>JGI24890J29729_1000165_pt1 | contig 51138 bp, 60 predicted proteins | sample FreactcultureFD7_FD_29729 | JGI IMG/M metagenome (IMG submission 29729)
TGGGGAGGGAAGAGGTCGAAATGTAGAATGCTTGTTGAGCTTCCGCCGAAGAGGGATCTACACACAAGGTTGGACGATGAGCGGGGTGAATTTGGGAGATGAAATAGCGAAAAAAAGAGACTGCTCACCACTAGTTTTCCCGGACTCCTTCGTCTCAGCTCCATCCTCATTCGCTTCGTCTTGCTTCTCATCTTCCTTAGCTCTCTCTTCAACGTAGACTAGATCGCCTTCTACAGGTTCCTTCGCTCCGAACAACTTGACTCGTTCCGATACTAATCGATTCCAGATGTAAGATTGCCACGCGTGAACGTACATCAACCTCAAGTTCTTCGGGATCTGTACACTCAGGAAGTCGACATCAGTAAAGATTGATGCATGTAGCGAGGAATCGGAGACGTACGGAACTCAAAGCACCCAAATGATCTTTCTCGTTCCCGCGCCCGTAAGCGTCCATGACCGCTTTCTCGGCGGTACATCTCCTAGGCATTGATTTCCTCGCCTCGGCTCGCTTTCCCTCTTTCCATAATCCCCTCGAAACCGCCACGTCTTGACTCTCCCCTTCCCTAGGTTCCATCAAGAGGGAGACGGCGAACTCCCACTCTGATCGAAGGAGTGCGAGGCCGATCAAGTGAGTGGGAATGGGAGCGGTACCGAATCGTTGCATGCCGTAGTAGTTTAGGAAACCGTTTGAAGAGAGCGAGGACAATGAGGAATGAATCGTTGGAATCGATGAAGGATCAATGTCCCTATACAATTTGAGAAGTGTTTCAGTATTCTCGAGTGCGATTCCAGAATGATGAAAAAGAGTCGAGCTCACCTCAAAGTAACGACGAATTTATTCCCTTTCAACATTCCCAACTCTAACCCTTTATCGCTATACCCGACGTCCCCAATCCTCACGTTCCTATCGACAAACCCGCCTCTTCCACCTCCACCACTCCTCGCGACCCTCCACACGTCCTCTGCAGTCCAACCTTTCTTTCCTCGCTTCAAAGTCACCCGTTGTACCGTAATCGCTCGTTTATCTTTCGTTCCTGCCAACCCTAGTTCACGGGATGTGCAGTTGAAGTAACGCGAGAGGGTTGAAAGGGCATCGTGAGATTCTTTGTTCGTCTTGAGCAAAGTAAAGATTATGTAAGGTGGCAATGCGTCGAGTTTGGCTTTTTGTTCAGCTGTAGACCCGGATACAACACTTCATCAGCAGCCCTTCTTGTTCAGAAGAATCGATGCAGTCTGATTGTGAGCGCTCACCTCTATTCTCTCTCAATTCCTGTTCATCACCTCTATCTCTATCCCTCCCTCCTCCACCATTACCACCACCTCTCTTCTTCCCTCCACGAGCGTTTCCTTTAACCCAATTAACCTCGATCCCTACATCGCCCCCCTCAAACTCTTTATGAGCACTCACCAACCTCCCACCAAAATGTTGTCTGATCGACTGATGGAATTTCCCTCTCAAATTCTTGTCCTCGATCGGGGACGACTCGAACGTTGGTAATTGAGGGATTCCTGGAGTTTCTTTCGTAGGTTTCGGAGCGGGGTGGAGGAAGGGGGATCCGGAGAGGAGGAATTGGGAGAATTCGATTAGTTTGGCGGGAGTGAGTAAGGGTTCGAAAGAAGAAGAGATCGTGTCGTTCCATAAGGGTAGTTCGGGTGCCTAGTTTGAAGGGATGAACCTTAGAGGTGGGAAGCGAGGAGAGCAAGTTTAAACTTGTGGAAAAACTTACTGGAGCTTCTTCGGGTTTCTTGACTACTTGTTCTGATTTACTTTCTCCCTGTTTGTCACCTTCCTGTTGTTGTTGTTGCTGTTTCCCTTTCTGATTCCTCTGTTTCTTGTCTTGGATGGGACCTTTAATGTCTGTCAATCTGACTACTTTACCATCTTCTCCAACTTCGTAAACCAAGAAATCTGTGAATCTGTGGGCTCGTGATGAAGCGGATTATCAGCAAGCGTTGGACTGGAGATAAGCAGTTCCAACGAAAGCGCACCTGTGTTTGATGATTCCTGAGAAAGATTTTGATTCTTCATCTACGAATTGAGTGATACCTACTTGAGGTTCCTCTGCAGGTTTCTTTCCCAAAGTAGGTGCCAATACATTGAATAACCCAGTAGGAGTGTTGAAGAGGTGAGGAAAATTCGAGATGAGATTGCTGCTTGATGAAGGGGAATCTAGTCGAGCACGTTTATTCGAAGGTGGTTGAGTTGTGCTATCATCTGATAATGGATGAGTAGTAGACATGGCTCTGCGCAGTGAGCTGGTAGGTGTCAGAAGGAGGAGTGTTCCGCTTCTTCGTCTCCTCGAACTCTGGCACTCCGCACGACTCGACTCTAATCGTACTCACGTGCAAGAAGCTATACAAGAGATGACAAAGACTATTCTCGTAACCGGTTCGTTTCCCTCTCTCTCTACGTCTCTGCTCACTATCCCTTATCATTTCCTTCCCCACTCACTCCCATTTCTCTCTCCCCCTCCTCGACGGGCAACAGGTGCATCAGGTTTCCTAGCCTCCTATATCATATCCGACCTCCTCTCTCACAACTACACCGTACATGGCACTATCAGATCCCTCTCGAAATCAGAAGAGATCCTCTCTCGTTATCCGGATCAAAAAGATCGACTCAAGTTGTTCCAAGTGAAAGATTTAGTCACTGGGGAAGGACTCGAAGAGGCGATGAAAGGATGTCATGCAGTGCTTCATACGGCGAGTCCCTGTGAGCTTTCTTCCAACTTGGGGTTGTGAGTCGGATAAAACGGAATACTCACAGTTTGATTACGAGAGACTTACATAGATCAGTTGAGCGTACAAGATCCTATGAAAGACTTTATAGATCCTGCTGTCAAAGGTACTCTAACCGTATTGAAAACCGCAAAGGTAAAACGCTCGAATCGTTCCTTTGCAGATCCGATAAAGTTTCGCTGACTTCTCTAGCGAGATTGAGCTTAGTCATTGGGCATCAAAAGAGTCGCCATCACTAGTAGTTTCGCGGCAGTTACAAACTTCTCAAAAGGTGGTCCTTGGAGGGATTATACTTATACTTCCGTGAGTGTGACTCTTTTTTTCCCACTTCTTCCTTTTGTCCTTTCCCCTTCCATTCCCCTCCCTCGTAACCCTACTTTCAACCCACTCTTTGGTGAATATACATCAACTGTCGATATTGTGATCGAGGTGGAGCTAGAGCCGAAAGAGATTTCAATCTCAATGAAACATAAACAAGCTAATGTTTAACCTCTTGATGCAGGATGATTGGAACCCTACCACTCTCGAGGAAGCCACTGAACCTGGCAAGATTGGTGCATTCGTCTATTCCGCCTCGAAGACTCTCGCCGAGCGTGCGGCGCACAACTTTGGTTCCCAACATCCCGAGATGGTCATTTCAGCCCTCAACCCGCCCATGATCTACAGTCCACCCCTCCAGAGTATCACTTCTCGTGAAGCGATCAACACGTCGAGTGAAGCGATCTACGCATTGATCAACGGTGAGGAAGGAAGGGAATGTCCCGGGAACCGATTACCTTTGTTTTGTGCGACCGAGGATGTCGCTGAAGCACACAGGAGGGTGATCGAGTGTCAAGAGGATCAAGTGAGGGGGAAGAGGTTCTTACTTTGTGGTGGTTCATTCACTTGGGAAGATGTAAGTCCCCCTTTTTTCTTCAGTTTTCTCCATTCTCCAACTGACTTGATAACGTCTCCCTCATGAAGGCTATTCGACACTTGTCGACTGCTCGTCCAGAACTCAAATCTCGCCTTCCGAAACTACCGAAGACTGACCGAGATGCGGGTAAACCGATTGCGAAATTGGATTGTACACCTGCGAAAGAAGTTCTCGAAATGGGAGGTTTCAGGGAGTGGAAGGATACGTTGGAGAGGACTGTCGATCGTTTGGTAGAGGTCGAGAAGGGTTTCAAATAGGGCAGGGGAGAGGAAAGGAGAACGAGAAAGTAATCATAGGGGTCAAGTTCAGTTCGAATTGTTTTTGCAAGGGCTCTTCAGCAATGCACAAGGACTTTGTTCCATCGTATTGCGTGTGACCAGTCGTCGACGACCGAAAGAGTAAACGATGAGTAATTCGACCGGTTGCGAAGCATGACTGAGCCGAATGATTCAGAAAGGCAACCTTGCTCTCGCTCTCCCATCACTCCTTCACCCGAATCACACGCATTGCAAGATGGCCGCACTAGCATCAAGTGGTACAGCGTTCGCCGCAGCTCCTTCCTCGCTCGTTTCATCTCTGAAACAGCAAGACTCATCTCCATCTCAAGAACTCTCATCTCCACCTCCAACGACTACCTCATCCGGTCTTCAACTAGACACGGTATCCTCTGCACTCTCAGCGATCGCAGCCGGTGAATTCGTCGTAGTAGTAGACGACCTGGATCGGGAGAATGAAGGAGATTTAATTTGTGCCGCTTCTCTCACTACTACAAAGATGATGAGTTTCTTGATTCGACACTCGAGTGGGTTCGTGTGTGTCTGCTTGGAAAGGGAGAGGTTGGAGGAGTTGGAGTTGAAAATGATGGTAGAAGAGAATAGGGATAGGAATGGAACTGCTTATGCTATCACTTGTGATTATGTACATGGCAAGTCATGCACTCCCCCTCTTTTGTAGAAAATGGCAGAGCTGACGAGAGGGAAAGTGTGAGATTGTTTTTTAGGTACGACGACTGGAATTTCGGCACATGACAGAGCGTTGACTGCGAGGAAGTTGGCCGATTCAACGACAAAGAAAGAAGATTTCAACAGACCCGGTCATTTGGTACCTTTGAGAGCGGTAGAAGGTGGGGTACTGAAACGAAAAGGTCATACAGAAGCTTCAGTCGGTACACTTCTCCCTGCTCTCTCTGTCTCTCTCTCTTTCCTACCTTTCGTAGGCCAGCGCTGATTGAGAGGAGAGTGAACGACCGTAGATTTATGTAAGATGGCGGGACTACCACCAGCGGGAATCATTTGTGAATTGGTCAAACCGGACGATGAGGATGGTGAAATGGCGAGGAGGGACGATTGTTTCGCTTTCGCGAGAAAGTACGGATTGAAGATGATCAGTATCGAACAGATTGAAGAGTATAGGAGGGAGAAGGGACTGTAGAATGGGTAAACCGGGATTAAATTAGTAGTAATCGCATATCGTTTCTACTGGCCAATTCTCACTTCGCAGCTCTCATCGGCCGCTCGATTGTTCAGAGTACCCAGGTCAGGCGAGCTATGCTACAATAACATATATACGACATAAATCTAGATAATCTCTTTGACTCTCCCGTCCTCTAGTTCTAATCTTCGATCGACGCAGTCAGGAACTTCCTCCTCGAAATGACTGATGATGATCACGCTCTGCTTCTCACTCAGCCCCTCCTCGAGGTACCTCTGCACGCATCGAATAGTTTCACTATCCATCCCTTGGAAAGGTTCGTCGAGAACTAAGAGTTCCGGTTGTTTGACGAGTGCTCGCAGGAGGAGGACTAGGGATTGTTCGCCTGGTGTCAATTCGGCGAAGAGACGGGAGAGGAAAGAAGGTGTCAAGAGGGGATGGGAGAAGGTCGACAGGAGGGAGGAGATCGAGTCGGATTGAAAAGGGGTCGGTTTGCGATAGGAGAAGATCGATTCGAAGCCGGTCACGATAGCCTATGAAGAGTGAGAGTGTCAGGGAGGGCATGGTTCATGGGCTACAGCGAGAACGGAACGCACATCGTAAGCGGTCAATCCTTGTTCACCATATTTGCGAGGGAAAGCGTTATAGATCTCGGGGCTAACATGTCCGATGCTCTCCTGGACTGTTGAGTCAAGAGCATAAGTACTCACGTAGCCTTGATGTTGCATGAAGAAGAGCGGTAGAGCTTACTGGTTGCGGTAGCTTGTCGGTATCGAGGTTTGTCAAACAAAGTCACATCCTCCGTGAACGACCGTGGATGATCTCCCAGTATTACCGATAGTAGCGTGCTCTTCCCAGAGCCTACTCAACAAGATCAAGCGAAAATGAAGAAAGTTGAACTCGTCAATTCCGAACCAAGTCGAGACAAGCGAATCAATACTTACCATTGTGGCCTGCCAACACCCACTTCTCTCCCTCCCTGACAGTCCAACTGACATCTCTCAAGACAGGCCTCTCCTCCGTCTCCCCCTTCCTACCATAAACGATATTCACATTCCTCAACTCGATCAATGCCTTTCCCTCCTTCTCTGCCTCCCGATTCCCAGATCTTGCTTTCTGTCGTTCTTTCCGCTCTTGCAACGCTTTCCGTTCATTCTCACCCTGTTTCAACATTTCTTGGGCTTCTTTGGTTCCGAGGATTTCAGATCGAGTGCCCAATTTCAGGTTTGATTGACTTGTAGATGTAGAAGAGATCGAGTCGACGAGAGCAATGTGTGATATAAAGGAGGGAAGAGTGTCCTGCGGGCGAAGGACGAGGAGGACACGCGGGGAGCGAGAGGTGTGAAGTTTTTCGAGGAGGGAGACGAGGAGTGATCGAGATGATGCGTCGAGACCAGCTATGGTGGACAAAAAGTATGTCAACATAAGCTCTTGTATCAGACCAGAAAACTAGACTTCACTTACTCAACGGTTCTTCGAGAATGAGCAGCTCAGGTTTCGCGAGTAAAGCTTTCAAGATCCTCGCTCTTCTCGTCTGACCATTACTGAGAGTGATCATAGGTAAACCGATCAGCTTCTCCAGCTTGAGTGACCGCGCAGCCGCCCTGATCTCCTCTTCGTCTTGAACTCCCGTTGTTTGTTTGAGGTGTTCCATCGTTGTAAGCTTGTCTTCATCCCTGATCGAGTAGTATCTCGCCGTGTAGTCATCGAATTCCCCGCTTCTACCCAGCCTCGTCTTGAAACTGACAACCTGGATCAAGTCTTCGACTGTTCGCTCCCTTGGTCCTCCTTCCTCCTTCGGCCTCTCGACTGGAGGTAGCGATTTCAAGATTGGATGCCCTGCAGATCCTGTTGGACTATATCGAACTTGATGGAGGATGGTAGAGAGTAGGTTCGATTTGGTTGCAGAGGAAGAAGAGGGAGAGAGGATTGCATAGCAATCCCCGTCTGAAATGGTGAAGGATAGATTCTTGAACCAGGCGAGCTCTGGATCGTCGGAGGGAACGCCAAAGGGATATACGTTGGTATTTCGGGCTTGGAAGATTGCGGGACGAGAGCAGAGGGGAGGTAGGAAATGAAATGAGCGGATTGAGCGAATTGGAGAGACGAGGGATGGTCGAAAGCGGTTCGGTCGGACGGTGGGCACTACAGCAGACCTTATAGTCGCCATACTGTGCTCTGTAGAGGGTTAGCTCAATCTCATGACGTTGTAGGGGAGTGCAAGAACTTTACGATGTGATTCGGTCAGAACGAGTGCAGATGAGTCGCTTAATATCAGACACTAATAGATGCAGTCTATATAGAGACTTAGAGACAAGAAAAGCGATTCAGAAGTGAATGGAAGGTCGCGAAGAAAGCAAGTTTCGCTTTTTGGTTCCGTTCCCATCACCCAACTCGATCAAAGCACCATTGTGACGACTTGCAGACCTTCAGTATCACGATCTTTCACGCCTATAGCAGCTCACGACTCTTCACATCTCTCCTTCCCTTTCTTTCCCTTTGATCTACACGCGCCTTCATCTCTTCTCTCTTCCTTCGACCTTACACTCCCTCAAGAGCATGCTTCATCACCGTGCACGGTCACAGACAAAGTCTAGCAACGTCCCCACCTCGCGACTAAATCGAATCGCCAAATCCTGTCTCTCGCTGTACCTTCTCGCTGCCATTTTCTACACTTTCTACTCCTTCTTCATCCTCCCCGCCGCTTCCTACGCCTCTGGTGGACGACTATCATCCCCTTCCTCTTCAGCAAAGCTCGACGATTTGAAGCAGAACCTCGCAGGTCTGAATACTTCTGGAGTAGGAACCCCTTCGAAAAATCGACACGCTGCTTTAGAAACTGCTGGAGTCAAAGCATCGGATGTTAGGAATGAAGATAATTCAGATCCGGTATGGGCGGCGGCAGAGGCAGCGGAGAAGAGAGGGAAGAAGAGTAAAGCGAAGGATGGAGTTTATAAAAGACCCGAAGTGTTGATTGATGGTTCAGAGTTGACACATAGAAGGTTACACGGGTTTGAAGGGGTAGATTGGGACAAGGATAAGATGGTGTGGCATCATCCAGAGGCGGAAGTTGCTCATTCGGGACCGAGAGCAGAGGGAGCAGTCGGGATTTACGAGTCGAGGGAAGGAAAGGATCCATTATCGATCAGCGAAGACCATTTCCTCAGTCTATCGTTCTCTTCAAGCCTGCAACCGAGCAAGGTCATCCCTTACTACTATCGAGCATCGGATCCGGATCGACTCGACTTTAACAAGCAAGATATCACGATCACTACTCTCGTCACTTCGAATCGATTCACCGTGTTTGAACGCCTCGTAGAACGGTATCAGGGTGAGTCGAGTCTTTGATTGAGCTCTGAAACCACAGCTCATCATCTTCTTCACTTCACAGGTCCTGTCTCTGCAACGGTTCACGTTTCCGATTCGAGTTCCCATTCTGAACTCCTTCGATCCCTCGACAAGATGTACACCTCTTCACCGCTCATGAAGAAGTATGTCGACATCCATCTCGTATACGACTCGTTCGATCGTCAATTCAACATGTGGAGGAATGTCGCGAAATTCTTCGCTCGAACCGATGTAAGTTCTCGAATACTTTCAGCGTCTCCCTGCATAGGCGATGTTGACAAGCTCGATGAGTCACAGTACGTGATGATGCTCGATGTCGACTTCTGGCTCTGTACCGACTTCCGACAGCGAATGCTCGAATCGACGGAGATCATGGAGAGACTGAAAGGAGGGATGGCTGCATTCGTTGTTCCCGCTTTCGAATTCCACAAGCAGAGCGATGGAGTAGATCCTTTCACTTTCCCTTCGACCAAAGCTGTACGTTCCTCGATCCCTTCTCTATCCTAGACGCACGAGCTAACGAACCTTGTTTCGATTTCTAGGAACTTTTACAACTCGTTCAAGACGACAAGATTGGGATGTTCCACAAGTCTTGGGCACCCGGTCACGGAAGTACAAACTACACGAAATACTACAGCGCTGAACCCGGAGAAGTTTACCGAGCATCGGGATACACTCATTCTTACGAGCCTTATGTCATCTTCAAGAAAGAGGGAACTCCTTGGTGCGCTTTGACTCCTTCAGCTTCTTTCTCTGGACTCAGCTGAGAGTATTCGAGGCATGCACAGGTGTGACGAGCGATTCATCGGATATGGAGGAAACAAAGCAGCATGCTTGTTTGAACTTTACCTTTCCGGCGTCTCGTTCTACGTCTTGCCCGACGATTTCCTCATTCACCAATCTCACGCCTATGCCGAGAAGGCGAGGAAACACGAGCGAAGGTACAACAGGAAGCTGTATACGGATTTCAGGGAGGAGTTGTGCTTTAGGTATTTGAACTTGTTTTTGGATCAGATTGAGAGTCCGAGAGCAAAGGTGAGTCCCACGATGCTCTCTAGGTGCTCGAATAAGATGCTCACTCCTTGACTTGATGCAGAACCTCGCAAATGAGTGCAAGAAGATCAAAGGGTTCAGCACGACTGCCTCTCGATTCATTGCTGCAGCGGGAGGGTCAGCTTCACCCGCCTCGACTCCTGCTCCACCTCCCACAGTCGACTCTGATGACTCGACATCTCCACTGCCTCCTTCCTCACAATAGACATTCCTCCTTAGACACTGTACATGCATTTCTCTTCATCTTTCTTTATTCGCAACTCTCCCTCTTCGGCCGGTTCCACCTCTCTCTCCAGCTTTTACCCCAATCCACATCTTATACCCTCATATATCTTCCCAGTGAAGTATCTTGACTCGCTTCTTTCGTTCCCCCTTTCATGATACCCGAACCATGCCGTTTTTCGCTTCTTTTGGTTTTTCTCTCATCGTCGTTTTATCGCATTAAGCAGGAACACTCCCTTACTTTGTCTCCCCCTCTTCGTCTGTGCTATTTCATATATCTTCTCTTCATTCCATCCCTATTCGATTTGAAAGGAAGAGATCGTCGTCTGCATGAATATTGAATTCCTGCGAACACTGAGCGAGATCATCGTTTAACCGGATTCGCTTTCGACAGTGACGGTAACATCGACGTCGTTAGCTCATTCAGGTTGTGTAGCTTGTGTTTGGGTCAAAGAGCGATGTTTGAAATCGAAAGCCTCCCCTGCGAATTTTTCGATCGGTTTTCGAAAACAGCGAAGTTGAATTTCTGCTTCACTTTCTTTCCTCAACCTCACACTCGTGTTCCTGATCTGATCCTACACTCCAGCTACTTGCCCTCACCACCTACCACTCATCAGTCGCTCCTCTCTCTCTTCCCTCGCCTTTCCCCGCCGAGTTATCCGTCAAGGGTTTCGATTCAAACAAAGTAGATGGGGTGTGGCTCTTCCTCTCTCAAAGGGGACTCTGATCCAGCAGGAGGTTCCAAAGAGGATAAAGAGAGGAGTTATGCTATAGATAAACAGATTGATGATGATGCAAAGAAACTGAGAAGGGAATGCAAGATCTTATTACTAGGTATGTTCTCTCCTGCTGCTCTTCCTCTCTCACTCTTAGAAGTACTTACAAGTAGTATGAACCAACAGGATCGGGTGAATCTGGAAAGAGTACGATCGTCAAACAGATGAAGTTGATCTATCAAAATGGTTACTCTAGAGATGAAATGATGTTGTTCAGGTTGACTATTCACAAGAGTACGCGCTCTTATACACTCTCTACTGTATTCTGAACACTTTCTGATAAACCTTTCTCGGAACAGATATCATCGATTCAGCTCAAGGACTCGTTTTAGCATTGAGGAGATTCCAAATGGAGCCGACAGAAGAAGTCAATCAGGTGCGTTACACGTTCCTGCAAATCCATCTGAAAGCCGGAATCTGATTTATAGTAATCTACGTCGCACAGGAATACGCGGAATTGATTATGGAGTACCGATTAGACGCCGATACTTATTCGACTGCGAATCCAGCATTCGCTTCAAACGGCGCTTTCGATGGAGGACTATCACCAGATTTCGTACAAGCAGTCGACAGTCTCTGGCATGATCCGATCATTCCGAGTGTACTCGATAGGTCAAGCGAATTCTATTTGATGGATTCAGCTCCTTAGTACGTTCAAGATCTCCGTCCTATCTCCAGCTTGCGCTTCACTGATAGGCCGGATTCTGTCGTACAGCTTCTTCGATGAGATCAAGCGGATAGGTGCAGGAAGTTACGTACCGAGTGAAGCGGATGTTCTACACGCTCGAACGAAAACTACGGGAATTAGCGAGACCAAATTCAAATCGGGAACTCTCAGCATACACATGTTCGATGTTGGAGGTCAAAGATCAGAAAGGAAGAAGTGGTGAGTATCTGCTTTTGAATCTCAAAACATCATTAACCAGGATGAGCGAAACTTAAATCATTCATCTTTCCCTCAGGATCCATTGCTTCGAATCTGTCACATCAATCATCTTTTGTGTTGCTCTGTCAGAATACGATCAAGTGCTGCTGGAAGAGTCGAGTCAAAACCGAATGAACGAATCGCTCGTTTTGTTCGAAAGTGTCATCAATTCTCGATGGTTTCTCGTGAGTGGACTCTCGGATTCAGTGACTACTCACTGCTGATACTGAATCCGGCAATCCATCACAGCGTACCTCGATCATTCTCTTCCTCAACAAGATTGATCTCTTCAAAGCGAAACTCCCCAAAGTACCTCTAGAACGATATTTCCCTGAATACACTGGAGGTCCCGATGTCAACAAAGGAGCCAAATACATCTTATGGCGGTTTACTCAACTCAATCGAGCGAGACTATCAATTTACCCTCATTTGACCCAAGCTACAGATACTTCGAACGTGAGTCGCCTGAGATCACTCAGTATCTCCGCACGGCATAAGACTGAACCGATTCCACCGCTCACAGATTCGACTGGTCTTCGCGGCTGTCAAAGAGACGATCTTACAAAACGCTTTACGAGATTCAGGAATCCTCTAAATTCTCGCTCAATTTCCTCCACCCTCACTCCACCTCTCACTCGATCACCTCCTGTACCTCATCTCACCGACACTATACTCCGATCTTTTATATCCTTCTCTCTCTCCTACTCGACCACTATCCTATCGCTCTCTTAACCTATCCTCTCAGTCTATTCGTATTTCCCTCTCAGTTTCAAGCTTCAAAGGTTGTATCAGTTTCTGCTTTTATAAGTTCCCCTATTCCCCCTTGTACAACACCAAGGGGGGTTAAATTAGTCGTTCAGGTCAGGCCATGCGATCATTGTAGATTACCGCATTTCACTCTTTTCTTCGATACCCTTTCCTCACCTCCGTTCTTCGTCTCTCCTCCTACTTTATCTCCTTCTCTCTCTATACTCTCGAGTATAGCTAGTTTGTCAACTCACTTTCTCTCCCTTTTTTTCTCAATGTCATCTTTTTCTTTCCCTCGTGTTCTCGATTTCGCTCACACGCTTCAGGAGAGTGTGAGCGGCAGTCGAGTGGAGTGGAAGCGAAAGAATACATATTGCGAGAATTAGGCGCACAAACGATCAAGAGGGCAAAAGTACGAAAGAATGCGGAATGCGAATGCGAAAAAAGGTATACGACGAAACACGGAAATGAGAGCCGGTGACGCTGCAGATCTATTGTGGTGGTGGGTATGAGGGCTGATACATGTGGGGTTGAGTCATTGGCGGTTGTTGCTGATACTCGGCGATTTGAACTTGACTTGGTGAATGGACGTGAGAACCCAAATAGTTTCGATCTGGAGGTGGTGGAGGTGAACCTTGATCTAGTCCTAGATTGTTTCGTTCTGCTTGCGTTCGGAAGTACTGAGGTCCTTTGCTGTAGGACTCAAGCTCAGCGAATCAGCGTCGGGTGAAAAGGAGATTCGAGTAGTCGAGACCAACCTCGTTCGTAAACCTTGAGCTTCTGCTCGTTTCGCTTCCGATAGCGCTGAAGCTTCGGATTCATTCAAGCCACATTTGATGCAAGTAATCTGCGAGGATCTGAGGCTGATTAGTCGCTGATTGAGTTTCGTTTCGCTAATTGGAATCAATCCCTCACCTCATTTGGTCGATCATCTCCTCCTTGCATACCTTGATGTGAAGCGACCGCTGTGCCTGTAAGCTTTCTAACCTCTCAGCTGTCAACAAGTTGTGCTGAAACGAGCGAAATCAAGACTCACCGTTGGACATGAAACACGAGAACAAGACCCAGCAAGGACAGCAGCAGCATTTGTCTAACACAATGACACGTACAGTGATCGATCAGCCCCTTCTAGCGAGTGCTGAGGGAAGTGAAAAAAGTTGAATGACTCACAGCAAGCACCGTGACCCTTCTCTGGTAGCCTGAAATCGTGTGAGCCTCCTTCTTCACATTCTCCACCTACTGGGGTTGGCTGCATCGAAGTAGAGCGTCTTGTCGGAGAGGGAAGGAGCGCAATAGATGAACGCGAAAGAGCACGATTAAGCGTTATCGAAGGGCAAAGAGCTATTACTGATCGTGTCAGTAGATTATATGGGGTATAGCTGATGGTCTGGCGGTGGTCTGACCTGCTGGTGGGACTGAAAGTGAACAACCTTGGAATATCGCAAAATTCGAAGGTTTATTCAGTCCCATTCACTCCAATCTCAATTCAGTAGTCCTCGAGGCGAAGAGCCACGCTCGTAGCTGGCGATACACCGACCTCAGGCCTCCTCCTCGACTCCGCTTCCTCTTATGTCGGGCATCTACATCGATACGGGGCCTCGTCACGACTTTACAGCTCTACGTAATTCGCTCAGTATATCTCCCTCGTGGAGAGATCCTCTCCTACCGATACTCATCGAGAAACTTCCTCCATTACCTCAAATCAAGAACGATCAACTCGCTGTTCAAGCCGTCAGTCATCGCTCTCATTTCGCAACACTCGACACTAGGAACCGCAACGAGACAAGACGTGAAGCAGAAGTACAATCGTACGAAGTACTCGAATTGATCGGAGATGGATTCATGGGAGCTGCAGCCGCGAGCGCGCTTAGGAAACACTTTCCTCAACTTCCGGTGTACCAATGCAGAGTAACTTTGGTCTCTCTATCCGAGATGCTCACATTTATTAAAGAGTCACGATCGAATCCACAGGAAGTTCTCGCAGTTGTCGTCGCCAACAATACGATTTCTTATCTCTCCATTGGTTATGGCCTCCATCACAAGCTTCGAATGTGCCAAGACGGTGCAACAGATCGTAGAGTCTCTCAGAAGGTCTGCGCTGATCTCTTCGAGGCCCATATCGGTGCACTCTTCGTTGACGAGGAGGATTCCGAACGCTCTGATCGACTTTCGAATTGGCTCAATCGACTCTTCTCGCCAGAGGTGTTCCCTTCACTCTCGCAATACGTCGACGGATGGATGGCCAAGGTCGCTGCGGGAGATGTGAAACCGAGTCGAGGAAAACGCAGAGCTGAGAAACAAAGTAGGCTTAGATTCCGCTCGGAAAGACTTTGCGAGATTCGATCTGATGCTTTCTTCGTTTCCTCGTCAGTTACTCCCGATACGATCGATTGTAACAACTGTGGAGAAGCGGAACTGGGTCGAATTACGTACGAATGCGATCAACCAAAGGCTCACGGGGAATGGCATGCTTTCGTCGTTGTCGATCACAAACGGGCAGAATGTGGACGCGGGCAAACTAAGAAAGCCGCTATCGAGGCTGCTGTCGTCAACAACTTGGTGAGGCATGTCAAGACCTGAAAATCGTAACCTTTGTACTTGAAATGACTTTGATTTTTGCTTTGCCGAAGTGCACGCTCGAGGGTAGTTGACCAAGGCAGTTCGGAAGCGGGGAGAGGAGCGGTACGATTAAACGATCGAGTACGCTTTCCTCGAAATACAAAACGAGACTTTGAGCAAAACTCTCGACTTCTTCACCTCGTTAGCTTCTTCCCTGCATTGCAGTCCGACTTGATAAAAGTGGTACGTATATTACGACTGAGACTCCGAGACACGGCAAAAACGATCTACGCACTTCACTGCCTTTCCTTTCCTTTCCTTTAGACAAGCTATACTTCTGATACCAAGAAAGTAAATCCAGGAGAGGGAGTACTGAAATGGAATAGAAGGAAGGGAGAGGTGCCGTATTGACGTGCGAAAGATCTCAGTGAGCTCAATCGTCGACTGTCTCCTCCCATTTCATTTCTGACATGTGTCCCTCGCCCCTCTCGTCCCACGAGATACAATGACAAATCAGAAACTGCCAAGATGGCCCTGTTACAGAACTAAGTGTCAGCGAACGACTTCGAGAACAACTAACTCCCTTAACTTCGACCCTTTCGACTCTTCGCTTTCGTCGAGCGGTCTAGAGACAGTTGCAAGAGGAATACAACATACGATGCAACGGCCGTGAGTTATCATTCAGGTTCCGTTCGTGGCTCATCCTCGTACTTTGGGAAGTAGAGAGGATTTATCGTTCCCGAAGGTACGAAGACGGTTGGATCCGGTGCCGTCCATAAGCTGAGGTCTGTAGCGTGGCGAAGATAGGCGGACTGTCGGTACATGGCCAGCGGCAGGGTAAGGGCGAACTTGCAGGCCTCCCATCTAGTATATTCGAGTGGCAGGGAGAGCAACAGAACTCTGTTGTCGTCCTTGTCGCGGTAGACTGGGTTTCCTGCGATATCCCGGAGATGTCGCCTTGTTGGGGTCTCCTTGGGAGCGGTCGTCGTTCGAGAATGCATCGAGGTGAAGCTCGAGAAAGTGCAGATTCGATTGGAGAAAGTGATCCGACACTCCACGAGGTTCTAATCCGCCCATACGGCTGATCGGAGCCTGCGACCAAATCTCCGAAAGGTACGCTTTCAAGCGTGCAAGTCGAAATTCCCGAAATAGCTACGACATGCTCGCAAAGGTTAAAATCCGCGAAAGCGCCGGAACCTGATCGCTCGAACACTCCCCTCTCGCATCCGACGAACCCGCCACGGCGGAGATTCCCACTCAACCTTTGCCTCTCACAAATGCTTCTACACGGTACAAGAGCAGTCGAACTCACGAGGGCAACTCATCTTCGATTTGATGAAGTTAACCTCGCCGAACGATCGAGTCCCGATCATTTCGCATCCCAACTGCTGTTCTTCACCTGAGGAAAAACTCTGCACGACTCGCTTGTCGGCACCGATACTACTGCAAGGGAAAGCGGGGTGGTACAAAGAATAGAGCTTCGACCGTACTCTCGAAGTCCTCGAAGGGTCGGATCTTCTCTTCTTGTCTCTCTCATACCAGCCTCACTCATCTATTCATCAGCCTCACTCATCTAGTCAGTCGCAACCATATTCCAACATGCAACTCCTCTACCTCGTTTCCCTCTTTGTCTCGGTGGTCGTCGTAGAGAAGCCTTTCGAAAAGCAGGATCGGTTAAAGACCTTGCTTGGAACGCAATCTAGTCGTAGATTTGCTTCCAATCTCTCGCAGAGCCGCTGGTATGCATCTAGCCGTTGCGGATAAAGTGTTCTCAGATCGCTCGAGACCAGACAGGTGCTCGTATTGGGCGATCGCAGCAAAGACCAAAGGGGAAGAGACTCCCGTGAGTGCGAAAACGCTCAGTCGGCTAAAGCCTTTCGACTATGATCCAGCGTTAACCGACAAGAGATAAAGGGAGAAGTTTCAAGAACTGTGAGGATGAGTCCGAACCTCAAGTTTAACTTGTGAGAACTGGGAGGGTATCTTGCAAGGAGGAAGGCAAAGTGGTTGCGAATGAAGAAGTTGAGAATGGAAAAGAAACAACGAAAGGGGGTGAGGTGCTATGTATAAGGTCCGTTCGAGAGAAAAGTAGTCAGATAAAAAAGATATCGAGTAATGGGAGAAAAACGAAAGAATGGGAGCGTGAAAAAGAGTGTACAGGTTGCGTCGAAGGAAGTCGTGGTAGAACAGGTCCAAGAGGTAAAGAGTAAAAGGAGATCGACGGAGGTTAAGATTTGTTTGGTGTAGGGAGTTTGCGAGCTGCGACAGCCCATTCGGGAGCTCCCTTCTTCGCATCGGTACCAACGACTTGCTGTAGGACCTCAAGCCATTTGGTCTTCGAGTCGGCATTGTCAGCGAAGAAGTCGATGTGTGCCCCGTCCTTGAACCAAAATCGGAAAGAATGGTCCATTCTTCCAACATCTTCTTCGGAATCGTAATTTGTAGATCGACTCTTCGGTGTCGAGACAGAGTGTACATTGAGGTCTTCAAGAGAGATGACCGAGGAAAGGTTGATCTCGACGTGAGAACGCTTTGTCACTTCGCTGTAAGGAACGAGAGAGTTCCCACGAAGTTTGACGTTGCGTCTCCTCCAGACCTGCGATAGTCAGCAATGTCGTAAGTCTCGCTGGCAGTGATAAAAGGTGAAGGGATCTGAGGACATACGGTACAATCTCCACCGAGTTGAGTGAGAACACTCTCATGAGTGACCTTTGTCGCCCAATCTGCTCGCTCGAGTCCTTCGGTAACTTCATCCATTGATTTGGCGAGCTGATTCTTCGGTACTCCAGGAACAGATGGAACGAAGAGCAAGTCGAGAGTAAGGGCACCTCCACAAGATCGAGGGGAGTTCGGATCTTTCTTCGAGAAAGGTACGACAATTCTTGCTTTCTTCAACCTGCATCTCGTTACTTGGTCGATGAAATTGATCGAAGCTGTAGCGAGCTTGCCATCAGACGAGACGTAGTCGTAGAAAGGATCTGGAGTAGGGGGAGGAGCGGTTGCAACTCGAGTCGGAGTCGCCTTTTTCTTGGGAGATGAGAAGATTCGGAAGCCTCGAGACGTCTTGGAAGGCGAGAGAGGAGGAGAGGGTGCCGCAACAACGGGAGCGGGAGGCGGTTGATTTGGAACGGTGAAGTGAATCGAGAATGCGAGATTCTCCGAGCAAACCCTAGAATAGAACGAGATATGAGCGAAAGAAGATGGAGACCGATAGGGGAAGAACAACGTACAGTTCGAACTCCTTCTTGAGCGAGACTTTCGGACCAAGTTCTCGAACTGCAGCTTCGACTCGTTGGCGACCGTTGTCGAGGGAAGCACTGACGTTGACTCGTTCTCGAGGCATAGGAACACCTTCGAAAGTGACATCTCGCACTGCATCGATGACAAGGAGTAAATACGAGGTCTGTTAACGGAAAGGAATGATAAGCTTACAGCAGACAAAGAGCTGTCCTGAATGTTCTCTAGCTCTCCGAGAGTTGACGCTGACAGTCGAGGCAGATCGCTTGATATCGTGCTGTTGAAAGTCAAAACCTCAGCATGCCATCTCGATTCAGTGAGTGTGAGAAGAGCTTACGACATTCGAAGGACGCTTCTTCCTCCACGCTCGACCAGGATCAACATCTCCAGCTTTGTGTCCGTTGATGTCGCTTACGACGACGATATGTTTCGATTCTCGAACTCGATAGGTTCGCTGCAATCGCAAACAGATGTCAGGGCCAGTGAGAGGAGCGTAAGAAGAGAAGATGAAGACATACGTTTCGAGAATTGTAGATATCGTCAAGCGATTCGAGAACGTTCGAAGCGAAAGCCGCATCGGTAGCTTTCTTCTGGAAACCGAGTTCTGGCATTGTATGCATCGCTTCCATCGGTGCCTACGTTTTCAGATATCGTTAGCAAAGAATTGAGAAGAAGATGAAGGAATGAAGAGCGTACAGAGGCAGTTTCAGCGATCTCAGCATCTCCAGTCGATCGACTCCTTCTTCGCCTAGGTCTCGGTTCTGAAGCTGACTTCTGCATCTCTGTACCATGATCCATCGACTCATCATCACTATCCTTGGCGACATCTGCGACTCCGAGCAAGCTATCACCACTTCTCCATTCGGTACCTTCTACTCTTCCCTCCATTCCTCGTTGAAGTCGATCGAGAGGAGAAGTCATCTCTTCCGCTACGTCGGCAGTGAGAGGAGCACCGACACTCAATCCAAGTTTCGTTCGTTGATTCGAGGCTGCGATAGTTGGAAGCATGCTGGAAGAGAGAGTTGCCGAACGAGGTTTCGCTGCAGGTCTCGCTTCGATCGCTCGGGAATTCGCAGAGAGGTGGGCGGAAGAAGCGGGGGCCGATTGAGTGTTCTCCATCTCTTGCGAGAAAGGACCGTTTGCTTGAACTTGCTGAGATGGTTGTCGAGACAAGTCGGGAGAGGTGAGACTAGGGAACGTTCCGAACGCTGTAGGACTGCCGAGGAGTGCTTGATGCGCCTTCATACGTTCTTCGAGTCGATCCCTGCCGAGTCGAACCGTTCCTCCTCGAAGACTGCCGTTGACTCCAGATCCGTACCAAGAGATGCTTGACGTTGTCGTCACATCACTACCGATGAGCGAACCTTGCCTGGATAGGTGAGGAGAGTGATCTGCGGCCGTAGTGCCATTGTTGCTGAGGGAGAGACGATCGAAAGCGGACAAGATGGGAGAATCTGAACGAGCCGAGGAAACTGATGGTCGACCTGGGGAAATCGCTGCTGTCGGAGTCGATTGACTAGGAGGAGAGGAAGGAGTAGGGGTTCGACGAGGGCTGAGAGGTTGGGTGACGGGAAGAGGGGAACGAGGTGGAGCAGGGTTGAGAGATACGACTGAACTAGCAGTGCCATCATCTTCGAATCCGAGGAAAGGTGAGGTGCCAGGGATATCGGGAAGAGAGTATTGAGAGTCGGATTGTACCATTCCTGAAGAAGCTGAAACTGCTGCGAGATGCGAAGGTGCAGAAGAGACCGGGAGAGCGGGTTGGAGCTGAGTCACTGGAGTAGGAGGCGAGGGAAGCTGAGGTCGAGGAGGCGAGAGTGGGGTCTGCTGCTGGATAGGAGGGAGAGCACCTGCTTGTGATCGATTCAACAAGTATTGTTTCGCAGATCGAAGTACGTCCTCTTCATCATCGTCGTAAGATGAAGCCGAGTTGACCTCGCTCACGACATCATCGGCAGCCGAATTGCTCGACATACTGAAGGCGGAAGTGGGTGGAGCTGGTCGGGAGGAGTAGCCGCGAGGTTGAGCGGGAGCGGTGAGAGGGTTACGAGCGAAAACGTCTCGTTCATCGAAGGATTCCTCCTGAATAAAGTCGTCGATTTGTTCGATCATGTCGTCCATAGCAGAACTCGTAGTCGATACGACAGACTCTTCGGCATCGGAATCTTCGACGTCGTGAACTTCGATACTTCCTCCTTCTTGGAACGAGTAGTTCTCGCTGTGTTGACGAGGTTGGTAAGGTCGGAGATCCTCGTCCTCCTCCTCATCGTAATCATCCGAGCTATCTCCATTGTTGTAGAACCTCCTATCGTCCTCACTAGCCGTACTAGCATCACTCATCATACTTCTCCTCCTCTCTTCCTCTACCTCGAATTCCAACACTTCCTCAGTTTCCGCCCAAGTTACAGTCTTGTTACTCGGCTGTCTCCTCAATGGTCGACTAATCTCCTCCCTCTCCGTTTCATCTCCATCATCGATTTCTCCATCGAGACCCATCGGTCGAGGTCCTCTGATTCCACGTCGAAGAGGGGAAAGGGCTGATCCATTCGGCGATAGAGCGATCTTCTCTGCCGGTTCGTTGCGAGGAGGAGTTGAAGGTGCCGAGTGACCACTAGCGATAATCCTCCGGTCGTGAGATTGAGACCATTGCGATCCTGGTCTCGCGCCTAATCCTAAATCGAGACCTCCTGCTTTCGTAGGTGGAGCAGGGAGAGTAGATTCGTGTTCGACAGGTTCGTCCGTCAAGTCGTGGTAACCGAAAGGAGCCGATTCGTGTGAGAGTGCGCCGATTTCGTAAGGTACTTGCTGCATCTCTGGGGACGGGATCAAAGTTGGAACTGGCGGAGGTAGAGGAGATCGAGTTTGACCACTCGTAAAGGGAGATGAGGTGACGAGTCCTCCATTCTTCTTGAGCGCAGCGTAAGAAGAGGATTGTCTTCGATTGAAATCTAGTTCGTCTTGCGATGGTTGCCGCTTCGCTGCCGCTGAACTGAAGGTAGGACGAGTAGGTTTAAAGTTGATGATAGGGGAAGCGAGGGCTGAAGTAGCGGAAGAGGAAGAGGTAGAGGAGGTAGAAGGAGGAGGAGGAGGGTTGTTGGATGATCGAATAGGGCGAAATGGTATCGAAGGAGAATTTGAACGACTCGATCTTGAATCTCCCGCCAACTCGTTCAAGTCTGAGGGATTGCTATTCTCCTTCACTGGCCCGGCCTCTCCACTCACCTTCCTCGTTCCATTCCCACTGTTCTTTCTCAAACTCGCTCCCAATTGAGGTATTCTCGAGGTTTCTTGTTTCGTTGGTGAAGTCGGGGGTGATTTGAGACCTCCTAGTCTAGCGGTGAAAGGTGAATTCGATACTAAACCTCCTGTTGACATGTGTTTGAATGAACCAGAATTTCTTCTCCTCGCTGTAATTGCTTGAACTCCTCCTTCGGCTCCTGAAGGGTGTAAGATAGTTGTAGTAGCAGGAGATTTCGGTGAAAATACGGCTGGTGCAGTCGACGGGGACGCCATCGCTGCTGGAAGGGAGAAGGGGAGATGAAGGGGGAGGAGATTGATTCTTTGTTGTTTTGACTATTCAATTCAAACGAGGTGAGTCTAGGGCGTTCTCCGAGTAGGTCGAGTACGTACTGTATACTCTGGTGATAGTAATGAACGAGTGTGCGAGTCCTGTAGAGTCTTGTGAGAATGAGGGGAAGTGAAAAAAGGGGAGAAGGGACGTTGAAGTAGATTCTCTCCAAACTTTGCCTCGCGCCTTACTTCAAACGGCCAATGAATTTGACGATGAACAAGAGAAGAAGACCGTAACATTGCGAGCAGCAGCAGTGGAGTATACAACAAAAAGAAAAAGGAGGAATTAAAGGGGTATCTTCTTTACGGGAGGGAGAAAAATCTAAGTCGTGAGAAGTTTCGTGTCCTCGTCGCGCTGACTATGGGAGCGTCGCTGCGTCGAGTGGAAAGATAGGAGAGAGAAAGGGGATCTAGTTCTCGTCGTCCTTGTGTTCGCCATACACTCGAATCGGTAACCTTTTTCGTTCTTCTTGAGTCGATGCTGCGGTTCCGTTTCCGTTGGTCAAAGGCTTCTCCTCCTCAGCATCAGGCATCAAAGCGACATCCTTGTATCCTTCCCATCCTCGTTCTTCCCATTTCGTTCGTCGTTCAGCGAGACTAGAAAAACGAGGAGACGAAGATTAGCTTTTCGAATCGCTAAATCCAGCGGAGGAGTCGGGAGCACGTACAGTTCTCGAGCCCAACCTTTGACGACAGGATGTAAGATACGAGGAATAGTAGTCTCGAGGAAATCTTGTAAAGTACGGCATCCTTGAGCTGCGAGCAAGGAAGAGCGCTACGAATTAGGTTCTGTCGATTTGAATGCGTTCTGCTCCCCTACTCACAATTCTCGTATTCGACAGCCTGGATACAGAGCTCGAGCAAGTCGAGATCCTTGACGAATTTCGATTCAGGTGTCTTTCGTTCTTCGTACTCGTCCCAAAGCTCCTTGATTCTGACACTCGGAATCGAAGGGTGTCCCAATAGGCCTTGGTATCGAATCATAGCTTTCTGTGAGCTCGAACAACACCTATCAGAACCTCGCGCAGTGTCAGATTGAAGATTGGATGCAACTCACCTCTTCTAAAGCGAGTTTTGTTTCTTTCGAAACTCCAGAAGCGTGTTCAGGAGTAATATCTCCCACATCCGCCTCCGCCATATCGTGTACAATCGAGAGCATGACACATCTATTCCCAAAAATTAGAGAGTTAGTCCAACTCACTGAGAATTGAAAGAAAGGGGAAAGATTCGGACTGACTTTGAGATGTCTAATGAACCGATCTCTGGGAATGCGAGACACATCATAGCCATCCTACAAACAAGTCACTGAGTCTTGTATAGTCTATCGTGTAGAGAAGAGTGAGGAACCTACCGATACATATGATCCGCGATTGATTCAGGCTTATCAATCCCTTGATTGACCCATCCAGTACGTTTGTTAGTCTGTAAGAATGAGTGTGAGTCTACTGTGCAGTGTGTAGAGACAACAAGAGAGCTTCACCTTCAATCGTTCAATTGTGTGAAAGAATCCGAGAGTGCCTGTTTGGCAGTCGAGGGGCACAGGGGGAGCTGCGGGAGTGCCTTCAGTTGAAGTAGGTGAATGTAAAGGTGCCGGTGACATGTTATAACTTGCTTCTAGTCGAGTTGGGTGAAGAGTTGGAAACCAAAGGGGATCAGTCAACATTTTGAAGGAGGGAGCAGAATCTCAAGCTCCGTCACGAAGAACGCAGGGAGCCAAATAGGAGACCATGATAATATGGCAACACTGGAATAGCGAAGAACAAAATTGGAGAATATCGAAAAATTGACCGCACTGCTCTTTCACTTCGCAACCACCTCTGTCTCCCTCCACCCTACCCAAGTAACGAATCTAGTCTCTGCCAATTCACCCACTACGTTGATCTCCTCTTCACTCCATCCCAATCTAGCTATCCTCCATCCCTCTTGCTCTCCCTCCTCAATCCAACATCTCAAAAACACTTCCAAAGCTTCACTATCCCTCAATTCTGCAGCGACGACAACCACAGTATGTGGCCCAGAGTATCGAAAGATCGTATGTGCGAGAGGGATAGAAAGGGACGGGTTGTAGATACAATCGATCGCGAGGATGATGTCGGAGGTCGGAGCTTGAGAGGAGAGAGGTTTCTTTGCGAGATAGGCTTGAGATTCGACTAGCCAGTCGAGTTCGACGATTGAGTAGGGCTGTGATGGGGAATCGCCGATGAGGGAGGGAGGCACACCGTTCGCGTGAAGGTTACGCAAAACGAGAGAAAGGTTCTCGAGTTGATCGGAGAATGTCCATTTGAACGGAATAGTGGGTGGTGAGAAGGTAGAGGACGACTTGGAAGTGGAGCTCGGAGGGAATCTTGTCGTAGTACTCGAGAAGATAGAGCGTAACGCTAGTCCCAGATAGCCAGTTCCCGATCCGAGTTCGAGGATCGTCGACGTCGAGAGGTTTGGTAGTAGTGGCGGATGCGAAGAATGAGGGTAGATATGCGACCTCAGAAGGTACTTGGCGAGATGGAGACTGTTCGGATCATCCAGACGTCAGCGAACATGCGAAAGATCGCAGACTCGAGTCGGAAACGAACCTCAATCGCCATAGAACGGACCCTAGATCATACAGAATCTTCCTCAGCCCATGAACGGTGGGAAGTATCGACGAGACGCACCAGTATCACCCTTGCGATTCCTCAAGTTATCCAAACTTTGGTGAAGTTCGACCTCGACCTCGAACGAATCCTTCTCCTTTTCCATCCCCTTCTTTCCCTTTGCGCGTTTCTTTCCATCATTTTGATCAAATGGGGGTAGCCAAGGGTTCTCGATAGTCAACGAGAGGTTCAATACATCTCCCTGAGACGAATGGAATCCCAATCCTCCTGTGTCATTCGGCGATTCTTCTGCTTGTGATTGTTGCTTGTTCGTATAGACCAGGAAGATCTACTACGTGCGATAAAGTCAGCGGATCAGGAGAGGAACTGAGAGGAGGAGGTGAATTGTTTAACGAACTTCCTCGTCCGCATCTTCGACTAAGCTACAGCCAGAGGGTAAGCATAGATTTGCTGGAGTAGCGAGCATTGATCACCGGTCCATGAGTGGAAATTTGAGAGAAAGAAAGTGAAGAACTTCAAGAGAGAGAGAGGGCGAATTTCGCAAAGTCAAGTCGCGCAGTTTCGCAAAGTCTCGGTCGGCAGCTCGAAGCAGGCGAGTCTTGAGCGGAAAAGGGAACCAGAGTGCTCGAGTGCGGACGCTAAGCGAGAATTTCAAGCGAGAATGCGATTTCGTCGAAATCGCCAACGCAAAACGTCCTTCTCTCGCTATTAACGACACGGCAGCTTTATCCCATGAGATCCAGTCAATGATACGCTTACAGCACCTCGTACGAATTCACCAAGACTCCATACGATAACCGCTCCTTCTGACCAATGAGATCCATTCGACTCTTCCCTCCCTATACGGCCCTTTGCACTGAGTCCTCCCCCACCGTATCGCATCGTCGCCGCTTCCATGTACTTAAAATTCCTGTGCCAACCGCTCCATCTCTGCCGCTCTCAACAGGTCTGCCAACTTGTCGTACAACGCTCGCTTCTGCGTCGTTTTCGCCTCGTCGTGAAGTCGAATGAGCGAGTCCATCGTCCTATCGACTTCGTTGAAGAGCAACTGGCGCTGCGGACCCCACTTCCCTCCTGGGACTTCCCGTACTTCTTTGTTCCCAGCGAGAATCAGCCTATTTTGCAGAACGTCGGTTGCAGTATCCACTTCGACGCCCTTCCTCAATAGTTCGGCGTAGTGCGATTCATAAGCCCGCGACGACAGCAGTGGGTACCCGGGATCGTGGAAAGTGAATCGACGAAGGTTCGGAAGGTCGATTGCCGTTTGGAAGACGTCCGTGTCCCATTCCGAGATCTGCAAGTTGAGGTCGACTAGGGAAGGGAAGGAGGCTGGAAGGGATACGAAGAACGGTGCAGAGTATTTGCCGACGTAGGTGAGGGATTGTAAGGAAGGGAGATTGCACGGAGGAAGCGAAGTGGGATGGCCGAAGGTATATTCGATGTTGAGCGCCCGGAGTGTTGTGGGAAGTTGGGCGAGGAACCCGAGGGATTGACAACTGTGGAGTCGCAGCGTGAGAGATTCTATCGGGGGCCAAACGAGATCATTCGGTAGCGAAGTCGACATTAGCATGTCGTCTGATACGTCGATCCGGATAGTCTTCAAGTACGCCATCTTTGACATCTCAAGGAAGAGGCGTCGGGTGGAGTCGTGTCCGTCTTCGAGACTTGACAAGTCCCGAAAGTCGAGCGTCGTCGTTTTGGGGAAGAGTCGGCACAACCTCCTCAGAGTAGTGGCTGAAGACTCCCAGATCTGTAGAGTAGTAATCTGAGGACTGATGTCTTGTAGCGTGCGCAGTGCCCAGTAACGTGCCGTTTCTGTTTCCTCCGTAGTCGTTCCATTGGTTGGAGATTTTAGTAAATCGGCGATGTGGATCCCATTCGCCGAGACTGTGTGTAGACGAGGAAGTCGTGAAGCTAGCGAGAGGATGTTGACGAGGTCGTCCATCGATGCCGAGTCGAGATGAATCCGTGAGAAGCAGTTGAGTCGTTTGGAAGCGATTGAGAATCGAAAGATCGGGAGGGATGCCTTCTTTGCTGAGAGAGACTATTATGTTACAGATAGTCAGTACGATGAATGACAATTAAGCAGAGTCGGAACTCACTTCGAACAGGAATGGAGCTGCCATATTCGACCAGTGTTTCGAAACGCAATGGAGCGCCTGAAGCGACTTCCCATACATCACATCCTGACGCTCCTTCAATACCTCAATCTCGTCAGGAGGATCCTCCAACTTGTCCAGTGCCGCTCGATAGCGCTTGTAGTTTTGATCTTGATCGTAGCAAAGTTGTGCTATTCGAGAGTGTAGTTCGACGGGAAGATTACTGATTGACGTCCTTGTTCGAGTATCGCGACGCGCTGAGTAGTAACCTTTGCCTCCGATTCCTTTCCCGCTGTACATGACGTGAAGTGTAGCGAGCGAGGAAGCTGGAAGAAGCGAAATCAGCGAAAGACGCGAAGAAGCGTGTAGAGTAGGACTTACTCGATAAAGCAGGTTAACACAAGTCTTGTGTGCCTCTGGGAAGCCTTCTGAACGCGTTCTTCGTATCGAGAGTGGATGGTAAGAGGGAAAGAATTGTTCGATCTCTTTTCAAGTCTCCCAACTCATCGATCCCCGGATCTCAAGCCGGGAGAGACATAGGGTCTTCGTGTCCGGACGTTGAGCGAGCAGTCGAAGCGAGAATGCGATTTCGTCGAAATTGACATCGTAAAACATCTTTCTCTCGCTGTCATCGGTATAGCAGCATTGTTTAATGGAATGCAGTCTATGATACGCTTACAACACCTTGTACGAATTCACCGAGACTCCATACGATGTCCACTCCTTCCGACCAACGAAATTCACTCGACTCTGCCTTCGTTTTCCCTGTCGCTCTCTTGAACCCGCTCACCAGCCCTGTCTGAGCCTTGTCCTATACACCCTCATGAGCCCTGTCTCATATTTGTCAATGTAGCCCGTCAACTAAACGTCGATTTCCATAAATCCTTCCCTATGAGCGATTCAATTCCTCCCTCATCAGCACTCAGCAACTCGCACACCCACTCCTTGACCGCCTCTGTCGAATGCCCGGCACATCTTGCGATCCCTCCTCCTCCTTCAAGCGGCGAGTAACTCCAGATGAGCGAGTAAGGTCGAGGTTGTTTGTATTGAGTGAGGGAGAGAAACGATTTCGAGATGTGTCGCGTGAGGGGTTCGCATTGAGGACCAAAGAGGAAGAGGGAGGCGTAGCAAGAGTAAGGTTCGACTCGATGTCGATAGGTCGTGCTGGTCTTTGTCGTTGGTTCCGAAAGAGTTTGGTCGATTTCGTCGATTTCGTCTTGAAGTAATAATACATCCTTCGTTATCCGTTCCCCCTTCAACCAGATCTCGTTCTCACTCCTATATCTCTCGAATTCCCATGCTTCTCCTCTATTGTCTTCGTCCTCTCCCCTACCATTCCCATTAGTTGAATAACCCATTCTCCCGCTCGTGAACCAATCCAACAGAATCAGACTCGATGTTTCGTCTTCCAAATGGATGACTTGCTTTTGTTCGTATCGTGCTTGTGAGAAACAAGTGACTGGGGAAGGAAGGAGGATGAGGAGGGAAGTTGGAGAGATTGCGAGACGATAAAGTTGAATAGTTGATGGATTCGTCGACTGATGGGCATCGCTCAAGTACCTCCCTTGTCGCGTTTTGTACACTTTCGTTGAACCTACATTAGCATTCACCAGTTAGCTACTATATAGGATGAGGAAACCGAAAGCTAAATTCACCTTGAGTCAACAAGACTAATGTACTCCCCTTGTCGACTTTGACTTTGAGCCTGACCCTATCTCCAGCTACTAATCCACCTCCATATCCTATCACCCACACTACTTGAACTTGATCGAGGAATCTTCGATTCGGGACAATGAGTTTGAGAGGATAACTGAACTGGACTTCCGGAAGAGTAGCGCGTCGAGACCGATCAAGCGAGCAGAGGATCAATCCATCCCCCGGCGAAAGGCGATGGTTCATTCAGAACCCGGGGAGAAACGTAGGACGGGGAGATATAAGGATTTCGCAAATCAGCATCTCTCCAAAAAGATGATACCAATCCTTATTCTTTACAACATGCTATGCGACAATAAGGTGCTCTCAGAATCGAATCATTCAACGTTCTTGCGAGACCCTGACCGATTCCAAAATTTCCACCAATTTCCTCCCTCTCGTTTCTGCGAAACGAACGGTGTTGCTTCCTCATCCTCCTGCCCTTCAAAGCCTCTCGTTCCTCCCAATGGCGTAGTCGGTAAGCTAACAGTTCCGCCACTTCGATTCCTCCGGTGTCCAGGCGACGAAGGAGGAGGAGGACCGACGTAGAGTGATCCGGAGAGAGAACCTCTCATCGATCTCGACAATGAGTTCGAGTTCCGTCGAGGACTTGCAGATTCTTCGTCATCTCCCGCATCACGTATCAGACTGTCGAGGGTGGAATGATGCGGAAGTCCAGAGGGAGATGAGGTCGAAGAAGGAGCAGTTCGACGATGATGAACGGTCGAAGGTCGAAGTTCGAATCCTGGTGAAGAGGCTGCCAATCCGATAGAGAATCCACGAGGTCTCCATTCGACTGTGGAGATGCTCAACAAGATAGCATCAGCGAACATGCTCAAGATCGCAATGCTAAGCGAAAACATCCTCACGAGGTTCATCCTCTTCTTCTTCTTCTCCGACAGTTTCTCCGTCCGAATCTGGTTCCTCCGTATAATACTCTCCACTCATCACGCTCTCCCCATCTCCGCTTCCACCTCCAGCAAGTAAAGGTCTCTCCTCCTTCGCATCTCCCCCCTTCCCTTCTTCCTCTCGACCATTCTTGATCGAAACGATCCAAACCCCTCCCAACAGTACCGCGATCCCTAGAGTAACCAAACAGATTTTGAGGGTCGACAACTCGTCCCACTGGTTGTAGTAGATCAATCCGGAAATGATCGAGCAAGTGTTGTAGAAACAGAATGCGAGGGGGCAAACCAAAGTCGGACCGACTAACCGAAGCGCTCGATTCAGGTACGCGAGTTGAAACAACTCGCACACGAGCAAGACGATGACGATCAACCAAGCTTCAAAGTGTCCAAACTGTGAAGAAGTTTTCCGCTTAGATTAGCTTCTGCGAACGGAACGCGACAACAGCAAGATTAGATTTGGGAGCTTACTTGGTTCTTGCCCATGATACTCATAATCAATAATTCGATCCCCGTCTTCGTAAATAACAAACACAAACCACTCAACGTGCCGCTGGTCGCACCATAAGCAGCCCCCACCCAAACCCTACTCCTCTCCTGCCTAATCTCTTCCGCTCTATCCAATTCCATCGTCCCACTCCCACTCTTCCTCCGGGGTCGACTTCCCCCTCCAACGATACTAGGAGCAGGCGAGAACAAATTGTTGGAATCCGCCTCCGACTCGTTCTCTGCGAAAGTCAATCGCAAAGGTTTAGATCGTTGAGGGGTCAAAGTCGGAAGTAGAGGTGACCGTTCAGAGGAGGTGGATACATCAGATGGAACAGATTGACGAAGTGAGGATTTGAGGGGTGAATCGAGAGTGATCGGTCGAGGGGGTGCCGACCATCGACGGGTTTTGGACCTGCTCTTGCGTCGTTGCTTGGGTGATGATACACCCTTTGCGGCATCGAGGGGATAGAGAGAAGCGAGGTGTCGTGCGAGTCGCCATTCGGAGAGATGGGCGATAGAGAGGATCAGGACGAGGAAGAAGGCGAGGAGTGAGACCCAAATAATGAAAGGTGGTCTGCGATAGAGTTTGACGAGTTCTTCGAGTGTGTGTGTTTGTTCAGGAACGACTGTAGGAAATGGCGGAGAATTTCAGCGGCTGAACGAGGGAAAACGCTGAGAATCTAACTAGACCTACCTCCGAAGATCCCGATCAAAACTGCTCCTCCGGCGATCAGCACCGTACCTGTAGACTCCTAGCCCTGATTAGCCGAGGTCGAATAGAAGCTGAATTAAGGCAGAGTGCTCACCAACGACCAAATGAACCGTGAATTCATCTCCCAAGACGATTCTCGCGAACGCCGCGTTCCACAACAGACTGACAGCTCCCAACGGTCCCAATACGACAATAGGTAACGCACCAATCTGAAACAACGTACCTATAGACTCCTCAAACCGTGATCAGTACTGTCAAGAAACGCAAGCAATCGAAAATTGTACACGCTCACCGAAAACGTTTGAAATGATAAAGATTGTGAAACCTCCCAACCATAGAGGTCTTTGCCAATCTCTCTTGCGTTCAGAAGGGGGTAAACGTTCGTTTGCGACGTGAGATAATCGTTGGATCGTTAAACCTTTGGTGCGAAACAAAGGACGAAATTAGCGGAAGGGATGAGATGGGAGCATGAGAGCAGAAGGAGACGTACCGAATGATTGTACAAAGGATGCTAGTAGACCAACAGTGATCTATCGTGAATGAGATAAAGGGACATAGTCAGTTTACCTTTCAACTTCGACACAGCCTCTTTTTCTTTGTACGCACCCCTAGCCATACGCTTATATGCGGTACATCTTCCTCCATCCTTCCTCAATCTATCCCGCTTTTGATTCGTCGAGAGTTTGTCGGGAGAGCGAGAGGGCGAGAAACAACGAGAAGGGGGATGAGACGTTTCTTCGATCTTGCGCGTGTTTGATCAGCTAGAACAGTGCGGCTGTGACTTGAGGAAGATCTGTCGAGCCTTGCCGGGGAAGAAGTGAGATTGAAGTGAAGTGAAAGCAAGCCAAGGTTCGCTTTCGGATTTCCTCATCGCGAAGTTCAAAAGACTTAAAACTTGCTCTTTCTCTCATCAAATCACATGGCAACGAGACACGTCCAGAGATATATACACAGGGGGGAAGTCTAATAGACTGGTAGCCCCCTTCCAAACGAAAGAAAGAGATAGAATTGCTGTTATATTTTTGACGGTCAAAACCCTGTATACAAAGTTTCCCACTCAAATCATCCTCTATCTAAGCAGTACTAGCAGTAACCGTCTCTTTCACCGGTGATGAAGCAACCCCTCCTTTCTCTTTCTCTTTCTCATCCTGATCATCATCCAAATGAATTTCTACTTTATCCTCCTTTTCATTCCCATTCTGTTGTCCAGGAATGATCTTCTCCCCTCCTCCTTCATTATCTCCATTAACAGCGAACCTCTTCAACCTCTCACTAACGTGCGTCGGGTTCTCTTTCGGCCAATCCCCAATCGTCGCTTTAGGATTCGTTGAAGAACTCGAGGTAGGTTTCGGAGATGCTGAGGAAGAGGAAGAGTTGAAAGTGGCAGAGAATTTAGATCTTTGATATTGTTGTTGTTGAGCGTGTTTCGGTGGGTGAGAGAAATGACAATCCGCTAACACAAAAGTCGAAGATGAAAACGAGGAGATTAGTTTTGATTGCTTAACTTCAAGGGAAAGTATTTGAGACAAAACTCACATCTCGTACAAGCAGAACCATAACGACAAGGTACGGTACCACCATTCGGATCTCCTCTGACATCCCAAGGGTGCATAAACACGCAACCAGTTCTCGTACATGAACTTCCAAATTTACAAGGTTTCGTTCCTGCACCGGGGATCGAGGTTGGGTCTGCAGCAGAAGAGGTAACGGGAGGAGCGGGTGCTGATGCTGAGGAGGAAGAGAGAGGGGCGGAAGCTGCGTTGGTCGAAGAGGAAGAGGAGGAAGCGTTCTTTTGGGAAGGGGAGACGTGAGATTTAGGGCAATCCTGTTTTCAAATATTCGTTTACATCGTGTCAACATGCCGCTGTGGATAGTCAGAGGGAGAGAGAAAACGTGTAAACTTACGAGATCTTGACAATTCAATTGTTTATCGCAAGCCTCACTACTCAATACCAATCCACTCTCCTTCGTCGCGACGGGACTAGGATGCGAGAACCCACAAGTAGGTTTCGTACACTCTACTCCATGCTTGCAAATCGCTTCCAGCTCTGGTTTCTTCGGTAGTACGACTGGAGGTTTCGGTCTCTGCTGTTGTTGAGGAGGAGCTTGGAATTGTTGTGCTTGGGGTTGACCTCTGAATCCGCCATTCTGTGGTGGTGGTTGCATCTGACCGAACGCGGGGTGGAATGGAGCTGCTTGAGGATTGAATCCGGATTGAGCGGGACCGAATCCTCCGGCAGCGGAAGAGTTCCATACGTTTTGCATTTGAGCGAAAGCTTGTGCTTGAGCCATGGCGTGAGCTTGAGCTTGAGCGAGAACGGGAGGAGGGAGAGTCGAGGATAAGGGGTGAGCGGCGAGAGCTGGGAAGGGGATAGTTGCGAGAGTCGAAGGGTGAGCTCCCGAGTTGACTGCTTGAATCGTTTGCGTGATCTGCAATCGAAGGACTTCCTTGAGTTCGAATTCACCTAACGGGAAACTCATAGAAAGTATGCGACTCACAGCATCGAAAGCGGCTTGGGGCATTCCCAAACTATTGATCAAAGGAGCGTTATTCCTCGCGCCGGGAGCGAATTGAGCATTCTTAGCACCTCCCATCCGATCGAATAAGCTCTTTCCTGCACCGTTTCCACCATTCCTCGGACCCGAAGGAGCACCGTCCCTGTCGAACCTCTGTCGTTGATGAGGAGGTTGTTCCCTTCCTCCTTCACTCATTTCTCTACTATCCCTCTTGACTCCCGACACTGCCGCTCCAAACATCCTTCCTGGTTGTGTAGGTCTCGCTGGTAAACCGGCAGAAGGTGCAGAGGAAGAGGAAGAGGAGGTAGAAGGTTGAGCAGAAGGAGTGGAAGCGGGTTCAGGGTAGTGGTTCTTGACTTCGTCGAATAACCAAGTGACGAAAGATGGATCGAAATCTCCACCGATCAAGTCGGATAATTCACCAGAGATTTGTTCTGTAGAAGAAGGGAGAAGGGAAAGGGAGTGAGTGGGTAAATTCTGGGAGAAGCAAGAGAGATATTTACCAGCAGTTTTCCGATTTCCCAACATGACTAGACAGTATTCTCTGTATATTATCAAGCATCTCACAGTGTCAGCAGAGGGAAAAGAGAGGTAATGAAGAGAGAAGGAGAAACTGACGCCATGGTTGCATCCTCTTCTGTACTCCAATCGAGTAAGGCTAATTGCTTTTGAATGGAGGCCTGTCAGATCCTCACATGGCTCATCAGTCAGCTACTTAGCGAGTTAGATGAGATGAGAGTGAGATGATTACTGACTTGGAGAGCTTGACCTTCTGGAGAAGAAGGATTAACGTTTGGTTGATATGTTGACATGTTAACTAGTTGACTGACTACTCTCTACTGGTCCTAAAAGGTGTATCGAGTTTGTCGAGTGAGATGAGAATGATTAAGAGCGGTGGCTGCTCTCCTTCCGCCCTTTACCTCTCGCAAAAGCTCTCTCCAGGTTCGTATAGCTTCCTGTTACTTCTTTCACTCGACCTAATACACGACTCAGCTCTTCCGCTCTGTTGCTGACTCTCAATCTCTCGCTCCACCTTGATCCAACTCTAGTTTCTCCCTCTCTCTCCAATGGCATTGATCGAAGTAATCGCAAACGATCGATTGGGTCAAAAAGGTCAGTACATCATCCTGTGAATCCTCTGTCGAACTCCAAGCTGATTTCTGAGTTTGTTCTCACAGTTCGAGTGAAATGCGAGTAAGTCCTCTCTCGCTTCAGCTGGGTCGTCAACAGACACTTGCTAATACGAGGATCGCGACCTGACAGCTCTGAAGATACGGTTGGAGACTTGAAGAAGTTGATCGCTGCTCAAACGGGTACGAAAGCGTAAGTTTTTCATATTCTCACTTTGTCTTCGCATTCTCTCCTCGGCTCCTGAGCTGACTCTTTTATGCTCTCTCTCGGCATTTAGTGAGAAGATCGTTTTGAAGAAGTGGTACGTCTTTGCTCGCTTCCCGATATGAACCGAATGAAGAGACAAGAAACTGATTCCTTTGCTATTCCAATTTCGTCGTTCTTAGGTACACGATATACAAAGATCAGTACGCTCAGATACTTCACAACAGTAAATCGTTCGCTACTGACTGTTTGAAGGTCATGTTGTACATACAGCATCACTCTCCGAGATTACGAGGTGCGCTTTCATTCTGTTTGAAATTCCACAAACTTCCTTCTCTCCTCTGTCTCACCTATCGAACCTTCGCTAACGACTCTTTCGTATACAGATCAACGATGGTATGAGTTTGGAGATGCAGTAAACCGCAGCGGGACAGAAACACTGTACATTAATGCATTTCACTCTATTTTCGGAGTATGTTTGTTGCCTGCGATTCCGATTGCTCTCTTGGCCGCAACGCTGAGAGACACCGTGCTCTCTCTCGTCGCCAAAACGTCGCTGACGACAGTGCGGAGCGCTTCCCCTCTCTCTGGCCTCAAAGGAACGAGGCTTGTTCGGGTTTTTACGATATTTTCGACGATTCTCAGCGGGATTTTTCGCTCATTCTGATGAGCTCATTACTGATCGTACTACAAACTCGCCGCCTACGAGCGAATTCGGAAGATGTTGCGAAAATTGTCTAGTGAGAGGCCAGCTTTTTTTGCGCCTCGATTCTTTTCCTCAGCGTCCATCAAACAGACCTCACGTACGCTACTATTCGCCCCAGATTGTCTTTCATATCCATCAAGCACTTCAAGAGAGCAGCCCAGGGTTCAGCGAGTTCGAATGGGTTGAATTGAGCGAGTTGATGGAAAATTGGAAAATTACTTGAAACGGAAGCAACAGTCACTCGGAACGGTAGAGGGAGGGTTCAAAGCAGTGTAGAAGGGTACTAGAGTGGTATGGACAAGATAGTGAACGCTACAGATAGCGAGGATTGATGATACAGCGTCGGGACCAGCTCGCTCTCACCTTCGAACCATTTCACAACAGTAGGAACTGACATGGTTCAAGTACGCATTTTGATTGTAACAGCCTTCTAGCAATGGCCAAGTCGAAGAACCACACGAACCACAACCGTACGCCCACCCCCTCCAACTTTCCCCCCTCTCTTAGAAAATAGCTAACTCAATCTTCACTGGATTATCGGGGTAAATAGAAAACAAGGTTCGTTCATATTCCTCTCTCTCTCATCCCCTTACCCCCCTTTAGTGTGCGAGGATGAGATAAAGTTGACTGACCACCATAAAATCCCTCCTTCCTCTCTCTTCTCTCCCTCTCTCCATCCCATTCGAAACATCCCCCCCGATCCGATGTATACCAAGAATATATAGAAGGCTCACCGTAACGGTATCAAGAAGCCCAAGACGAACAAATACCCTTCGATGAAAGGTGTAGAGCCCAAATTCCGTCGTAACCAACGTTACGCTTCCCAGGTAACCTTTTACACTCTCTCTCCTCTCTACTTCAAAGTCGGAAAACGCTGATGTAGATGAAATTTTTCGATGGTTACAGGGAACTGAGAAGGCTCTTCGTGAATCCCGAAAGGCTTCCGCTACCGCCTAAATTTCTCTTACCAACAGTCACTTTTTGAGGTCTATTGGTAGTTGTGTTTAGTTGTGGGGAAACTGGAGTTCTTCGTAATATTCAAAACTTGGTGTTACATTCCTGGAGACATTTTCTGAAGCGAAGGGAGCGAGGAATGAGGATAGGGAGGGAGGGGAGAAGATCGAAAGAGAGAACGAGAGACGAATAGTTTATAGCGATGTTCTCGCCTGATTCACAATGCGCCGTATCGTTCCCAGAGCGCCGCTGCATAGCAGGGGCGCGAACGAGTCTCTTTGAAACAGGCCTGAAAAACGTTTGCGATGAAAATGTAAAATTCGCAAAGAATTTGAGCTGCCTACTCTACGAACAACATGTCTTCCCCCTTTCTTACCCCGTGTCGATCGCTTCTATGCTCTCCTCCATCACCCTATCGTTTTGTAATATCTACCAGCGTCTATGCCTCAGGTCGCTCTCGTGAACATCCAACCATGAACTGTACTTCTAATCGCTAGATCTCCATCATCCTCCGGAAACGCCGGCTACTCAAAACAACACCACACACACAGCCTCATCAATAATCTGTTTTTCACTCGACTCGCATGAAAGGAAAAAAAAAGGAAGGACAGAAAAACTCACTCCAGCTTTTTCATCCTCCCAAACTTTGTCTACTTTCCACCCGTTGTCCCTCGCCAATGACAAGATCCCTTCGTCCTCTTTGACGAGCCACGGTCGGTGATGACTGTAGAAACATAGTACGGCTGGAGTTGACACTCGAACTTCTCTCGTGAGATCTGTGGATGGTAAATTGGGAGGAGAGGGAACGGATGGTGACGTTGAGGGCGATGGGGAGGTCGAGAGACAAGAGAGACAGGTGCGGAGGAGGGCGAGGTGTTGAGAGTGATTGAAGACTAGGTCGGATAAGAGGATTAGGTCGAATTTGGAGGGATCTGATGAGGAGGAGGAGGAGGAGGGGGGGAAGAGAGAAGTTGGCGAGGAACCCCATGTGAAACCCTGTGCGGCGGTCAAGAGATCTCTACTTCGATGAGAGGTCGGCGAGAGTAGAGAGCGAGGAAGACGCACGGCGGCTCGAGTTTGAGCGATTTCAGGATTGGGAGACAGTGAGTTGATGTTCTCTTCAATGTTCTTCTCGAGATTCTTGACGAGCGCTGCATCCGGGAAATCAGATATCACTACCTGTACACAATCGGTCAACTCCCGAGTCAACTTGTCTGAGGGGCTTGAGATTCGAGTTGTCGCGTACTTGACCTGCGCCTTCTAATGCCGCTACTAGACCTGGCAGACCTCCTCCTGCTCCCAGTTCCAATACATTCTTGCCTCTTCCTTTGCCCTTGCCTCCATCTGGACCATGCAGTAGGGTTGAAGCGTGTAATTCAAGGAATTGAGCGAGTGCGATCGCAGCTGGATATAGGATATGCCCTGTACGTCAATCAAGCGACATCAGCGGGGCTCTCTCCAGCTAATGGTCGAGCAGTAGAGAAACGCACCCCATAGTGGATGACCCGAGACTAAACCAACCTGAACTTGTTGCTCTCCAATGATTTCTCCCACCCCTCCCAACTTTCTTCTTTGATAAGTTCTGACGGTCGGTGGTGGTGTGGGAGGTCTGAAATCATCTGGTTCCTATTGATCGAATGTGAGTGGGTAGAGAGGGAGAGAGAGAGAGAAGAGTTGAACCAACTTACTTGTAGGAATGCACCGAGTCCTTCATCATCTGAACCGTTTGAAGTCGAGGGAGGGGAGGTCATAGCTTGTGTGAGAGTCGATAGAGTCTTTGAATGCAGAGCAAGTGAATGGTGGAGAGGACAGAGAGATTCATTTCTCCTCTTTTGGCTTTTGAACATTCATCAACCTCTTCATCAAACTAGTACGTCAAGGACTCTGATCAGCTCTCAAATACTCTAGCTTACCCATCTCCTTCCCATACAGTGGCTTCCGGATTCGCACAATGGGCAAAGTGAGTTCTCTCTCATCTTGATCTCATTCTCATCAACTCACTCCACCCTCTCTATCTCTCTCTAATGTTTCCAGATCTCCTGAAGCAGTCAGTATTCTCTTCCTCTTCCCCCATTTCATCTCCATACTGATACACCTATTGATTGAGATGTAGAGGAAATATTTCATGTCTACTCATTTCTGGGGACCAGTCGCCAATTGGGGTTTACCTTTGGCTGCCATCACCGATTTGACCTCGAAAGAACCAAAATTCATTAGTGGTCCAATGACGGTCGCGCTCGCTTCCTACTCGTCAGTTCTTGTCCTCGGTAAAATCATAATTTGGGGCAAAGTGGAGCTGATTTCTTCTTGTTTGATGCGAGGGGTATAGAATGGTGTTCATGAGATTTGGTACGTCCTCCTGCCTTGTCAGCTCTGATCCTAGGCGTACGCTGACCAAGAGAGTTCGTACAGCCTGGCGTGTTCAACCTCGGAATGTGAATCGTTTTCTCCTCGCACTTTCCTCCTTTGATGGATCCTGACTCGCTCCTTGCGCGCGTGATCATAGTACCTGCTCTTCGCCTGTCACGCAACCAATGCTACTGTTCAATCCTTACAAGGTGCTCGATTCTTACAATGTAAGGAAGATTTCGCACGCTTGCATCTGTTGTTCTCGATACTGATGCAGCGTTCCTTCTGTTTTACAGACAATTGTGCATCTCTCGTTCCCATCTCAAGAACTCGTACCTCGAAGCAGAACTGACAATTTTGGTTGATGTCCTCGACGTACAGATTTCGGAGGAAAAGAAAACGATTCAACAATCGAGAAAGTCAAGGACGCCGTCACTTCCAACTAGATTCTCCCTCTCTCCTTTCTCTCACCATCTCTACCTCGTCTAATCGCTCTAGCCGGGTCTTATATCCCTGTCTGCTCTCTCTTCCTTTCTTGGTCTCTTTTCGTATTCAGTCTCTCGGTTCCCTCGTTGCAAGTAAAACAGGATGTTCGGGAAAACATAGTTCGGTGCTTGTGGGGTAAGTCTCAAGAGAGTGGGACAGGGAGAGATAGCAAGAACGACACAACAAAAGTAAAGACCCAAAAATTGAATACGATCCCCCCGAAAATAGATAATGTACACTCCTCCTTTTCTTCCTCTCGTCGATTACCAGTCCTTGACTGCAACTCCTACGACTCCCTTGACGACTCCCGAAACTAGATCTGGTCGATGAACAGTCGCAGCGATAACTATACCATAGGTTCGTCGAATCAGTCCCTTTCACTGTTTTAAGAGATTCGAGCGAAAGTAGAGTGAACATACCAGTGCCAGCACTCGTCGAGAATACGATCCTCTCTAACCATTTACTTAAGAATACTCCAAATTCACCTCGAGTCAAAAAATCCGGTACTAAATCGTCCACTACCGCATACCTATCATCACATCTCACTCTTCCCCTGATTAGCCACGTCTCTTGTCACCAGCCAGAGAGAGAGAGAGATCGAGAGTGAGAATTGCTCACAAAGCTCTCGTAGCAGTAAACAAAGCCATCTCTCTCCTCCTCCGTTTGTTCTCAATCAACACCGAGAACCCACACATGATACAACCCAAATACACTGCCAATCCTCCATCTAGAGCTTGTTGACTAACCGGGAATCGAACATTCAGCTTCTTGAAGATTGAGGGAAGTCTCGTTCGGAGTAAGCAGACGGACGCGTAGATGGATGCGGTGAAGGTTGTGAGAAATGCGGAGGAACGGGAAGCGGCGAGGAGGATTCGGAGGATTGAAGAGGAGGGGGAACGAAGGAGGGAAGAGAAATTGAATAAGAGGGGAGGAATCGCGTGAACCTGCGATTATGTCAATCAATACAAAGTCAGTGCCGAGACGAGGGACTTTGTACGGAGAACAAATACGCACGGGTAAGTAGATGATCATACAATCTACAAATCCTCGAATCCAACGTTTGAGAGCGTTCGCTTCGCAAGATCCTTTACCGACTTTGCCGTGAACGAAATCGCAAGAGAATCGACTGAGGAACTCGGGGTTAGTCATCCTGAGGAGAGGGAAAGTTCAAGGTTAGTCGCTTGCCTTGAATCGATAATCAAGGGGGAAAGCACGCACGATAGATTTTTCCCAGCACCCGCAGCGATTCCTTCACACATCTTCAACACTTCAGCATCCGGTTCCTTTCCATAAGTGAATCTCCCATTCCTAGCATATCTCAACAACTCCAATAATCTCTTGTCCATCCTCGCCAATTGTAAGATCCAACGATTGTAACTCGGTGGCAGAGCCTCCGGGTTATAGAACCAAGATTTCATAATGATGAAGCAAGAGAGGGAGAACGTGAGAGTGTCGGCATTCGAAGCGAAGAAGGTCGAGAGGGGTCCGAATCGACCATCTGTCGCTCCCGTGTGATGGTACATTCCACGAACGATCGAGTCGACCGCCCTCACAAAGACGAAAAGCGTGATATCGAGTGTAGGGGATTGAGCGATCGAAGAAGGACCATGTCGAACGGGTTTCGAGTCGATGAGGGTAGAACGCGAGGCGATGCTCGGGGAAGGACGAATTTGAGCGGCGGTGGTAGTGACGGTGTAAGGAGAGACTGAGAAGTCTAGTTTGGGATCAGTTGAACCGGCGAGAGGGGTCGAAGGTCGTCGGTAAGAAGGGGAAGATTGGAGGAGCATGATGGCGAGTAAGGAAGAGATCGTCGCTGAACACGCTGTGGTCATTGTTTGCATGATCTTGTGGTCCGTCCTGAGCCTTTGTAACTCCTCGTCCTCCGTCAATTCCCTCTGTTTCCCCTTTCCTTCCCTCATACTTCTCGTTTTCTGCATCACCTCGACGTAAACGCGTCTCACAACCGGCTCGAGTAGTCTCTCTCCGTATTTCCCTCCTCCTACTGCTATACCGAATGCCAAAGAGAGGGAGCGAGTCTTGAATTTGAGGGCTCTGAGGAGTTGAAGCAACACTTGAAGATTCGTCTTGCCTTTACGCTTCGTGAGAGCCTTGAGGACAGAAGGAATCTTTTCCGCACAATACCCAAGTGCAACGGCGCGTAGGAAAGGTAGCGTAGCTGGATCCAGGTCGGCGAGGCGTTTGGAAAGGGAGGGGCTTTGCGGGCGAGGTGAAGAGGAAGAGGACGCCATGCTGCCGGGCGTGTGTGCCTAGGGACTCAGCAAGGCGGAGGTGCGCGTGGTTTTGAAACTATTCGAGTGAAGTGAGAGGTCGGAAGGTGAACCTTTTTCATTTTCATCTTCGTTCGCAACTTTTCGGACCGGAGTAAAGGTCGCTCGCTTCCGGACTCGCACGGTCGTCTTACTGAGTGTTATGTGAAGCGTGATCGTGATCACCGATGCGAGAAGCTTCTTGTTTCGGGACATCTTGCAACGAAACCAACGATTCTCGCACTAATTCTCTCTCCAGTTTGACGCTGACAACATAGAACGATTTGTATTGGTAATAAGAAAGGATACGACAAAGAAGGTATCAGTGAGACCCAGAATGTGTCTGTGATAGAGAAGTTGAAGTCAGCGGTCGTCGTTCGAAGTGAAAAGAGATCGAGAAAGGTCTCACGTTTCGACGGCTTTCAGCGTTGTTGACGTTGTTGGCTCTGTTTCGATCCGTATTCGACCTGATAGAGGAAGATTGATGAGACGTGAGAGGCACCGTGACGTTGTCGCCTTCGCTGTCGACAGACTTTTCCGAATCTGAACCGTACGCAGAATCTGTTCGAAGATTGAGTGGTCCATGTGTTTCGGCTGTGTGGAGCACGTTGATCAGCAGCTATTGCTAAGCCTTAGGTGAAAAGAAGTGAAAGAGACCTACCAAGCTTGTCGTGATTCTTTCGAGACCTCGAATGTTGATAATCTGGCTGCATCTTCTCGAAATGATCTTGATAGTCGTCGTGAAGTGAACTCCTCCTCTCCTTCTTTGGTCTGCCAATCTTCTCTCGCATCGGATCAGTCCATTTGCCCTTGGTCTTCCTCTTCTCGTTCTTCGCTTGGACGGCGGCGAGATGATCGACAGCTGCAGCCTTGAGACTACGACCACACTGAGTGAGCTACGCTTCCGAGAGAGCAGAATAAGATGGGAAAACTTACTCGAATTCTTCCTTGCGCTCCTTGAGGTGTAAAAGTGCAACTTGGACCCTCTTAATGTCATCCTCGAGGCGGGTCTTCTCGTCGTCGTGTTGTTGTTTCGCCGTATCTTTGCGACTTTTCCATTTTCTTTGCCAGCGAGCGATCATGATGACAAGGGCGACATCGAAGCAAATCGGTACGATGGCGCCTACGATCAACGTCTCAGCTCATCGGGAACGAGGCAGAGGGGAACAGCCGAGATAAAAGCTTACCGAGAATCCAAGGTAGTTCCCCCAGGAAGTCTATGATACAGGGTGTCAAAGAGGCAAGGAGGAGAAGGGAAGGGAAAGAGGACGACTGACACTGCTTGCGAAGACCTTCTCCAGCAAGAGAGGGATCGGCCATGAGCACGCAAATCGAAACCAAGTTGAAAACATTTTCGATGCTGAGTGATCCAGTATGTCAACTTGTAGCTCAAAGTGGGTCCAGAGTCAGCACTCACATGAGAAATACGAATACTCCATCGGATAATTCTTGAGTTGGCGGTTCCTTCTTCTGGTTGCGCTTCCTACCTTCTAGAATTTCAGGTGTACGAGCGATAGTGAAAAGTGCAGTACCGAGACCACCGAGGACTATAGACGAGGAAGAATATGAGCCCACAACACTCCCAAGGTGCGAGAAAGATTCGACTTACGGAGAGCTTCGATCGTACGAGACATAGGAATCTCTATCTCGAATTCACCTTGGGTCCTATAGATCATGACAACGAGGTAGATTCCCCACCATGCCATACCGATGAATATGCAACCGATAACTGTTTTTGCGTTGTCCTGATTACACGATCTTCGTGAGCTTTTTCTGAAAAGGGACAAAGCAGACTGACGGCTCAGAGAAGATACGAAGCAGATTGATCACTCACCCATAAGCTCCAATCTGCGAATTGCTCATCAAAGTGAAGGATCAATTCCGAGTTTGCCTCTTGTTCTCGTTTCTTGAGCATCGTCTTCGCAGGAGTTGGAGCAGGAGCGAGACCGCCCGGATGTCCCCAGAACAGCAACTCGATACCCATGATGATATCTATGAAAGGAAAAGGAGATTAGTGAAGAGGAGAGGAGAGTTAGCTCCGAGATGCGAGAATCGAGAAGAAGCTGAGATGTTCGATTACCCGCGATAAAGTACCTGCAGTATGTCAAGCACGTCAGTACACGACTCTTTGGGTCAATCTGAGCCAATCAGTGACATACCACGCGGCGAGGAAGATTTGGGTGAGAGGGGCACCTAAACGAATGATACCAGCTGTTTCGAAACTTTTAGCTTCCTCGTTCTCAAGTATCTTCGCTCTTCTCTGACATCTCTTTTTACTCACCAAGATTAACAATGTCCGCAATTAGCCAGATGGCTAAGAACCATCCTCCTGTCCCTGATCTACAGAATCGTCGCGTTGTCAGATTTCGGTTCGGGCACTCAACTCTCGGATTAGAAACCCCGTACTCACCTACGACGTGCTGCGTTTCCGACTGTGAGCGGAAAAGATGAAAGTAGGCGGGGGGTGAGGGAAAGAGGGGAGCGAAAACGACGAGGATCAGGTTCGAAAAAGCGAGAAGTCGAGAAGAGATCGAGCAAACTTACGAATCAGTGGTATGAAGCATGCAATCGCGACACCTGTAGTCGTCAAGAGAAAATGCGTTCTTATCAGTCGGGCTGAATGCAAAGTGGGCGAAGAATTCGAGTGAAAAGCGGACTGACCTAAACCGCAATATCCGAGTAGCGACGATACGAGCTGCGCTTGAGTTAGCGCGAGACCGTGACCTTCACTCATCGACAAAACCAGAAGCAGTAGCGAATTCAAGCAAAATTCAAGAGCAAGAGCGAGAGATTGAGAAAGCGGGTTCAGGTTTGGATGGCAACACCGCGGAGGGTTCGGACTTTTCCTTATCTTGGTCGAGAGTGGGCAACGAAAACGTCCGGCAGAATCAAGGCAGTGTAGCCATCGATCTTGTGTAGAGGAAAACAGGAAAGAGATGATTCCGAGCATCTGCGAAATGTTGTTACGAGATGCTAAAATTGGTTACTGCATTTCGATATCGCCTTCTTCGGCTGTACGTGATGCAGTCAACGCATCGTTGTCAGCGCCGAGGTCCAAGGTCTCTAGCCGTCGTCCTTCTCCTGCAAGAGTAAATGCTATTCGTCGTCCGTTCTGAGTAGTGAGGGAAACGTGAGAAGGAGGGAAATGAGAGTCGAGGGCGATCGAGTTGTCCAGAGGTAGTAGAGGAGACTTGTCGGGCTAATGAGCAAAAGTAGAGTCAGCAGCGAGTTAGCGAATCCGTAAATTGAGAAGCACGCACAAGCGGATCTGTAGAGAAGGGAACTGAAGCAAGGTCAAGGCTGACGATACTGTGTTTTGGTCCTGATCGAGTGAAGAAGCAGAGTCAGAGCTGTCTCTATTCGAACGGGAAAGCGAACTTCGAGCTCACCATTTCCTGCAGTCGACTCTAAGGCGATCACAATCTCCCGATCGCCGTTAAAGAGCTCAAAGCCGAGTACGTTGAGAGCAAATCCATCGCTTGACGACAATCGATACGACGCTCGCTGAACTTGTTCGATATTCTCCTCGATCTGTCTTGCGAGATGCACTGTACTCGTAATTCGCAATCAGTCGAGTCGACGCCAGATCAGAGTAAGAGAACGCAGCTCACGACAAGATCCAGTAATCCATGCTTCACAAAGTCGACCATCTTGCGAAACGGTCGATCGCACTCTGCGAACTTTTCTGTCTTGTTCATCTCTTGCGTCCAGTGGTCCTCGCTCCGTACTCCCCTGCAATTCTTGCAAAACCCCGACATTTCTCACGGCGTTCTCCATCACTTTGCCAGAGAGATTAGCGACGAGATGGAGCAAGACTGAGATCGATGTTGGAGGAGGAACTTCAGGAATCTCTGAAGGAGTGACGGTAGGGCGAGCCTCATCAACGTTTGTAGGTTGTTGAGCGAAAGGTGGATGGGTCGCAGCATCGATAGCGAACTCGTCCAAGTCGAGCATGTCATCTCTAATCATCGCATCTCTCTCCGCTTCCAATCCCTCCCGTTCTTTCTGACCCTTCAGCTCTTCTCCGAGACGCTTCAATGTTGCTTCGAGACTCTCCTGCGTTCCCTCATCCTCCTCCTCGAGGTTCGTTTTAAGGCTGTGAACCCATTTGAGACCCGACGAGATAGCTGAATTCTGAGGGAGAGGGAGAGATGCGAGACCCATCGAGAGGAAAGAAGTGATTGGCGAGGTTTGCGGAGAGAGGGAATTCTCGATGTAAGAGGAAACGGGAATCGGATGAAACTTGGCGACAGGTCGAACTTCGGACCCGTCTTGTTGAGCGAGTTTGTCCAGTTCTACGGGATCGTAAGTATCAGTTCTACGAGTCATTAGAAGCTGTGAGAGGACAGAACTCACCGTAGTGAAGCCAGATACTGAAAGCTCTGAAACACTTTTCTTCCTCCTCTACGACGCTTTGCAATCTGAACGTTGACTTGATCGCTTCCTTCGCTACCTCGATCGCCGTGAGTATAGTCTTACGATTGAACCCGTACATGGCGAACTTCTCCGGCCTATCGAAGGCAGAAGTATCAGCCCAAAGATTCGGAGAAGTTGACGAAAGTTGAGCTCACCATCTAGACCAAGCATCGATCTCGAGGAGCAGAATGATAGCTCGTTCCATCGCGGGTTCGACACTCATCCAACCAACTCTCCTCATCTTCTCAAGCGCGAGACCCATCTCCTGCTCCCATTTGACTAAACCTCGTTCATTCATCTTCGAGGCGAGAAAGTCGTGAAGAGATCGAGTTGGTCGTCCAGTCATCAGTAGTAGATGTATTTGTGTCACGGGCGGGAGGACGACTGTACCAAGAATTCGTGATCAGTTTCTCACCTTCTGAGTCAGTTCAGTTCAGATTTGAGAGCTTACCTCCTTGCGGTCGACTCACGTCGGCTATTCGCTGTAGCCACCCTTTCCCTATTCGTCTCGCTTCATCCCAAAGGTTTCTGACCTCTTGAAGAGCTTCGAATGCGTGTTGAATCGTCGAACGAAGAGCCGAAGATTGACGAATCACGAGTTGAAGAGATGGAGGAATGGGTAGAGACAGCCGAGATATTGATAAGGTCGAAGATGAAGCCGAGTGGATGGCGAATTGAGCTTTTGAGGAGGAAGAAGGGAGGACTTGCAACCCGATGATCGAGGTCGATTCGCCTATGGGAATGGTGCCAAGGAAGACACTCCCACCAAGGTAGAGATGTAGCTTCCCTTCCTCATCTCCGACGCAGAGCACAGTCTTCTCTGTCTCATCATGAACCTCTCCACTTGATCTCAGCATGCTCTTGACCTTTTCATCTCCAGTGTTTCCTATCTCATCCGGTCTCATATCCGACAGCAGTGTGGGAAACGCTCCCGCTGACGCATCTCGGATACTCAAGACTCGTTGGGCTTCCTTCGCTCGTTCCCGTTCCAGCATCGCTTGTTTCGCACCGAAGACTCCTCCTCCTCCGCCGCCTCCTCCACCCCCAACGTTCGCACTGAAGTTTCCGAGAGCTACGCCTCCCGCAGCTCCTGATCCTCCAGGGCCAGATCCTCCAGACCCCGAGCTATCCTTGGAGAGTTTCGGTAGACCAGGTAGTTTTCGAATCAAGTCTATTGACCAAGAGGAGAGATCAGAATCAATTGGGTAGTCGAGCTCTTGCCAAGATAGGTGCGATATTGATGCAGAGGTAGGTAGAGGTGTAGTAGGAGGATGAAGGAGTTGACCGTTGTGAAGCGAAAGGATTGCGAGAGTTGAGGAAGACGAAGGAGTTGCTGCAGAGATTGCCACGGCGAGATAATTGCCTGACACGAGTAGAAGGTGTCAATAAACGCCTACGAGGGTACAGGGAGAGCTATAACATACCTTTAGGACTCCAAGCGAGTTGTTCAACTTTTCCAACTGGAGCAGCTTTCGCTTTCCCCTTCAACCCTAATCCAGTGGATTTTACTGGTTCCCCTACGTTTGTCCATTCCCATACTTGATCAGATCCACCACCTGTTCTGTAAAGCGAGACTTTGGATTCGGTTGACGTCGAGGGAGAAGCTAGAGCGATGAGGGGATGACTAGAGGATGGAGAGGAAGCGTGAAGAGTTGCCGCAGATGCTAGGATCTTTGTACCTATTACTTGAGCATTCTTGCTCATCTAGAGCTTCTCTTTGGAGAGTAGGAGAGATGGTAGAGGTCCAAAAAGATCGAACAATTCTTTCCCTCTCACCATCCACTCTCTATACGAAGAACGCGTTCAGAAGGCTTTTCAGGGACACACGAGGCTGGAGCTAACCTACTCTATCGAGTAAGTCCTACTCTACACGCTTTCTCACGTCTTTCGCCAACGCCTTCTTCAACTCGTTCCTTGCTGACCTACCCTCGTCCTCTGATAGAAGCCAACAGCAACGATACAAACTATAAACATGCTATCGCACGAAGCTGGTCGCCCTCGCACGACTTTGAACCACCTTCCAACGGAAATCAAGGCTTTCATCGCTCAACTCTGCTCCGAGCAAGACAGGCGGTACAAGGAATGGTCGACTGCTTACGACAAGCTCCACGGCAGAGTCGCTATAGAAGCAAAACGTTTGCAAGACGGGGTTCATGGACGATCGGTCGCAACTCTCTTCGTTCTTTCAAAAGAATGGTCCGATTTTGCAGCGCCCTACCGTTTCGAGGTAAGTGTGTGTCTCTCACGACTCGCATACCAAGGCTGACAGCGTTGCCTCCAGGTTATTTCGGCTGATCGAGCTCAGAAACCGCTCTTCCGATTCTCAATCGCAACCAAATACTCTCAACACTTCGTTCATGCCCGAATCGATTCCCGCGAGACGGAGATCAACCTGAACTTGATGTCCCTACTGCCCTCCTTCCCCCGATTGCACACTGTTACCCTTGGCGCCCTCGCACAAGTGACCCTCTTCCCTCACCCTTCCAAAAACTCCGTCGAGCGCGCTCCTTGCGACAGCGAAGTCTACTGGATGGCAAAAGCACTCGCGAAGATGGGAGGTCGCATCCAGAAGCTACACTTGGTCGGTCTAGGCCGAGTTGCAATCGTCTTACTCGACTTCTTCCCGAACTTGCGACATCTCCACCTTGCCGATTCCCACACGCACGATCGACAACTCTTCCTCGAGTTTGTCAAGGCTCTCAACAACCGTTCGATCGAAGGACTCCATTTCGAATGTCCTAACCACATCACCTTCGAAACGTCGCGTTTCCCGCTCGACCTCGTCTGGCCTCCTGTTCGAACCCTCACGATCGAAGCCAAGACCTGCGACAGCCTCGCATTCCTAGGCAGTTTCTCGAAGACCTTGTGTCATCTCACCATCGTATCCGAGGCTTACACCGAGGAGGAGGCGGAGGAGTTACGCGGAGGCGAGCGAGAACCCGACAACCCTTACCCCTTCCTCGACCAGTCCCTCATCTTGCCACGCCTTTCACAACTCACGATCAAGGGCTCGCACAGGCAGGTCGAGCCCATCTTGCTCAGCATTACCCACACCAGCTTCCCCTCCCTCACCGACCTCACCATCGGAGTTCAAGAGCTCGACTTGTCGGAGCAAATACTCGAGGATGTCGAGCATCTCGCTAATCTTAGCACTTTACGAGCTTACGACCCGGATATCGTGGAATCACTCGACACGCGAGGGACCGTACTAGAACGCATGGAGTCGAGACCCCAGCACTACTCGCGAACGACTTGTCAATTTCGCTCGCCAATCGAATTTCCGCAAGTGGAACACTTTGATGCCAGCGTCAACCATCGCAGATTGTACCTGCGAGAGGATCTCCATCAATCCGCGCTACGACTCGACGTCGAGAAGACGGTTCAGTTCCTAAACGAAACTTTACAGCATGCGAGGAGGGAGGACGACTCTGGAGCCTATGCGAACCTTGCGAGAGTATTACTGGCGGTGGAGTTAGAGAGGAGAGCGCAGCGAGACTGAAGCAGGACAATGATAGGAACACTGGAGGAACGGGCGGGGAAAAAGCGGTGGAGAGCTTGGCCGCGAGATCAGTAGATAGGCAGACGTGAGTGCTCTGCATTTCTCGAAAACGATTCAAAGTTGAGCTGAATCTTCACCGAATTGGCATCTCGCAGAAAGCAGTCTCGTCGTGCATCTTGCAGTTGACCGATTCGTAATGCAAGTGCAGATCATACAAAATACAGTTGTACCCCCAGACACCCTATCGAAACCCAGTCTCACGAAAATAATGCCTCAATTCCGTAAACCCTCACCTACTCGTTTCGTTTTCCCTTAGCCTCCTTCCTCGCTCGTTTCGCTTCCTTTCTCGCTCGTTTCTCCTCTTTCGTCTCCTTCTTCTCCTCTGTCACAGCTTCGACAGCTTCGACAACTGGCTCAACCGCGACCGACTCGATTTCCTCAGCTTTCCGTTTCTTTTTCGACTTGTCCTTCTTACTCTTCTTCTCCTTGACCGGTTCCGTCACTTCCACCTTGACATCTCCCTCCGCCTCCTTGAGTTTACCCGCGTCTCCATCCCAAGTAGCTCCCATCCCCCCTTGTTTCGACGAAACAAACATCGAAGCGTAAACTCCCGCAGCCTTTTTCGGGGGTTCCCGATCCCCGACAGGAGTTTCCGAAGTAACGTGGAAAGGATCGTGAGCTGCCGAATGAACCTTGAATTCAGGGGAAGGGGAACGAGGGGGTCGAACTACTGCTGGAGGTGCAGGTAAACGTTTCGACCTTTTTTCCTCCTTGGCGAGTTTCTTCGCTTCTTTCGCAAGTTTCTTCTCTGCTTTCTCGCGTTTGCGTCGGGCTTTGTCGGATTCTTCGAGAGAGGTCGAGGTCGAAGTAGAGGTAGAAGGGGAAGGATCGAAAGTTGGTGCGAGCGTAGTCGTTTTCGCAGAAGTGAACATAGGAGGAGGAGCAGCACCGGTTCCACTAGTGGAAGAGATGGTGGTAGTTGATACCATGGCGGATGTACCTCGAGGAGGAGCGACGGGCCAACCTTCTTTCGAAGGAGGTGCGATGGCGAGAGCAGGAGTGATGTGAGGGTTAGGAGTTGAGGCACCACTCGAGGAGGGAGAGGGTGTAGGAGCTAGACCGAGAATCTCGGCCATAGCGGAAGCGTTCTCTGAAGTTGCCATCCTTTTCGCTCGGAGATGTTTTGATCGAGCGCTAAATCAGGGGGGTTAACAAACAGGTGAGCTGAAATCGAGCAGACCAGGAGGAGATTTGTTGAACTTACGCCATTCGAGGGTTCTTGAGGAGCATAGCGGCGTAAGAAGAAATGGGAGCGGATTCGGGAACAGGTTGCGAAATGGTCGTCTTTTCGACTACGATCTTGGGTTCGTCCTCGTCGTCCGAGTCGGAAGAGTCACTGTCAGAAGATGTCGAAGAGGAAGATGCTGATCCAGAACGTTTGCGTTTCTTTGACGAATCGGTATCTGAAGGGATTGGAGTTGCGACGAGAGAACCTTGTTCCTTCATCTTGTTCAACCTTGCCAACAACCCACCAAACTCTCCACCTTGACTCGAACCTTGTCCTCCTCCATTCGGTGTACTACTCCCACTTCCAGCTGTCACGAATCCACTGACTTTCGCTGCTCCAGCTCCTATTCCTCCTCCTGGAACTCCCATCGCTTTCAGAGTTCCTACGACACTGGCTGCACTTCCCCTCTTCATTCCGATTCCCAAATTGTCCTCTTTCGCGATAGGGATTGAAGAGATCTTCTTGCTGAATGCAGAACCTCCATTTGCGAAAATTGCAGCTTGAGATTCAGTATTTCCGAGAGAAGGGTTCGAGGAAGGGTCCCATCCCATAGAAGCGAGTAATTTGAATCCAGGAGCAGAAGTATCTATTCACGGCGAGAGAGGCGGTATGAGTTGACGAGAGATGGGAAAAAAAGTTGAGAGAGAAGAAGGGACTCACCTTGAGCCCAACGAAGGTTGCGTGGATCATCTTGAATCCTTTGCTTCTTTGCTGCGCCTGATAGACCCATGCTGACCGAGTTTGTGAGTAGTGAGTGAATTCGAAGAGGTTTCCTAGCTCCTCGGTTTTCGAAAACTCTCTCCGAGTGATCGCCGTTTCTGCTCACTCCCACTTCGTCCACTCTCTCAATCCTTCACGTATACCCCCTTCGAGAAGTCAGGACTACGCGAATCACCGTCCTTCTTCCGCCTTCGATCACTCTCAAGCGCTCAGTCTCAACTTGATCGACATTCTCAACAACAAACATCCTCGAATCCTACATCTCGAAAGATGTCACTGAGATCTCAGAGACCTCAGAATCCACCTCCACCTCAGGACAACTACCCAAACTATCGTCCTCAGCAACAACAACAGCATCAACAATCTCTCTCCTCTCAATCTTCGGCTCCTCCTCCAGTACCTCAAGTCAACAGCCCTGCACCTTCTGCGAATACTACCCCATCTTCGAAACCACCTCCTCTCACCTTGGAACAGAGTAGACAAGTCGCGAGAACTCATTACGATTCTCTCAAAGGTTGGTTGAACAGAGAAGGAGCTCTAGCGAATGCAACGACGAGGACTAATGCCAGGGAGAAATTGACGAGGTTGAC
>JGI24890J29729_1000167_pt1 | contig 50601 bp, 62 predicted proteins | sample FreactcultureFD7_FD_29729 | JGI IMG/M metagenome (IMG submission 29729)
GTTTGGAGCAACACCAGCAAATGGTGGTGCTGGCGCAAACGGACAGGTTAAATTTAGTTACACCTAATGCAATTTAGATATCACTCATCTGATGGAAAAGATTGCTGGCACTTCAAGTTCTTAAAAGGAGAAGGATTAGAATTGCATGAGCATTTCCCGGCAAACTTTCACGATACTCTAGTATTAGAAGGTGAATGTAAAATTTCAGGACCAGATAACACTTGGTCTATGATTTTGAGCAAGGGAGATTTTTATGCTTTTTCTGACGAAGAGATGCACCATCAGATTGATGTTACTAGCGATTACGCAGAGATTTTAAACATTTACAGATTACCGATGCCATCTATGCAGCGAACAAAAGATCAAGGCTGGATGGAATAATAAATACTATATAAGGAGAAAACATTATGGCAAAAGTACTAGGATCGTCAAATAAAAACGGCAAGATTTCATTTTCTAACAGACTTAAGGGAGGAACCACTATTGGTCAAGGTCATATTAAGTTTGGAACTATGAATAAGAATAAGCGCCGCAGCTTCAAGAAGTATAGAGGTCAAGGTAGACCATAATGAACAAAGTAACACTTGAGCTAATGAAAGAAATTTGTCCTGCTACTAAAACTGTGATATTATCTAAGTATATTGATCCATTAAATGTAGTAGGTGAGCACTTTGGGTTTTTTGAAAATCCAAAGCGTATGGCTGCGTTCTTAGCTCAAGTGGCACATGAATCTGGCTCATTCAATTTTACTAAAGAAGGTTTAAACTATAGCGCAGTATCGCTTAACAAGGTATTTCGCAAATATTTTCCTACATTAGAATCTGCAAAACCATATGCTAGAAATCCAGCAAAGATCGCTAACAAAGTTTATGCAAATAGAATGGGTAATGGACCAGAAAGTTCAGGTGATGGGTACAGATTTTGTGGTAGAGGATTGATACAACTTACCGGAAGACAAAATTATACCAAGTTTGCTAATGCAATCAACAAGACATTAGCAGATACAATAATATATTTAGAAACAGCAGAAGGCGCGGTAGCGAGTGCTGCATGGTTTTGGGATGTAAACAAATTAAGTATATATGCTGATAAGGGAGACTTTGTTGGATTAACTCGTCGTATTAATGGGGGTACTATAGGATTAGTTGACAGACAGCAACACTACCAAGAAGCACTTAAGGCACTTAGTTAAGGATTAACATGCAACAGCCCACTTGGATAACTAATGCCGGCTCATTGGGTAATTTTCCCTCTTTGACAAGCTTTGAGTACCAACTAACCGCTACACCTAATTTGCCAGCAGTATCTATTGTTTCATATACTATAATCAGCGGTAGTTTACCTACTGGTCTCAAAATGAATACTAATGGACTGATAACAGGAATATTTGAGTTAGTAACTTCGTTGACTTCTTCTACTTTTGTAGTGAGAGTTATTGATAATTATGGAAATATTGCAGACAGGACTTTCAGTATTACTGTATCCGGTAGTGCTGTTCCTAGTTTTATTACTCCACCGGGTAATATCGGAACAATACTTGATAGCACGTTTACTAATATACAAATACAATATAATAATCCTTTAGTCGGTAATCCAATTTCTATTAGAAAAATATCAGGAAGATTACCACCAGGTTTAGAAATAAACAGCTATGGTCTAATCAGAGGGTATGCTAAACCTCCTATTACTAACTCAACTCTACCTAGTGTAGTAACGTATGTTATCTCTACATCAGCTATTGACAATGTATTGACATGCTTAACTACAGCCGGAATGTCGCCCGGTCGACCAATTTTGTTTAGCGGAACATTGTTCGGGGGATTAAATTCTGGTAAAACGTATTACATCAAATCAGTCATAAATGATACCGACTTCACTCTTACAGGTAGTGTTAATGGTCCCGTCATATCATTGGTTACTGGTAGTGGTTACATGACATCTACTCTGCCGGCAATTACCGTAGGTCAACCTACCAACCAATCATATTCGTTTACTTTACAATTAGACAGTCCAACAGGATCGGCAACTCAAGTATATTCAATCGCGGTGATAAATCAAAATACTCCAGTAAGCCAAGGCGGACCGGGATATCCAAACAACACTAGAAAACCTACAATATATAATACTCAACCAGAAACTTATAAACTTGACAGTAACATGCAAGAATATGGATACTATGTAATACCCCCTAATTCAACAGGAAATACATATAGTCCTTCTGCGTTTGCATTTATTAATACTTTTACAAGCGGAAATAACTTTAATTTCAAAATATTAGGTCATGATTTTGATGGCAATTTGCTCACATATCATTACTCTGCGTTACCATTAGGGTTAGTAGGAGATCCAGTTACTGGATGGATTACAGGCACCCCTGTCACTAGTGGACCAGGAATAAATGAATTCAACTTTAGTGTTTATGTGACTAAGGCAAGCAACCCTAGTATAGTTTCAGATACTTATAACTTTTCGTTCAAAATAAAAAACACAATAAGCGGTAATATTACATGGATCAGTAGTCCTGACCTGGGAGTGATATATAACGGAACAACTAGTGTCAAACAGATAAATGCAGTCAGTGACGTTCCTATTAGCTATACTTTAGTTTCAGGAACACTTCCCCCAAGTCTGACTCTGTTGCCTACAGGAGAATTATCGGGTATAGTATCTTTTCAGCCAGAGTCTACAATACAGCCAGTAGGTAAAACTAATACGTTTACTTTTACGGTGCAAGCGTATAGTCCTACCTATCCATTAGTTCAATCAGAACAAGAATTTACTATATCAGTATATCAATGGTTTCCTACTCCACTTGATACGTTGTATTGCAAATGCACTCCTAGTATTAGTGATAGATATCTAATAGCATCTTTGCTTAACAATACCGTGTTGATTCCAAATGAATTCTTGTATAGACCAAATGATCCTTTCTTTGGTAAAGCAGCTAATGTTGAATATCAACATGCATATGGCATTTTTTCTAATAATTTAGATGCATATATTGCTGCTATTAGTAAGAAAAATCATTACTGGAGAAACATTACTTTAGGTGAAATAAAAACTGCAATTGCGCGAGACGAGAACACAGGAGAGATACTGTACGAAGTTGTATATAGCGAAGTAATTGATAATCTAGTGGCATACAACGAAATAGATCGTTATCAAATAGAGAGCCAAAGCAATATTATCACACCATATGGTGAAAGCGTCAGCCGGCAAGTTAACTGGCCAAGACCAATTCCGTTATTTTTAGGCCCATGGTATGATAGTGAAACTACAATTTACACTGATTATGAAGGAAAAGACAGTCCTCCGCCAACGTACTATACTAGTAGAACCCCAGGGTTTGCCACTGAACTTTATCCAAATAGCCTACCTAACATGAGACAGCAAGTAGCAGATGTTCTTGGTCAACAAACTGATTATCATGTTTTACCATTATGGATGAGTAGTCAGCAACCGGACGGGTCTACATATGGATTTACTCCTGCATGGGTAATCGCATATTGTAAGCCGGGAGTGACGACACTACCGGACGGCACAAGTGTATCATATGCACAGTACATTCAATATCAAATACAGAATAATTGGAAAAACGAATACCAGGGCACACAGACATTAAATACTATCAACTTCAAGCTTGATAGGTTTACGGTGAACAAAAGTGCTAGTTATAACTTTGACAATAGCGTGTCTCCGGCTGCGTTTACTACATTACCAGGAGCTTCACCGACACCAAACCCGATTGATAGTAAAGATTTTTATGTATTGTTTCCAAGAGAAACTATATTACCTGATAGTACTCAGATAGACAAATAAATTATGGAAAATAAAATATGACTAGTCAAATAAACACAAACGGCATTAATGTAAATTATCCAGTTCCGGGGCAAAACCAAAGTAGTCAAGGATTCCGCGATAATTTCTCGCAGATAAGCGGCCAGCTTACTGTGGCTGGGAATGAAATCACAGACTTGCAAAACAAAGTAATTCTTAAAGCTGCACTAAACAATAGCAATTTGAATAATGATATGGCAAATGCCTTGTTAAGCAATGTCTCCACTAGTGGTTTCAGAAGTACTACCTATAATCTTGGTAATGCACTAGCCGGAACTGTGTTAGTAGATGTTAACAGAGCAGATGTTCAATATGGTTCTATTACAGGGAACGTAACTATTCAATTCAGTAACTGGAGTCCAACTAACACTGAAAGCAATGTAGTATTGCGTTTAACTTATGCAAATAGCAATGCATATGTATCATTACCAAACTCATGTGTAAATTCAAACAATGACTTTGGTGTTACTATTTTAGAGAACTATGCTAATGTAAATGGAACAGCAACACTATCAGCTCCTAGCAATGTTAATATAACTACCCTTAAATTTTCATCGTTGGATTGTGGTAATACTGTCACTGTAGAACCAGTTAACCGCCCATACCAATCTACTCAGGTAATTACTCGTCAAGTTCCTCCTACAGGGCTGCCAGGAGATGTAGCAGGTGATATCGCTGTAGGAACAACAGTACCCCAAATTCTAGTTACAAGTACAATAGATTCTGGAAACTATGTGATTACTGCAAATACTGCTGCATTGAGCGTAGATTTACCTATCATCTTTACCGGAAACACAGATCAGTCAAATAGTAACATTGTATCCGGAACTACATACTATATTTCTAATATCGCTAATGCTACTGCATTTACTATCTCTTCAACACTAGGTGGTAGCAGTGTTAATGTAGGGACCACTAGCAATGACTTTAATGGTAATCCAGCATCATACGTTTATATTTGCACCAACAACTACAACAGCAACAGCTATAGTAAGTCAGTAACAAATACAAATGTTTCCGGTAATATAACAGTTAACAACACTGCTAATTTAGTAGTCAATGCTCCTGTAATCTTTGGTGGTAATGTATTTGGTGGACTACAAGCAAATGTCGTGTACTACTTAAAGAGTATTGATTCAGGCGCCGGAAACATCAAAATCTCTAGCTCACGCACAAATGGACTTGCAGGAACAGCATTGACATTTACTACAGCAGTTGCAAGTGCAGCTTGCACACTGACAGGATATGTTGAAGGTAGCGATATTTGGAAACGTGTAGAAGTAAAGCCTTGGTAATATGGAACATCCATTCTTAAATAAAAATGATTTAGAAGCTAAGACACTTGAAGAGATTCAAGAAACTATTTCCGGACTTATGAACAAACTAAACTTTGCATACCGTATAGGTAACGGACCAATGATTCATCAACTTCAGATGATATTAGAAGGGTATAAAGCTCAACAAAGAAAAAGGATGGATGAAATTTTTGATAAGCAGAAACTAAACACCAAGATCAATATCCAGTCTGAAAATGAATTCAAGAATTGAAAAGGACATAGTGTTTCGGGCCGCAGTGCACCTAGATAACAAATTTTACACTAATACCTATATAGCTACCTTGTCATTGTTTGTAGATAATTGCAAATTCAATGATGAGCCGATCATTGCGTTTGAAAGAATATACTATTTTCTTGAAAATCACATAAACGATTCAGTATTCATTTGTGAAGACAAAATAGATATGATTGATCGTTATAATAGAGCTAATATCAATGTTATAACTTTTCCAGAAGAACCTACTGACGAAGTTGTAACCGGTATACTTCTTCTTAAACTCAATAGTATTATGGAAGGTAGATTGCATATTACAGACATGTTGTTAAGCTCTACCTTAAGCGATGGTATTAGGTATAATGTTGTCAGCGAGATAGCCGAAAGCATCTATGGTACTGGAAACTTTTGGTGGAATAAAAGCTGCACTATAACCGATAATGATAATCTAATAGAGTATCATCATAACGTAGTGCAACTATTTGAAAAAAATTATTGGGAAGATTTAGGGCTAGAATACCCAGATAAAAATACCATTGAGTTTGACAAACCACAAACAATATAGTACATAAGTAATTATGATAACTGACAAGTATGGCCAACAGATTTATGATGAAGCAGACCTCTGCGATCTATACCTTAAAAACCCAATACTAGAACTCAAAAATGTGCTAGTATCTAAATCTATAAGTGTTTCACCCATCTTAGATTTGGGTAATATACCAAATTTTATACCATATCAAGAAGAAACTATTTCAGTAGAAGAATTTGATAACAGATGCCAAAGTAACATGTTCTTTCCTGACACTTATAAGAACTTTGATATAGCTAAGTATGTACTTGATCAATGTCAATCTGAGGCTGAACTACAACGAGCTGGTAAAGAATTGCTACTCTATCAAGAACGCGACATGTTTGATCTACTTAGATATTTGAAGTATCTAGTTGATACTATGCGCAAGAACAATATAGTTTGGGGAGTAGGAAGAGGGTCCAGTGTTTCTAGTTTTGTTTTATTCTTGATAGGTGTACACAAAATAAATTCTTTATTTTACCAACTAGATATCGAAGAGTTTTTGAAATAGTCAAAAATTGATTTGATAAATAAAAGAAAAGGAGAAAGTAATGTCACAATACCGTTCGGCATTAGGTAAAGTAGTAGATATGGCACAACTCGCATCAAGACATGAACATGTTCGTGCAGTTGGAAATCAAAAGGTAAACGCTCGCGGAGATACTATTGACAGCAACAACAATGTTATCGTGCCTGTCACTAAGAAAGTAGGAGCAGCGTATGACAGGACTGTAACTAATAGAGCAGCTAACATTATTAGACAGGCTGCTCCTCAACAGTTCCCAGTAGAAGAATTGCTACCCCAAGAAATTGAATTAGAAGATGATAATGAAGCTGATGAAATTGAAGCAATCAAGGCTGCTGAAACAGCTAACTTAAAGATTAAGCCAGCCAGTGAAGCTCCCGATTTTGTTATGCCTGATCAAGATGTAACCACTACCAAGAAAAAGTAAATTATGGCAAATCAAGTACACATTACTAAAACTAAATTAAAAGAACTAAAACCATTGAAAGATACGATTCTTGTTCATGGTATGGAATTCAAAGAAAGATTAAGCCGCGGCGGCCTAATTCTACTTAATGACGATATGAAAAGTTCAGGAATTCGTCCTAGATGGGCACAAGTTTATGCAATAGGTCCAGATGTAAAAGATATAAAAGTGAACGATTATATTATGATTGCCCACGGTCGCTGGAGTAGGGGTGTAGCAATTGTTGACGATGAAGGCGAGAAAACTATCCGGCGGGTAGATCCGAATGACATTTTATTAATTAGCGATGAACCAATTCAAGACTATACAATGAGTGATAAATCTATAGATTAACACGAGTGTTGAGGGGAGTGGTAACACTCCCCTCAAATTATGGATAAATTGTATATTGACTTATTTTATTACTTCTTCTATATTATATCAATGAAAAAAGAAACTGTATCCGTTGTTGCGGTAGTACTAGGACTAACTGCGGCGGTTTATGCATTCGCAAAAACTTACAATGCAGTAAAAGATTTGGAAGACCTTAAGGTTGACTATAGCGGTGATAGTGCGCTATCATCAATGTTTAATAGAATGGCAGGAAAAATTAATGAAGAATAATTTATGGACAGAGAAATTTCGTCCCAAGAAGGTAAGCGATTATGTTTTTGTTGATGAACGCCAGCGTGAGCAAGTAGAGCACTGGATTAATGAAGGGGTTATTCCTCATCTATTATTGAGTGGTGATCCTGGCACAGGTAAGACTACTCTTGCCAAGGTGTTGATTAATGAACTTGGTGTAGAAGATTTTGACGTTCTTGAAATCAATGCTAGTCGTGAAAATGGCATTGATAGTATGCGTGACCGTATCAACGGCTTTGTGCAAACTATGCCGTTCGGTAAGTTCAAGATTGTTCTATTAGACGAAGCTGATTATCTAACGCAGCCCGCGCAGGCAGCACTTCGCAATGATATGGAAGCTTATAGTGCAACATGTCGTTATATTCTTACTTGCAATTATGAACACAAGATCATTCCGGCATTGCGCGAAAGTCGGTGCTTTAAGTTTCGTATCGCAAAGCCCGACATGACCGAGTTCACTACTCGTGCTGCAACCGTTTTGCTTAGTGAACACATTGAATTTGATTTAGATGACCTTGATACTTATGTTCGCGGAAGCTATCCCGATCTACGTAAATGCCTGAATCAGTTACAGCAGAATAGTACTAGTGGAAAGTTGAAAAAGCCATTGGATACTGCAAGCCAAGACAATGACATTCTTATAAGCGCGGTCGAATTATTCAAGAGTGGAAAGATTCTTGAAGGTCGTCAACAGCTTATGCAGTATATTGCTTTGTACCCTACAAGAGTTGAAGATTGCTATGTGTGGATGTACAATAATCTTGATCTGTGGGGCAATAGTCAAGAGCGTAAAGACGCTGCAATCATCACGATTCGTAATGGTCTTGCTAATCTTCCTCTCGTTGGCATTCCCGAAATAAGCTTGGCAGCTACACTTTGCGAACTTACATCTTGACGGACAGAGCATTCACTTTACTATTCTTTGGATGCGTCAACTTGTTTGATCTAGCAATGATCGCGTTAACCTACTATGCGGGCGCTATGGAAGGATTCGCAGTAATGATTCCGGTTAGCATAATGATTGCAGTGGTTAGTATATTTGTAATTTGGGAAGAGTTTTTCCCAATCAATAAAGGAAATGCAAAATGATTTGCTTAGCATTTAATATCAATTGGCCCTGGTTCAAGGATAATAAGGGTAAGGATTACTTCTATAAAGCATGGAAGGTGTCTAAGAATAAGACTGCCGAACTACAAATCAGTAAGATGGGGAATACTCTTATTGGTTTCAGTTTTCGTTGGGACACGCACTGTGACCATGCTGGAGTAATGCTTGAGTTAAATCTAGTTAGGCATTTCTTCATCATCCACTTTTATGATAACCGTCATTGGAATGATGAAAAAAATCGCTATGTAAACTATGATGACCCCAAAGAAGTGGAGGAATACTGGTGAGATACTTATTAATCAGTTATATGAGGAAGATGAACGGACAGATTGATGAAATGGTATCTGTATCAAAGCGAGTCCGCACATCTGACATGACAAACGCAAATGTAATTATGGACTTTGCTGACAAGAAAGTTATCAAGTGTGTCATTGAAGGTACAGACCACGATACTACATTTGACCTAATGCACAAGTATTATGGTAGGATATACCCCCAGTTAGTTGAGCAATTAGAAAAAGAAGCTGAGATAACTAAGCAACAAGAAAAGCTAGAGGGAAAGTTTGTTCCCGGAAAAAAGAAGTAATAAACGGGGCTTTCGCCCCGTTTATTTTATTCGTACATTTTCAATACATGTTTGATGATTTCATGTCGTCTAATGTCTTTAGTATCAAACTCACAGGCTTTCATGCCAGGTACATTGTACTTTTGGATTCTGTCTGTTAAATCTAATAGTCCATTATCAAAAGTTTTTCTGTCGGTTTGTTCTACATCTCCAGTAACGACAATTTTACTCCCTTCACCGATCCTTGTCATTATCATTTTCATCTGGCTAGGTGTAGCATTCTGAGCTTCGTCAAGAATGATCCAACTATGTTTAAAATTACGTCCACGACAAAAGGCTAGTGGGGTAATTTCTATGACTTGTTCTTTCATCATGTATTCAAGTTCTGTAGCGGTGTAATATTCACGTAATACGTCAAACAGTGGTCTAACCCATGGTTCCATTTTACTATTAATGTCACCGGGTAAGAATCCGTGTTTTTCGTCGTCAACAGCTACAGCAGGTCTAGTCAATAGTATTTTTTGACAATCTCCTTTTCTCATTGCTTGAATTGCAGCTAACATAGCCAGGTATGTTTTACCAGTACCCGCAGGGCCACTTACCACGACGATATCTGTTTCAGGGTCGGTCAAAGCTACGATATATTTTTCCTGATTTCTACTTTGAGGTATCAATTCAACTGGTTTTTTGGCTCTTTTGGGTTGTGCTTGAGTAAAATCTATAGTTTTAGTTTCTTTCATGTAGAACGATTTACTTTCTTCTCTCTTATGATAACTGTCTCTCTGTCTTAGTGCGCCAGTTTTGCGTTTACTCACATTATTCTCCTGGTTTGATACTTGAAAGCTTTTTCGCCTTCATAAGTATTTAGGCTGGCGATATGAGTAAACTATATGAGTCTAAAAATATTGTTACTATGATAAATATAAAGCTTGTTTCAAAAACATCAAAACCTCTTTTATGCTGCTCCTTAGATAAATACTTCTATGAGCAAATCATTACCAGCAGATAAGTTTTTTAACGATATTAACTTTGTCAGTATTGTGGATACAGTGAAAGGTATCTACACTAGCGACGGATCCATGTCTACTTTACTAGACTTTGAAAGAGTACTAGATGAAGCTGATTTATACGCATATCAAAATTGGATAATCGGGGAACTTGTTCAAGGCCCGGTGGTCGGTAGATATAGTTGTAAGTGCATATTCATGTGGCCATACAAATTGATGCCAAATCCAAAAGGTGCATTGCGTCTAATGAAAGTTGGATGTAAAGTTAGATTTGGTAAAAGCAAGATTGATGTTCCAGTAGAAATGCAAGATTATGACGATTTTGTTCCTGGTACTCGCTATCCTAAAATGAACAAAAGAAAAGTATGGTTCGTTGAAATAGAAATTCCGTTTGATTTGATGGATGACATTAAAGAAGGTTCTATCGACCTCGCAGGTCAAACTATTGACCTAAGTGACATTGAGGATGCATATGATGAAGACCTTGATGAGAAGGGTGCCAACGAAGAACAAGAAGGTCCAGACACGATGGCTGACGAAGCGCAGCCAATGGCTCAACAAGCAGCACTTCCAGGAATGCCAATGCAATGAAACATTTAACCGAAGCTCTTGACTATCTTGATATGGAAGGTCAAATTGATCCTATGATCACTGTTGATGAGTATGCTGCAAAGATAGGCAACGACAAAGATATTGTAACCGTAACATTCAAGGTGCATAGTAAATTAGCAGCAGAAGATTTAGTTACTTGGTTAGAAAGAGGATATGAATTTGTTCTTGACGCCAGTGTAAGTGACGGTGAACTTGAACCTGGTGTTTGGCTAGTATTTGTTGAAATAGAACGCAGAAGTAAGGTCCCTGGTCGAATTTTACACATTCTTAATGATCTAGAAACATTAACTGGTCTGCATCTTAAAGATTGGTCAGTTGAAATAGAAGGCGACAAGTATGACGCGGATGAAGAAATCATGAGACAAAAAATGATTCTTAATCCAAATGAATATGAAAAAAATAGACAGCAAGATGAAATCAAGATGAACGAAATGCGTAGTCTTGCTGGAATTGAAAATAAAAAGATTTTCAGCAATGACGATGAATACATTAGGCGTCTTAAAGAAATAGCGAGAATTTAACATGGATCAAGAAAATGACAATTTAGATCAAACTGATGTGCCCAGCACAAGCAAATTTGGTCTACTATTGCCATCGTTGAACAAAAGTGAAGAATTGCAGTTAGTAGCAAAAAACGATGAACATTTTGATTCAATGATGCACGATGAGGTGTTTATGGCACAAGTTAAAGAAAGAAACGAACAAGCTAATCAGCTAATGAATCTCAATAATGCTGCACTAACTCAAGCCGGTGACAATGCAGCACAGAACGCAGATGTATTAGTTGCCAATGACTCCGAAAGTGAACATTGGATCAACAGCAAATGGCGTCCTATGATGGGCTGGTTGTATTTTGTTGTTTGTATGTTTGATTTTGTTATTTTTCCGATTCTTTGGTCAATACTTCAAGCATATAGCAAGGGTAGTGTCACTACTCCATGGCAACCTATCACTTTGCAAGGCGCCGGCTTATTCCACATTTCAATGGGTGCAGTTCTCGGTATTGCGACATATGGTCGCACTAAAGAAAAAATAGAAGGCGTGGTTAATAATCCTACTGCAATTACTAAGGCACCTACTAAATAAAATCTTGACATCTAGCATCCATTGTGTTAAATAAAACTATGGACTATTATAACATACTAGGTGTTCCACGCTCTGCGACCCAAGAAGAAATCAAAAAAGCATATCGTAAGTTGGCTATGAAGCATCACCCTGACGTAGGAGGTGATATTGTCAAATTCCAAGAAATTACGAATGCATACGAAACTCTTAGCGATACTGACAAGAGATTCCAATATGACAACCCTCAGGCTAAACCACAGTTTCATAATATGAATGCAGGAGGTTTTCCCGGTGGATTTAGCTTCAATGTAAATGGGTTTGACCTTAACGATTTATTCACCCAAGCATTTGGTCACCAACATCCTTTTCAGCAGCAACAAACAAACACTAAGCCTACATATAGAACTAAAGTGTCAGTTGCATTGATAGATGTTTACAATGGAACTGACCAAGTGTTGCAATTGGGAACTCCTTCAGGCACCAAAGTCATTAATATAAAAGTACCCAAAGGAATATACAATGGCAGTCAAATTCGCTATGATAGTCTCATAGATGATGGCATATTGCTTGTTGAATTTCATATCGTTCCTGATCTACGATTCAGTAGAGAAGGGGATGATTTATATAGTAATATGCCAATTAGTGTTTTGGATTTGATTGTGGGGACTACAATAGAATTCAAAACTATAAGTGGGAAAATATTGCAAGTTAATATCCCAGCAAAAACTCAACCAAACCAACATATTAGATTAGCAGGACAAGGAATGTCTAGAAGTAATGGAACTTTTGGTGACCAAATACTCTTGCTTAAACCCTACATACCTGATATAGTCAGTGATAATGTAATAGAAGCTATTAACAACAGTAAATTAACAAAGGAAATATAAATTGCAAGCCTCGCCTGAAATTGAAAATATCATTGAACGTGCAATTGAAGCCGCTAAGAAAAGGCAACATGAATATTGCACAGTAGAGCACCTATTGCTAGCATTGATCAATCATCCTCCCTTCAAGAAATGTCTCACTCAGTTTGGAACTGAAACTGATCTTATGATTCAGGAAGTCGAGGCATATCTTAACGGACTTCATGCGATTGAAAGCAAAGATCCAAATGTTCAGCCAAAGCGAACTAATACACTAGAGCGTGTCATGAATCGTAGTGTGACGCAGGTACTGTTTACTGGTCGTAGGCAGGTCACTACTATTGACATTTATATGAGCATTGCTAATGAAAATAACAGCCACGCACATTATTTCTTGCTTAAGTATGGAATTACAAAGGGCGAGTTTGTCAATCATTGGACAAAGACCTACAAGGGACAAGATTTTGTCAATGTAACAAATTCACAGGCTGACGAGATTCTTGAAGAATATACAATCAATCTTACTGCATTAGCCCGTGAAAATAAACTTGAACCAGTGATCGGTCGCAGTAATGAAATCAACGATATCATCAACGTTCTTGCAAAGCGTTTCAAGAGCAACGTATTGATGGTTGGTGATCCGGGAGTTGGCAAGACTGCTATTGCAGAAGGCATTGCTAATGCAATCGTCAATGATGAAGTGCCTGAATTCTTGAAGGGATATGAACTTTACAGCCTTGAAATCGGTAGTCTTCTTGCAGGTAGTCGTTATCGCGGTGACTTTGAAGAAAAGGTCAAGAACATCCTTGAAGCCCTTAACGTAAAGAAGAATTCCATTTTGTTCATTGACGAAGCTCACACTATGAGTGGTGCTGGCCAAGCCAGCAACGGTGGTACTGACTTTGCAAATATGCTTAAGCCTGCAATTACTAAGGGAACACTCAAAGTTATTGCAAGTACTACTTGGGAAGAGTTTTACGAAAGTTTTGAAAAAGATCGCGCCCTAATGCGTAGATTCTTTAAGGTTAGTGTTGACGAACCCAGTCGTGATAGCACAATTCGTATTCTTAACGGACTTAGTGTTCGGTTGAACGACTTCCACAATGTAAATATTACTAGTGAAGCAGTTGAAGCAGCAGTTGATAACGCTGATCGTTATATTCATGACCGTAAGAACCCGGATAAGGCAATTGACTTGTTGGATGCTGCATGTGCTAAGCAGCGTGTTCTTGAAAATGACGGGGCAATCATCACTAAGGCTCTAATTCATGAACAAGTTGAAAAATACACTGGTGTTCCTGCCGATAAGTTGAGCGGCGACAATATGGATCGTGTTAACAATCTTGAAATGAACGTAAAGAACAAGCTGTATGGTCAGGATGAGACTGTTGACAGTGTTCTTGAGCGTGTTTATATCAGCTTTGCGGGTATTGGTAATGATAAGAAGCCTATTGCAAGTTTCTTGTTCTTGGGCCCAACAGGTACGGGTAAAACAGAATTGGCCAAGTTGCTGTCCAAGAACTTGGATATGCCGCTTCTCAAGTATGATATGAGTGAATACAGCGAGAAGCACAGCGTAAGCAGCTTGATCGGTCCACCCCCGGGTTATGTGGGCTTTAGCGATTCACAGGTGCAGGGTGGACGCTTAATTTCAGACCTGAGCAAGAACCCTCATTCAATTCTGCTTTTTGACGAAGTTGAAAAGGCTCACCCCGATATCTTCAATATCTTCTTGCAGATGTTGGATGAGGGAACGGTTACCGGAAGTAATGGTAAGCAGGTTACTATGAAGAATAGCATCATCATTCTTACTAGCAACTTGGGCAGTGCTGATAACGAAAACAATAGTATTGGTTTCGGTAGCCTCGAAAAGACTGGTGAAGAAGACAAGGCACTTAAGCAGTTCTTTAAGCCGGAATTTCGTAACCGTCTAGATATGATTTGCAAGTTTAAGAAGCTTGATACTCTCAGCATTAAGAAGATTGTTATTAAGTTTGTTGAAGACTTGAAGAAGCCATTGCAGGATAAGCACAACATCAATCTTAACCTGTCTGAAAGTGTAGTTGAACATCTTGCTAAGGTTGGGTATGACAGTAAGATGGGAGCGCGCCCTCTTGCTCGTAAGATTGATGAGTTAATTCGTGTTCCGTTGTCAAAGAAGATTCTTTTTGAACGTATCACAAACAGCAACATTATGGCTACACTAGAAAACAATGAAATTGCGTTTGTAGTGACACCTAAGGCAACTGCTAGGATTGGCGACGATGGCACCATCATACTTGAAAATTAAGAAAATAGATAGGCATACTCTTTGGTTCAACCAGTATATCTATAAAGTTGCGGTTACCGATAGTAATCTTTTCTTACTAAGACATTGTAAGAACCTAGATGACTATATTCATAATGTAAAAGAGTATGGGGACTCCGGTAATCTTTATGCATACGGTCCACGATTTGAAAAAAATAAACCTGTCAATAAAGATTTGATTAATATTATGCTATCTTTACTGAACGATAAGGATATCAGATCAAGACATGAAGGTAATGTTGTTGCATTATATAGCAATGACTTTTCTAAGTTTGATACATTGTTGAATACTAAGTGCTCAAAAATTATGGTAGAAGAAGCTACAGCTATGCCTACCGGTATCAAATATTTCAGACGAGAACCTCCTTCTAAATTTAGAGTATACCTGAAAAATAATACTCTTCCACCAGAGACAGGTAAAGATATACTTGATTACTTAGCAAAAACTCCGGACGTATCACCTAATAATCCTTTATTAGATAAGTTGACAAGAAGTATCAAGTACCAGTACAATATGTACTTTTATGGGGATTACTATTTTAATTACAATGATGAACGAAATCTAATGATGATGCATCTGATTTTTCCGGGAGTCCTTGGTAAAAACTACAAATTAGAAAAGAAAACGGGTTAAGATAAATACTCTATATATTTGGAGTATTTTATGGCCCGTATGATTGAAGAAGTAATTGTAATCAAGCTGAGCAAGCTTGTAAAGGACAGCGAGTCTGATAATGCTATTGCTGATGCCGATGTACATAACGCACTTGAGCAAGTTGCCCAGGAACTAGTTGGGGCAGGAGTATTAATTGAGGTTGAGAAGGCTTAATGAGTCAATCAACTACATTAATACTGCTGCCTCAAACCACATATGCCAATCCAGGAAACGGTGCGCCATACACGGTAACTGGCAACACTCAGCCAGCAGCAGCATATTATTTAGGCAACCGTGATTTGCAAACAGTTAACTTTAGCTTAACTAATTGCGTAGGTAATATCGTAATTGAAGCAACATTAGCTACTACTCCACAAGACATTGATTGGTTTCAAGTATACAGTCTTGAAGCAAACAACTATGCACCGACTGGAACTGCGCCGCAGATTGCAGCTAATAGTAATATGTACACTAATGTTGAAGGCAACTTTGTTTACATAAGAGCGAAGGTCGAAGACTTTCAGAATGGCGTAGTGAATTATATTAAACTGAGTTACTAATATGAAAAAGATCGTCATCATGCCCGGGGGCTTTCACCCATTTCACGCAGGACACTATGCATTGTATAAGAGTGCAGTAGAAGCCTTTCCTGATGCTGATTTATATGTGGCAGCAACTAATGATACAAAAACTAGACCATTTCCTTTTGATATCAAAGAAAAGCTTGCTAAGCTAGCAGGAGTAAAGAGTGGGCAGTTTGTGCAAGTCAAGAGTCCTTTCAAAGCAGATGAAATTACGAGCAAGTACGATCCTAACAGTGATATATTGATTTTTGTCCGTAGTGAAAAAGATCGTGACAGTCAACCAAAGCCTGGTGGAACAAAGAAAGATGGCACGCCAGCATACTTTCAACCATATACCGGTAAGAACTTACAACCATTTAGTAAGCACGGATATATTGCATATTTGCCAACAGTAGAGTTTGGACCTGGCATCAAGAGCGCAAGCGAGATTCGTGAACTATGGCCTACATTAAATGACAAGCGTAAGTTAGCCATGGTTTATAGTCTATACCCTAAGACACAGCAAAATAGAAACTTAGCAAACACTGTTGTAAAAATGCTTGATATGGGTATCAGTAACGAGTTAAATGAAGATGATAGCGATAAACCGCATTGGAAAATCACTGACAAGAATCATGATGGTAAACCAGAAGTGTCAATAAAAAAAGACATAATACCTAATGTTGATCAGAAAGAAGAAGATCCTATTAGCAGAGCATTGTTTGAAAAGGCAAGAAAAATGTTCCCTAATGCTAAGAATCCGATGACCGCAGTATTTAATTTCTTTGCTACCAAGATCAATGATTTAGAAAATTCAGTTGACGAATTGACCCAGCAAGTTAATAGCAATCAGCAAGCTGTTGTACCGGCAGAAGAACCCATGCAACCGTCGCAACAAAATACGATGCCACCGGCACAACAACCTACAATGGACGAATCAATTGAGAAAGCGTTTGATGACACCAGTTTTGAAAAGTTTGCAAATCATCCACAGTTTCAAAAGTTCACTGACTATGCAAGACATCATTACCCAGAAAGCCCTAACAATCAAGTTGCATTCTTAAAATTTGTTGCTCGTAGTCTTATGCATAGTAAAGAAGACGATGATCGCCAAGATAACGAAATCAACTTGATCATGAAACAAGTTAATAGACTTAACGATAAAGTTGATAAGATTGAACATAAAACAACATCTTCGTCCGAAAAAGTAAATGAAGGAACTTTCGACTGGTCTGACTATCGTTTTATTGAAGACATGGATACTAGACTGACTATCGCAGAAGCGTATTTTACTTCTAAAATGTCTCTTACTGAATCTAATGATCCAGATATGACTGAATATTTTAAAACATTGTCTACTATGTCAGATGATGTTAAAGTAGGGAAAAAATGTATACTGCTATCTTTAGTTATGGTAAATAACCAGGTGAATCAGATACAGTTTCCAGAAGTAGTTAAATTATTAAAAGTAGATAATAATGTATATACTGTAGAGCGTTTAAACGGTGTAATAGATGGCTATCCTAAAGCACATGATAAGGGCCACGCGACTTTTGTTACATTAGTATTCAACAAAATTTCTTCATATAATAAAGTGCGAGCATTGCTAACACTGAAATTTGAAGCCGCTCTTCCTGATCCAGATTTATTTCTTAATAAAAAGGGTAATACCCCAAACATTACTGAATCACAAGATTATATAGAAGAAAAATAATTCCATAGCCTCTTATAGCTGTAAATATGATTACTAGCTATAACAAAGAGGATTATATGGCAAGAAAACCCAAGACTACTAAGAATACAACTGAAGCTGCAAATATTCCCGTAGAAGAATTACAGGAAGCAATTCAGGAAATTAACGAAGACCAGGCTGCTGAACAGGCCCCAGCAGAAGGCCAAGTTCAGGTTAACGTTGACTTCCTCCGTACAACTAAGGTTCACATTGCGATGCCTTGTTACGGAGGTATGTTGACAGAATCAACTTTCATGAGTTTCATTAAGTGGGCTAACACTGCTCGTCAATTGGGCATTGATTGGACACTTGAAACAATGGTTAATGAAAGTCTCATCAGCCGCGCACGTAATACACTTACTGCGAAATTCCTAGACATGCCCGATGCAACACACTTGTTCTTCGTTGATGCTGACATTGGTTGGGAACCATGGCACTTGCTAGTTCTTCTCAACAGAGACGTTGATGTTATCGGTGGTCTATATCCTATGAAAACTATGCCCATTAAATGGGTTGTTAATGGCTTTGACGGTGCAGAAGAAGGTCCAGACGGACTTCAGGAAGTATCAAAGGCTGGAACAGGTTTCCTTCTTATGAAGAAGCATGTCTTTGAAAAGATGAAGGCACACCCTGCTGTTAAACAGTATAAGAATGACATTGGTCTTGATCCGAAGTTTGACGCACACCTCCGTACTTACTTTGATACTGCCGTTCGTCAGAATCGTTACTATTCCGAGGATTGGACGTTTTCGGAGAACTTTAGAGACCTTGGCGGCAAGATTTATGTTGACAAGCGCGTTCTATTGCGTCACTCAGGATCCTACGTTTTTTGTCAGGAAAATCAGCAGTATTTGATTGACCAAATCGGCCCTATGTGGGCTGAGGCACAGAAGGCAAGAGGCTACAAGATCATTGATGAAAATGGAAACGAAATCTAAGTTTCTATAAACTTGAGGGGGTTAACGTAATGTTAACCCTCTCTTTTTTACAGTGATCAAAGTGATGCTTTCTCATTCCTCCTGCCATCCCGGTCTTGTTGCAGTGCGGACAAGTTACCGTTTCTCTAGCAGGATTCTTATCACCTAACTTAGATGCTGATAAGTTAGCTCGGGTTTCTTTCGTTCTTTTCTGTCCCTTACCTCCTTTAGATATTAACGCCTTTGATTCCTCGGAATGTGTTCTACCATAAAACGGGTTTTTCTTACCGGTATTCTTCCCCTTCATGAAGTCGCTATGTAACCGGGCTGCCTCTGCTCTAACACTGCTATAATCATCACCGAACGTTCGTTGTTGAGTACGGCTCTGAGGATTACACATCCTAACCGCCGCGGAGAACATCTTACGTTTATGCTCAACAATATCAACCATATATGGTAGCAATAAATGAACCTCTAGGTGTTCGTTGGCGGTCAACCATACTAGATTATCAGTAGTGTCCTCACCGCCTAAGGACTTAGGAATAATATGATGGCGTTCTACATACCCCACAATGGCCTTTGCTTGCTTTCGTGTTAGACGCCCCGGGGCACGCGCGTTTGCAGAATCTATAATCGCGTTATAACGCACAGTTTGATCACTACTGTTAAACATAATATATTACCTCTGAAGTATTTATACTTCAGTAACAATATTTAGGTAAAACATTGTGTGAGGATTGTATTCTGTTATTTAGGTTGCATGATAAATACTATATTACTATATAGGAATATCCAATGAAAATTGAAGAACTTCACGAATCTACAACATCCGGAAGTGTTGCCCCAGTAGCAGCACCGATGAATGGCGGAGGCGCTATTAAGCGCGGCACTGGCGTGTATCCCAATAAGAAAGGTGGCAATCTACTGACTGGCAAAAAAACTAATAAGAAGTATGCCAATGCAATGAATGAGGCCCCTGAACTAAAAAGTAAACAACAGTGCATTGATTATTTTGTGAAGCGTGGTAAAACTGCGGCACAGGGTGCTGCTGCATGGGAACGAGGATATCGTGGCGGACCGTCAAGTAAAGAAAAAGCAAAAACAGCAGATAATAAGCAACTAAACTTGTTTTCTGAAGCACAGTTAGAAGAAGAAGATTTAATTCTTGTGCCAGGTCAAGGTCATAGACTAAAGACTGGTTTTCATGCATTTGACCCAGATAAAGCAGAGCATGAAGGTGAGACATTAAAGAACAGTCTTAGAACTATTATTCGCAATGCTAAAGAACTTCATGGTAGATTAGAAAATAGTGATCAGTTTCCTGAATGGGTAAGTGAAAAGATCGGTCAAATTAAGGGTATGATGACTGGTGTTACCGAGTATCTTATCAGTAGCCAAGAAGAACACGAGCCAGAACAAGAAGGTGTTATTGCCGGCGGCGCTGGCAACTTTGAAGAAGCTTCTGATCCTATCGCAAAAAGAATCACTGTTAAGAAGTGGGGTGGAGATGACAAGTATAGCTGGGCCGTTCTAGTCGATGGAAGACCAGCTGTTACTGGTTTAGGTAAGAATGAAGTTCCATATTATAAGAATATGATTTTAAAGAAGCTACGAGAAAAGCCACAGCTAACTGGTTCAAATCTTGAGGAAGAGGGCAAGGGTCTATGGGCTAACATTCATGCTAAGCGTGAAAGAATTAAGCATGGCTCAGGCGAAAGAATGCGTAATCCTGGTAGTAAGGGTGCTCCTTCTTCACAAGACTTTAAAGATGCCGCTAACGAAGGTGCTAGTGAGCCAGTACCACACAAGTTTAAGCTACCAGATCAAATTTCTTCCAAATACGGAATAGACCCTGAAACTTATAATAAACTTGCAACAATGGCAATGCAAGTAAAACAACTTCTACTTAGAGGAATTCATTTTGAAAAAGCAATTGCGACCTTAAATATTCCTAAGGAGTTAGTTGATACCATGCGTGAAGGCGCAATGAACAGCATTAGAAGTAAGTTCTTCATTGACGATGTTAAGGAATATCAAAACAATCAAGATATGAACGAAGGCATCGTAGACAAGATTAAGGGCGCAGTTCGTAGAGAGAAAGCTAAGGATATGCCACTAGTTCAAACTCGTAGAGACTATGCTATGGGTAAAGCTGGTGATTCGTATGAGAAGGGGCAGCTTCGCAAGGGCAATCAGTATAATGCCTGGGCCGAACGTGACCGCAAGAAGATGGGTCATCCAACAACTAACCCAGCTGGTACATATCGCACCAAGACAACTGATTATACTAACGAAAGTAAATATGGTAAAGGAATGAGAGATTGCTGCGACTCTCCGGCACAAAAGAATCAACCACATGTCAAAGGATGCAAAAATTATAGTTTTTCAGCGCGTGATAGACGCGATGAAATGGAACGACATAATATAGAAACTATTCCGGGATATAAGCGCAATAAGGGCAACGGCTAATGAGTAACATTAAACGCGGCATTGATGAAAACCTGCATCAATGGTTTAAAGAAAAGTGGGTTCGTTTTGGCCCTGACGGAAAAATCCGCGGTGATTGTGCAAGAGGTGATGACAGTGAAGGTAAACCTAAATGTCTCCCACAAAGTAAGGCACAAAATTTAGGTAAAAAGGGTCGTGCAAGTGCGGCTGCTCGTAAGCGCAGAGAAGATCCAAATCCTGAACGTCACGGTAAAGCAATCAATGTCAATACTAAGAAAAAAACTAATGAAGACGAAAAGAAACCAGATTTCATGAAACCAGGAAACATGAAGCCATTTACTAAGTCGGGTGAAGAGATTCCAGGTTCAGTGAAAGCATTAGAAAAAATGCTATTACAGGCAAAAGAACGAGGCATTACATTAAACTACAGTAATATAGATAAAATGATGCAATCAGTTGCTAAAAAGCATCACTTGACCGGTGATGAGTTACACAATGAATTTGTATCTAAGCATCACATGATTCCTGATAATTGGATCGTGAAGCAATTAGATGAAAATTGCTGGAAAGGCTATCATAAAGAAGGCAACAAGAAAATGTTTGGTAAGACTTATCCAAACTGTGTTAAGAACGAAGATCAGGCACCAATGTTTACTCCAGAAGAAAAATGTCCACACTGCGGAGGCGAGTTAGTTAATGAAGAAATGATGAATGAAAAGCAAGATGCTTGCTATCGCAAAGTCAAAGCAAGATACAAAGTCTGGCCAAGTGCATATGCTAGTGGCGCTCTAGTACAGTGCCGTAAGAAGGGTGCAAGTAATTGGGGTAATGGCGGCAAAAAGAATGAAAGCAGCATTATGAAGGGGATAGTAGATGAAGCTGAGGAGTTTTATGTGCTTTACATTAATGGCAAGCCTTCAACTAAAAGTCTTAATAAAAACGAAGCTGAAGAATACAAAAACCATATTTTAAAGAAACACCCAAATGCTAACGTTCAAATCAAAAAAGAAGTTGCAGATGAAGCTAAAAGCTCCGCTCAATCGGCCGCGATTGCAATCAACATGAAAAAGCATCACAAAAAACCAAAGAACGAAAGTTTATCAGAAGCTCAGCAAAAATATAGCCAGTTTCATCCTAGCATGGATGATCCTAACTTCAATCCAGAAGATCCAGGAATTAATATTATTGGGGTCGGCACATATAATCTAAGTAGATTAAAGAAGAAAGCCTTAGGCGAATGCGAAGCACTATATGTTGAACTTAGAAATGAACAATATAAAGCAGCGGCATATCACGCTGACCAGTTTTATCGCACAATGAAAGCATTGGGTGAAAGTCTTGCCGAGCTTGAAAGATATAATGATGCAGGAAAAATGACTAAGGACTTTTTCAATAAGAAATTAGACGAAGAACCAACTACATCAGGGCCAGTTGGCACGCAAGAGGGTGGTTGGAGAACATACAAGCCCGAAAGTGCAGGCATCGTTAAAAAAGAAAGCAGCATTTTCAAGGGTATTACTGGGCGTAGATAATGAAGATTGAAGAATTAAATAAGCTAGAAGAAGCTAGATTTAGCCCAAAGAGTTTTGGTGCGGCTGTTGCTAAAGGCCAAGACCTGGGAGTATTGGTTGGTTTTGAATTTGAAGTTTGTATTCCTAAAAAAATCATTGACAAAATCAAAGTCCCCAAACTCAAAATAAATTATGACGACTTCATTTCAAGGTATTTTAGAACAACCGGCACATTCCTGCATATAGATACTAGCGAGGTGAGTGCAAAGAAAATGGACTCAGTATTTAAGATAAAAGATGTGCCGTCAACTTATATATCAACCAGCGGATTAAAACCCAAATTTCTTACGTTCGTCGATGCATTGAAGTATGCAAAAGAAAAAAACTTAGCGCATGATGATTATGGTCAATTGAATAAACTTATCTTTGGAACAAGCACTGTCAATGTTGAAAGACATTTGACCGATTATTTTGAATACGACGGAAAAAAGGTAGTTAGGTTTTTAAAATCTATTGGAGACTATAACATCAAAGATGAATTAGACAGCGAGCAACAACAAGAAGAACCTAGTGACTACGATAAAGTAGCAAATTTCTTATTAAAGCCAGAACTGTCAAGTTTATACGGCACGGATGTAAAAGTATTCAACGAGTACCACCAGTATAAAAAAGACACTTCAAGCTGGTATATTGAACCAGATAGTAGTCTTGAACCAAACGGGTATGACGAAGCATGTGAAATCGTAAGTCCACCTATTCCTGCACAGGATGCAATGGAAGCATTGAAAAAGTTCTATGCTTTTGCTAAAAAATATAAGTTCTATACTGACGATAGCAACAGTACCGGACTACACATCAATGTTAGTATTCCAAAAGATATTGACATACTTAAGTTGGTAATGTTTACTGGTGACAAATATGCATTAAGCAAGTTTAACAGAGAAGATAACTTATATGCACGTAGCGCCTTAGAAATGCTGCAAAATCGTGTGACGGATCTTAAGGCCTATAACACTAAAAAATTGCGCAGAAAAAGTAAAGTATATCCTAATAGTGTTCCAAAACACACTTCTACATTGAATATGAAAACACTAGTTGATATTGCAAAGAATCAAACAGCAGGACATTATGTAAGTATCAGCACCGATAATAATGGTAAATACATAAGTTTTCGTAGTGCCGGCGGCGATTACCTTAATCAGTTTCAAGATGTTATTAACATTGTTGGTAGATTTGTACAAGCTATGATTATAGCCAGTGACAGTGAACTCTATAAGAAAGAGTATATCAAGAAACTTACTCAGTTGGTAGGAGCCCCATCTAATCCAATGGCTCAAAGTAAAACTATGGCTGTTCTTAAAGATATTAGAGAAAATGGATTACCTGTTGCTACATTTGTTTTAGCTGATCTACAAGAGCCACAAGACTTGAAATATTTCAGCAATGAGTTAAAAGATAGTTTTGGGTATTATAAATTTTATGATTTTGGGCAGTATTTAAAGAAAAATATAAGTGTGTCTTATTATCCAGATGGGTATAATCATATACTCAGCTTAAAAAATTATATCCATATACCAAAACAAGACTATGATAAAATCAGTAAAGATCCAAAAAGTTATGCAATTGCAAAAGCAATACCAGATGTAAATATAGACAATTACAATAATTATGTAAAATCAGTAAAAAACTACATTGACACGTACCTCAGTAAAAGAGTGCAAGTAGATGGCAGTTTTTACACTACAATACTCATACCTTCTTTTAAGTTTTTACCTTATAGTGATCCAATAGTACAAAAATTCGTGAAAGACTTAATGCAAAAAAACAAAGTAGACGAAAGCAGACAGTATCCAGAAAAGCCCACATATTATTTTGCATACGGCATGTTAACTAATCCTAAGCTTATGCGCGGCGCTAATTTAATTGGGGTAGGTGAATTGAAGAATTTTGAATACAAGATGTATCAGTTTGCTAATGTAGAAGAAAACACAGGTGATACGACATATGGTTGTCTGTGGGAAATAGATCGTGCCCAGTTGCAAAGACTGGACCGCATGGAAGGATACCCTACTATGTATGATCGTAAGACATATCCGGTATATGTAGACGGCAAAAAGTACGAAGCAGAAGTATTTGTTATGACTCCTGAGACTAGACATTATGTACGGGGCACATTCCCTAGCAGAGTTTATATAGAAGATGTGGCTCGCGGATATTTGAATGCTGGCGTTCCAACACAGCAACTAAAACATTCAATAGAAGTTGCGAGAGAAAATATGTACGGCAACTATGGTTGATGTTTACAAAATTATTGAGGTAATGCAAGAGCTTCGTAAAGAAGAATTAACCGAAGGACAGATATATGCCGGCGGTGGTGCAGGGGAAAGTCAGCGTTATTATAATGCAAAGCCAGCTGGCACTATAGAACAGCCCACTGAAGAAGTCACTGAAGCCAGTCCAGATACAATAGAAGGCAGCTTTACGTTAGATTTGATACAGAGCAAAACCTGGTTAGCTGAGAAGTTGGCTCAGGGACTTAAAGGCAAGAACTGCGGTAATATCTATATATTGGGTAGTTGGTATGGAAACATGGCACTGTTCTTAGAACAAGAGGGTGTCAAATTCAAAAAGATCATACTAGTAGAGCCAGATGAAGAAATGTTAATACGTAGTAAAGAAATACTACAATCATTGAATGCTAGAGGAAAACTGGTATTAATACATCAAAAAGCAGAAGATGTGGTATACGAAAAGCCTTGTATAGTAATTAATACTAGCTGCAATGAAACCGGTCCTGTATTCTTAACTAAACTTCCTGACAATGTATTATGTTTATTGCAAGCTAGAAATAATGTGGACAATGTTTTGTTTGAGACAGAAAATCTAGAAGAGTTTGTTGAATATTATCCACTAAAAAAAACATACTATACTGGCACTAGGCATTTATCTGATCCACAAACTGATTATGATAGATATATGATTATTGGTCGTAGTGGTAAGAAACTTGATGAAACTGTAAGCACGGGATTAGGCGGCGGAAGCGCAGGAGCAAATGGCGGAAGTATGGTAGGAGGCCCTACTACATATGAACAAGAGTATGACAAGTTCAAATCTAAGGGTCCTCGTAGAATTACAGCGATGACTAACGAATCACTTGACAGTTCATATCCATATGAAGAATATGCAACTGGTGAATATCATTTTGTTACTGATAATGGAGTAAAGTATAAAGTATATTTAAATGGTAAAGATATGGTTGGAATATCGTTCTCTGCAATATTGCCCGGCGAAGAGGAAAACTTTAGACCAGACAAAACTAATATAACTGGCACCGGCAACAGTCGGAAAGTATTTGGTACTGTAGTAAAGATCATTAAAGATTTTGCACACCGATATTCACCGAATGCATTATATTTTACCGCTGAAAATGATGAACCAAGCAGAATAAGATTATACAATACAATGATATCTCAACTTGACAAAATGTTACCTGATTACAAATCAAGTGGAAATATTGACTTAAGCACTGGTACTGCATTTATGCTTAGACGCAAAAATAGTGAGAAATAATTATGAACAATTGGGTAGAAAAAATCGTATTCGCATTATTACCACTAGCATTGTCCGGGGTTGTATACTTGTTTCATACTGTAGAGATTTTACAAGAGCAAATTGCTGAGATTAAGCCACAAGCAGCATTAGCAAGAGAACAAGTCAAGAGTGAAATTAAAGAGGATATACACACCCTAGACAAAAGAGTTGCCATTATAGAATCAAAACAATAAATAGCATATAGGATTAATCATTATGCTAGCAGAAACACTCAAAGTATTATTAGCCACTTCATATGCCTTAAGCATTAAGGCTCAGCATTTTCATTGGAATTGCGAGGGTCCAGACTTCCCCCAATACCATGAATTCTTTGGTAATTACTATGAAGAAGTATATGGGTCTATTGACAAACTAGCGGAAATCATTCGTCAACTAGATACCTACAGCCCAGCCAGCTTAACACGCTTCCATGAACTAAGTCAGATTCAAGATCAGGTAAAGATTCCCCGTGCAGAGCTTATGATGCAGGAACTATATCAAGATAATCAACAAGTATTGCACATGTTTAAGGAATCATTTCATGTAGCTGAAGAAGCTGATGAGCAAGGTATTGCAAACTTCCTTGCAGAACGCATTGATGCATTCGGTAAGCATGGTTGGCAACTTCGCTCTATCTTAAAAACACAAAGAGCCTAAACTTTGCGCGCAAAAGATTTCCTTTCAACCTACATAATATTTGAACCCACTAATCAATTGTTTGAAGTGGCAATGAACCCATCTAATCTTAAAAGATTAGCAAAAGCTATACCCGGTGTTCAAGTGGGTATGGAATTTGAAATGGTTGTTCCTGACGTACAAGTAGACGATGATGAGTACGATTCAGAACCAGACTATGATCAAGATGAGAGTGTATCTGACATTGATGATATTGTGCGATTCTTTGGTAGTGATGACGATTATAGAGGACAAGTAAACTACAGTGGTGATCTACGCCGTCTTGAAGAAGAACTACGTGAAGGTTTTGCAGAATGGATTTCTGATAAAATTCAAAAAGATTGGGAAAGCACAGACGGCGGAGATTTCTTTGATACTTGGATCAGAGAAAACGTAGACCCGGACGTAGTTTCAGAAACATTAGAATTGGGTGATGATTTGTTTGGTAATCCCGTTGCCCCTAAAAAAGAAGACTGGGAACAGTTCATAGAAGCTGAGTGGGATGAGCAAGGTAAATATTACGATCAAGCAAAAGAAGCATTTGAAGAAGAAAGACGCGACGAAGGCGACTTTGACGAAAATGAATACTTAAGCGACATTGGTATTCGTCGTATGAGTGACGTTGAAAGTAATGTTAGTGCAGACATTCAATGGCCTTTCTATTCACACCCTGAAAGTGGCAGCGAAGCTATTGATGACGTTGCCGACGATTTCAGTAGAGCAATCGGCAAAAAGGTATATTCAAGTGACAGCTATCACGGAGCAAGGCGCGCTGATGATGCTTACTCACTAGAACCAGATACTAGTATCAATACTAGTTCAGGTGAAGCTGGTTTAGAATTCATTAGCCCCCCAATGCCAATTGACGAAATGTTTGAGGACTTAAAGAAGGTAAAGCACTGGGCAGATAGCAGAGGTGCGTACACTGATAAATCAACCGGTCTACACATTAACGTAAGTGTTCCTGGGTACAGTCTTGACAAACTAGACTATGTTAAATTAGCTGTTTTGCTAGGTGACCAATATGTATTAGATCAGTTCGGTAGATTAGGTACTCAGTGGGCTAAATCAGCATTTGAAATTGTTCAACGCAGAGCAAAAGACAATCCAGAAGATGCCGACAGATTGTTGAAGCAGGTAAAGAGTGGTGTAGAAACAATTGCAAGTAAAATTATTCACACTGGTCACACTGACAAGTACACTAGCATCAATACTAAAGACAACTATGTAGAGTTTCGTGGTCCCGGTGGCGACTGGTTAGATAGGAACTTTGACAAGATTGAAAATACATTGTTGCGCTTCGTAGTTGCGTTAGATGCAGCATGTGATCCAAACAAGTATAAGAAAGAATATTACAAAGGCTTGTATAAAGTACTAAAGCCCACGAATGCAAACAGCGACATGGGCTTGTTTGCCAAGTATATGGCTGGACAAATTACTCGCAGTGAACTAATGAAAGAACTTGAAACTACTCGCAAAGAGCGTTTCAGAGGACAGGGCATTAGAATCCTTCAGAAGGACGAAGTTGAAGAAGGCGATTGGGAAGTTACATACGATAATGGCACTACTAGCGAGTCAATCTATATTGCCAATACAGACAAAGTTCCTGACGATGATGCTGCGTTTAATGTGGCGAAAAAATACAAGCCTGCTTGGTTTAAACCAGGCACAATTGAAAACATTACTGTAAAACCATATTCATATGGTGAAGAATTAGATGAGTTGAAGATGTATAGTGCTGAGTATAGACACAAATATACTGGCGTTGTTGCTAAAGACGAAGAAGAAGCTAAAGAAAAACTCCATTTAATGGATCCTGACTTGTTTACTGCATATCCTGACACTGAAATTACTCTTACCGATCAGAATGAGACTAGCAGAAGAAAACTATATGCTATGCTAGAATGGCAAAAGAGTAAAATAAAGATCGGTGAAGCATGGTTAGCTCGCCCTAAAATTTGGCTTGCTGTTGGTGGCAGTAGCCGTTTCTACATTGCTGCTATTAGTCGTGACGAAGCACTTGACGTTGCAACAAAACTAGATCCAGAAATCACCAACAGTGATAGGTTTGAAATTTATGTAAGTGATCAATATCCTGGCGCTGATACATACCAAGCATATCAAACTGCACAGAATGATTTGATTCAAGCCCGTCAGCGTGAAAGAGAATTAACACAACAGAGTCAGGATGAAACGATTGACGTTAGCAAGTTAAAGACATATCGCGTAAGCAATATGAATGGCTATCGTTATATTGTTGCTGAAAATGGTGCTGAGGCTGCTGAATTAGCCACTCAGCTAGAACCAGATAAGTTCCCAGAGGTACAAAGTCTTACCGTACAGGATCAAAGTCATTTAAGTTCTACTAGTAACCCAACTATTATTCGTAGCATGTATGTAAGCCAGCAACAAACACTTGGTAGCAATCGTGACACATCGCGCGGACAAGTTGATCAATATAGCGTTTACGAAGCAAGTAATGGTCGTGGTGATCGCATGTTCATTGCTGCAAGAACGCCTGTTGAAGCACATACACTTGCTGCTAGACTATATCCTGATGTATTCAATGATGAAATTAGAACAGAACGTTATGGTGATGCTACACAAATGGATGCTGCTAGATTGTTACGTCAACAAGCAACTAGACAACAACAAATGCAGCCTCGTTTAGCCCACATTGGCGAGTATAGAGTTACAAATATGAGCACTGGTGACAGTCGCTATTTCACTGGAAGCAGCGAACAAGACGCTATAGAGAGAGCAAGGCAGGAATACCCGGCACTATTTACAAACGGGAATATAGTTGCATCTACTGGAGCAGGGTCATTTTAATGAGACACAACGAAATACTTCTTGAATACAATAGACAAGTAACTGCCAATCAAGTTGGTAATAGACTGTTATTGGCTTTAGCTAAAGATAGCAGCCCATTTGCAAATGGAACACTTAATGGTATAAGAACACAGATAAAGACGTTAGGAAATTTACAAGATCCTGAGGCCCTTAATGCTGTAATTGATCCTATTCGCAGGGCTAAGTGGATTGAATATGTGTTACAGGTTATCGAGAGCCAAGACCCTACACCAAACAAGGCATATACACCATGGTTAGCCAAGATGTATGCTAAATCAGGTGGTGGGTTACGACTAGAAGATATGAACCGCAATGATTTATTGCGCCTCTATGATCTTGCTAAGAAGCGCAGAAAGATTAAACCAGAACACAGTGATATTAATCGGTTCAAATGGTATCAAGACTTTGAAGATACTATGGAGAACGAGTATAATAACTTTGAAGACTTAGAAGCTAATGAACAGCAGGATGGTAAAGCTAAGAAAGTTTACAATGATGAAAATGTAACTATTATTGTTCCAGAAGACGAAGAAGCAGCATGTAAGTATGGTCGCGGCACTCGTTGGTGCACTGCTGCAACTCGTGGATATAATTACTTTAATCAATATAATCGTCAAGGACCATTATATATACTATTGCCAAAGCAACCTAGATATCAAGGTGAGAAATATCAACTTCATTTTCCCAGCAATCAATATATGGATGAAAATGATGATCCTATGGATCTAAATGAACTACTAGTTAGATTTCCCGGAATTAGAGAGTTCTTTTTAAAGAATGAACCCGCATTAAGTGACAAGATTGCTTTTGCACCAGATGAAGTATTACAACAAGCAATAGAAAGTGTTTCTGAAATAGTTAGAGAAAGAGTCTGGGAAACTATTAATGATTGGGAATCAGATGATGATTCTTATATGAAAACATTGATAGATAATGGCTTAATAGATCAAGACGGAGATGTTGACTGGGACGAAGTAGAAAGGTTTGGGCTAACTTATTCTGAATACAATCCAGAAGTTATCCGTTGGGAAAATGATATTATTAATGCAGCAACTCCTACACCAGAAAAACTCAGAAAAATCATTGCCGACGATCCATATGAATATGAAAGTTTTGATACAATAAAACATATACCTGATGTCATTGGTAAATATCTAACATCAAAATACTATGGTAGAAGAGATGAGGGAGATGCTAATATTGGTAAATACCTCAGAGAAAAAATATCAATGCGGAAAGAAGGGGACAAGTGGCTAGCATATTATGTCGGACCTGGCTTAAGATTACCTAGAATAACTAACGAAGGATTCAAGAAAACATTAGGCACTATTGGTGCGGCCGGTGCATTAGCTGCTGCTGGTCTTGCCGGTTATAATATGTCTCAACAACCTCAATATGGACAACCTGTAACAAGAATAGACTTAACAAATAAAACACAGAATCAAAACCCAGACTTAAGGGTATTAGCTCAAACAATTTGGGGTGAAGCTAGAAGTCACGGAGCACAGGGGATGCTTGCTGTGGGTAATGTGATCAAGAACCGTGCAGAAGATGTAAAACATTCTAGATTATTTGGGCAGGGCATTCGCGGTGTCGCATTAAAGCCAAAACAGTTTAGTTGCTGGAATAAAGGTGATCCCAATCAAGATCGTCTCAGAGAAATATTACAGTATGATAAACTAATTCGTCACAAGAAATCGCCTGATAAGACTCCTTTTGCTGAGTGGTTAAAGAAATTCAAACATTCTAGTGATTATCTAGACTACAAGGCATGGATTACTGCCAAGAGTATTGCTAAAAAAATATTAAACGGTACTGCCCCTGACCCAACAAAGGGTGCAACTTATTATCATACTACAGGTGTGCAACCTATTTGGAGACATGATTTAACTAAAGTTGCCCAATTTGGTAATCATATATTCTATACATTGCCAGAAAAGATAAATGAATACAATGTTGATAATAAAGAAGGATTGGGAGCTACTGGTTATAATGCCAATGTAGACTACAGAGGTATTCGCGTATTAATGCGCCCTAGTATATTCCTGAAACTAGCATTCCCGCTTAGCGACCCTCCCTCAAAAAAATATATCATGCAGTATATGCAAAATGGTGGAAGCTTGGGTTCACCTTATTTGTTAGTAGATATCCCACATGGATATTTCAATGACAACTTTGCTGATTATCCTAAAGTTGTCGGGCATGAAGGTAGAAATCGCATGATGGCTATCTTTGAGATAGAAGGCGATGACCCAGTAGAAGTTCACTTGTTCCCATATGGTGAAATCCGTGCTAGAGATTTAAACTCTGAAATCGTTCACCATATGCAGGTAGGCATGATCAATCAGCCGGGAAACAAGATTGTCACAAATGGAACCGAAGGAATTTTTGAGCCAATCAAAAAAAGTGGTTGACAATGGCATCTAACTTTGATATAACGAGAGAGTAGCAAGAGCGAGGAGCTTATCATGTTTCAGGTTGGTGATCTTGTCGAAGGTCTTGAATACAACAGTGAAGGCGATGAAGTTAAGGTGATCGGCACCTTCGTTGCTCGCACTAACGATCCCGAAGAAATCATTCAGGATATCATCATCAAGACCGAAGATGGTCGCACTGTTTATATTGACGAGCAGGTTACTCGCCCTCACAAGATTGAAGTCAAGTGGACTATCGCAAAGGTTCTTAACGGTTTTGCCGATCTTCCTAACGAAAAGTTTCATACTTTTGCAGTGAAGAAGAATGGTAAGATTGTCGGTGAACTTGCTTGGAAGTATCGCCCCAAGAACGCAGGTGGTTACGCCTGGCAGGGCAAATTGTTTAATGCCAGGCATGGCATGGATGTAGTGTTTTTTGACAAGCGCAAGGAGAATGTTCTCAATTGGTTCAAGTCCGATCGGTTCTAATTTGAGTTACAAACGATAAATAACATAAAGGAAATATAGCATGAAGATCGCAGACATTCTTAAGGAAAACAAGCATAACAACTCCGATTGGGATAATGAAGAGAACGAAATTGTAGACGATCCTGATAGTGATCGCGTTCCTCACTTGGTTATGCAGTTCAAGAAGGCTATTGACAACGGCGGCCGCAGCCCTATCATCTTCAAGGATGGTGACAAGGTTAGCATCCCCCTTAGTCTTATCGCTGAGTTCTTGAATGCCTACGACGATCTTAAGCCGTTTGAACGTGAAGATGTGCAGCGCAAGGCGTTGCAGAGCGTTGAAGATTTCAAGAATGCTCTCAGAACTATGAAGAGTCGTGCTAAGGCTCCTAAGAGCATCTATCGCTAATAACTGCGCATTAGCCTTTTAATAAAATTGAGTTAAATAAAAGCGAAGGGTAAAACCTTCGCTTTTTTGTGGATATTTAACCTTGCAATCTTTACTATACCCTATAACACATATAGCAATTCCGATCACAACTACTATATATGTTGGCTATCGCGGTATGGTTAGTGTATATAGATTTTTTAAAAATCATCAGATATATAAAAAGTTTAGTAACTATTTGAATACTGCCTCCATAACTATACTACAAAAAAATCCAACTCTATTGAAGCTTGACGGGGATATAGTTGAATTGACTGTTCTATTCGTTGATATGTATGGATTTGATAATATTAATGAATATTATGGTAAAAATGCCTATGAAATTACTAAAGTAATGAACAGGTATATGAATATTATGAGTAAGATAATCTTAGAAAACAATGGAACACTCACTAAACATGTGGGGCATTCGCATATGGCTTTTTGGAATGCACCTGTACCTAATAGTCAACATGCAATAGATGCAGTTAAATCTGCATTGCAAATGACAAAAGCACTGGAGAAGTTTAATGCAGAAATTTTTAAAGAGGGCATCCCTGCATTTGGCATGGGCATCGGTATCAATACTGATACTGTCATCGTTGGTGACATGGGTAGTGGCCGCCGTTTTAATTACACCTGTATGGGGGACGGCGTTGATATTGCATCTAATCTGGAAAGCCAATCAAAAACGTATAGCGTCAAGATTATCATTGGGCCGAACACTGCCCAATACGTAAAAGACAAATACCAAATTGCTGAGCTTGATATAATACAACTCAGTGATAAAAAGGAACCTATAAACATATACACGGTTTTAGAAAAATTTGATGAAACAAGCGAGATAGCACACAACAAGTTCTTAGATGCATATCGTAATAATGAATTTGGTAGAGCGTATAGCATGGCAAGCGCAATGACCTATGTTTGGGAAGGTAAACTAAAAGACTATTATAAAATGATGTCACGAAGAATAAAGAATATATTGCGCACTAATACACGCACTTGGGACGGGATATATCGTTCGGGTAAAAATAAACTTGACTATTGACTATTTCAATGATAAATTACTTTTGACACTGGAGAAATCTAGTGTGGTAATGAAAGAGGAAATTATTATATGAAGAAGTTAATTCTAGCAGTTATTGCTACTGTATCAATGTTTGCTACCCCTGCAATGGCTCGTGACTTTTCTGGTCCACGCCTTGAAGTAACCGCAGGCGCTGCCGATGCTACCCGCGGTGTTAGCACTAAGAATGTTGAATATGGAGCCAATGCTGGCTATGATCTACAGCTTGGTCGTGTTGTCGCCGGTGTTCAGGCTGGTGTAGACAATGTTTTTGATCGCCGTAATATTGCAGTTGGTGGTCGTCTTGGGTACATTGTTACCAAGAATGTTCTAGTTTACGGTAGCGCAGGCTATGCAAACTGGAAGCAGGCTGTTGATCACAAGTATGAAGGTCTTCGTCTTGGTGCAGGCGTAGAAGCCAACATTGTTGGGCCTTTCTATACTAAGGTTGAATATCGTCACGCAGACTATGGTGCGGTGAAGACAAATGGTGGACTCGTAGGCATTGGTCTACGCTTCTAATATATACTATTAAATTTTACCATTTAGTGAGAGTGATGGGAAACCATCACTCTCATTTTTGCTAAATATCAATATGAAAATCGGATTAAGTCAGTCTATTATAAATCTAAATGGTATTATGCACGATGCCACTGCGCATGGATGGTATGAAACATTAACTGGGCATAGTCTGTTTTTTATTCCAAACACGCTTAACCAAGATTTTAATCTTATGGCTACCGATTTAGATTCACTGATTCTTACTGGCGGCGAAGTTTCTGAGTTGCGCAAATCAGTTGAATTAGAACTTGCTAAAAAAATGATTGAAAGAAATAAGCCAGTAGTTGGGATAGAGAACGGTGCCTTTACTATAACCGAGTTTATAGGTGGAACTATTGACACTATCAACAATCATGATAGTATGGACCATCCCATCTTTTATCATAGAGAAGTAAGGGAAGTTAATAGTAACCATAAATATTGTATTAAAACACTTCCCGAATCATGTGAAGTATTATGCTTAGACTATTTGGGAAATCCAGAATCATTTATCAACGGTAACATCGCAGCTATTGTTTGGAATCCAGAGAAAATGAAAGAGCCATGGATTCCGCCTGAGATAGCATATATGCTTAAGATTTGATAAATATATACATGCTAATCAATGATATCATAAACGAAGACATATCCAAGAAGTTGGATATTGAAAAAGAAGTTCAAAAGTTTGCTGCGTGGGCCAGCCGTCGTGTACACCTTAAAAATCCTATCAAAATTGAATTGAGCTATGACACGCAAGATGCACAAGATAATCATCACACAGGTAGCCACACTGATGGCAGTGATACTATTTGGGTTTATGCAAAGAATCGCAATCTAGTAGACATACTACGCACAGTGTTTCATGAAATCGTACATTGTCGTCAAAGCGAGCTAGGTATGATTAAGCCGGGAGATAGCTATCCCGGGAGCCCCATTGAAGCGATGGCAGACATGGTTGCAGGAAAATACATCAAGATTTATGGTGAAAAGCACCACTATATATTTCAGTAATTACCCGAACAACTGATTTATCCTAGCTTGCAGTTGCTTTACTTTCGTAACTTAATGGGAATTTATTTTTTATCTGGGTAATCGCCACATCCACATCGTATCCACTAGGTACCATTGGAACATTTGGTCTATCTGGATTGACCATTTGACTGCTTAGTTCGTTGATTAACACCTTCTTTTGGTTCATAGCATCACATATTCTTTTTAACAATCCTGGAAATAGTTTTGCGAAGTTTGAATCAGTGCTGTTATAGTCTTGTTTGGCATCTTTTATTTGATTTGTTGGCGCATGAATCTGCCACTTGCCAAACACATTATCTATGTTTTTCTTATCAAGTACATCAATCATGGGACCGTCCGCGGCATAACGGTAAAACCAATTTGTTGAACTCGATCCTGTACAGAAACTTGCTTGTATTCCTACTTCATTATTAAAAACATAACATGCTCCATAATTTAATGGAATAGCTACATAGAATCTATCATCATCAATGAGAACAATATCTTTTTTATCTTTTTTGAGTTGTTTGATTTTTTCTTCATCTTTTAATCTACGAAGTATAGGAGCATAACTATTACTGGCCAGTAGACTAACAAGTTGCCTAATAGTTCTTATTTTGTTAATATCCTGATGCTGCGGATTTAACAGTCCTCTGATACTTAATGTCTTAAACGCACCTAATGCATCAGCGCCTTCGCCAGTTAAATCTTCATAATCAATTGCACCATCAGCATATTTCTTTAATAACCATTGATCGTATTTCCCGTCTCTGCTTATGTCACCATAGTTAGTGTTGCTTAGGCTTCTGTCTATCAAATCACTGAGAAGCTTTACTACATCATCATCTTTGGGATTTTTGCCCAAACTAGCTAATGCTTTTCGCGGAAAAGTGCCATCATGCATTACTGCTAATGCAATCATTTTCTTCAATCGCGGTTCATTTACTTTTTTGTAAGCGTTAGCTTCGTTGATAATATCTTTGATAATCATAGTGCAATCAATTCTCTTCTCATATAGTAAAGTACGGTAGCAAGTTTTTTCATGTCGCCTTTGGCCAAATCTGATGATACTTTACTAAGACCCTCATAGTAATCAGGAGATAAATCTCCACTATAGTTGCGTGTAATATCTCCTGTTTCTTCTGGATAATATTGACTTGCGGTCATTAATAATGCAGCGTTTATAGCTTTTCCTAGCAAAGAGGTTGAACTAATAGATGAACTCTTATCTTGAACTAATTCTAACAATTGGGTCAATATTGCCAACTTAGATATTTTTTTGTTTACTTTTTCGTATGCATCGTTTTTAATTTGAGTAATAACCATGCCTCTCATATCAGCAATTGCCTTTTCTATAGACTTTGCAAAAGTTGGACGCAATCTTTGCATCAAATCTTCAACAGTAACAGGTTTACTACCAATTGGTACATGTTTTGGTCGTTGCTTGACTATCTTACCATAGCCCTCATAATAACGCTGCAATGATCCGATCTTAGATTTCACTGTTCGAATTGCCTCATCTATACGAGCGAAACTAGATTTTACAATTCCCTCTTCTTTGTTATATATTACAGTTTTCCAATATCCACTGCTATTTGGACTGATGCATGCCGCGCCTTTTGTACCCAGTACTATTAACCAAAACTTAGATTCACTATCTCTAAAATATCCGGTTGCTTTCTTTTTTATGGCTGGAAAGTTAAACTTATCCACTTCTTTGAAGTTACTCATATCATGCGGCAATAGGACATTTTTGTGTAAGTATTGCACTAGTGGCTTGGCTCTATCGGGTAGAATATTAATAGCTGCACTGGCTTCTTGTACCAGTGCTTCACATAATAGTCCAAAAGTGTTGCATAGTTCTTGTTTCATGTGTATATTTATCTTTATAGAACAAATAGGTAACCATAAAGATTTGGATGTCAAAGTATTTGACTTTTCTACATTTTTTGTTATACTAATTAGACTTATAAGGAGAACCCATGTCACGAACTTTTAACAGTGAAGCTAAAGTAAAGCTTACTCAATTGATCAATGAAGGTATCAGCGTATTACAGGAAGTTGATACGTTAAATGAAGGACTTAATGATACTATTAAGGCTATCGCAGAAGAATTGGAAATCAAGCCCTCAATTCTTAAAAAGGCCATTAAAGTGGCACACAAGCAACGCCTCAATGAAACTAACGAAGAAAATGAGGAACTCAACACTATTTTGGAGACTGTGGGTAAAACTAACTAATGTCCTATGTAGACGCAGTACTAGATTCAAATGCAGATAAAATCTATGTAGTTGAGCGAACCCCTGCAGGTAAGCGCGACTACAAAGAATATGCTACCAACTACACCTTCTATTACAGCGACAATAAGGGCAAATTCCGTAGCATATTCGGAGATCCAATCTCTAAGTTTTCGACTCGCAAGAAAAGCGAATTTGAAAAGGAAAAGCGCATTCATAGCAAGAAAACATTGTATGAAAGCGATGTTCCAGTTGTATTCAGATGCTTAAGCGACAACTACTTAGGAGCAGAATCTCCTAATCTGCATACTTGTTTTTTTGACATCGAGGTTGACTTTGACCCCGAAAGAGGTTTTAGTCCAACTGATGACCCCTTCAATCCAGTTACTGCCATATCGTTATATCTCGATTGGCTTGATCAGTTGATTACACTTGCAATTCCTCCCAAACATATGAGTGACGAAACGGCACAAGACCTAGTCAAAGACTTTCCAAACACTTTCCTGTTTCGCAGCGAAATAGAAATGTTTGAAACTTTCTTTGATCTAATTGAGGACGCGGATGTTCTTACAGGTTGGAACAGTGAAGGTTACGATATTCCCTATATGGTAAATCGTGTTACTCGTGTAATGAGTAAGAATGACACTCGTAGATTCTGTTTGCTTGGTCAGCTTCCCAAGACTCGCACATATGAAAGATTCGGTAAAGAAGAACAGACTTACGATCTAGTAGGTCGTATTCATATGGACTATCTACAGTTGTACAAGAAGTATAACTATGAAAGTCGTCATAGTTATAGCCTTGATGCAATTGGCGAAATGGAAGTCGGTGAAAGAAAAACACAATATGAAGGTAGCCTTGATCAGTTGTACAACAAGGACTTTAAGAAGTTCGTAGAGTACAATCGCCAGGATACAATGCTGATGGTCAAGATTCACAACAAGCTCAAGTTTCTTGATCTTGCAAACGCACTAGCTCACGAAAATACTGTATTGTTGCCAACTGTCATGGGATCGGTGGCAATGATTGAAATGGCTATCTACAATGAAGCGCATAGCCGTGACATGATCGTGCCTGATAAAAAGCGCAAAAACAAATTTGCTAGCGAAGAACAACAGGCTGCTGGCGCCTATGTTGCTGTTCCAAAGAAGGGCATACATGAATGGGTAGGGGCAGTTGACATTAACAGTCTATATCCTTCTGCTATCCGCGCATTGAACATGGCTCCAGAAACTATCATAGGACAGGTTCGTCAAACGATTACTGACAAGTATATGCGAGACAAGAGTTTAGCTCTTGCCAAAGAAAAGCGTAAAAAGAAAAACGGTGACGATGCTGATGCAGTTACTGGCGCTATTCTTTGGGAAAATCTGTTTGGGTCGTTAGAATATACTGCGATCATGAATCAAGAGCGTGGCACTATTTTAACGATTGATTATGAAGATGGTCGCAGTGAAGAAATGAGTGCAGCAGAGATATGGAAATTTATCTTTGATAGACATAATCCATATATCTTAAGTGCTAACGGAACTATATTTACATATGAGAAAGAAGGTGTAATCCCAGGACTACTGTCGCGCTGGTACACAGAGCGTAAAAGTATCCAAAAGCAAGCCAAAGAAGCTTATGGAACTGACATGTATGACTATTACGATAAACGACAATTGGTTCGTAAGATTCTGCTAAACTCGGCATATGGTGCGCTTCTTAATGAGCATTGTCGGTTCTATGACAAGCGTATCGGTCAGAGTGTTACGTTAAGCGGTCGTCAAGTCGTTAAGCATATGATGAGTAAAATCAATGAAATCATTGCAGACGAATACAAGCATGATGGTTCTGCTATTGTGTATGGTGACACTGATAGCTGCTATTTCAGTGCTTATCCAATCATCAAAAATCAAATTGACAAAGGTGAATTAGTGTGGAACAAGGAAACTTGTATTGAGTTGTATGATACAATTGCAGACCATGTTAACTTAAGTTTTCCTTCTTTCATGGAGCAGGCATTTCATTGTCCTCGTAAGAACGGCGAAGTAATCAAAGCTGGTCGTGAACTTATTGGTGATAGAACACTGTTCATTACTAAAAAACGCTATGCTATCAACATTTTTGATAAAGAAGGCAAGCGCAAAGACATCGGTAACAAGATGGGCGAGATTAAGGCCATGGGTCTTGATCTTAAGCGAGCAGATACGCCTAAGTATGTGCAGAACTTTTTGATGGAAGTGCTTGAGTTAGTGCTAGCTGGCGCACACAAAGATGAAATCATTGAAAAGATTAGAAATTTTAAGATTTGGTTGGGAGAACAAGATAGCTGGACTAAAGGTTCTCCTAGAAGTGTCAACAAGTTAACATACTATGGTGAATTAGAAGAACGCAATGGTAAAACGACTATGCCCGGGCATGTTCGCGCAGCATTGAACTACAATCGTTTGCGTAGAATGAACGGTGACAACTATAGTCAGCGTATCACCGACGGTATGAAGGTCGTAGTTTGCAAACTGAGAAACAACTTAATGGGATATACAAGTATCGCATATCCAACCGACGAGTTGCGTTTGCCCAAATGGTTTATTGATCTACCGTTTGATGACAATGAAATGGAAAGAACACTGGTAGATGAAAAGATAGACAATTTGCTAGGTGTTCTTAATTGGGATATTAGAGCCAAAACAAGTACTAATAGTTCATTTGATGATTTATTCAGTTTTGGTTAATCAATACATTGACAATAGATTAAAATCCGTATATTATACACAATATAAACCCCTAAATACATTCAAAGGAAACAACATGAAAGATTTTTTGTTAGATTTAGTACAATACGCCACGGTAACTAGCACATTTGACAGTGTTAGAATTGACAGCACTGATGAAGGTGTAGAAGTTACTGCACACGAGACTACGCAGGAGCCCCGTTTTATTCTAGAAGGACGATATGATGCAAACTTCTTTGGAGAAAACGCTACTTTTGGTATGCCTAATCTCAGCAAGCTCAAGATTATTCTTGGTTTTGACGAATATGACGAACATGCTAAGATTGGATTGTCGCATCAGAAGAGCGATGGCGGCAATGATGTAGTATCTGGTATTGAATTTAATACCGGAAACGATGACTTCAACAACAGATATCGCTTCATGGCTAAGGCATTGATTGAAGAAAAGTATCGTAAGGTCTTGATGAAGATCAAGCCCACATTTACTGTTGAGTTTGAGCCATCAGTGAATGGTATCGTTCGTATGAAAAAGCAGTTTCAGGTTTTGAGTGACCAAGAACACTTTATGATTAAGCTTGAAAACGGTAATCTAAATGTATATATTGGTGACCCTAGCACACAGAACGCTAACTTCACTTTTCAGACTAATGTATCCGGTACGTTGTCTAAGAACTGGCTTTACCCATCAAAATTATTCTTGCCCATTCTTGACCTCCCCGGTGATAAGAAGATTCGCTTAAGTGCAGAAGGTCTTGCAGAAATTCACATTGACAGTGGACTTAGCAAGTGGGTATATAAGATTCCTGCATTGAGCAAGTGATGATCAAAACAGTTAACGGTTCTGGTAGATATATGATGGTCAACGGGGGATTCCCAGCGACCACATATATCAATACTAGTTCAGGATATATGAATGTAGGCGATGTTAGATATAACACTAGCCTACAGCGGTTAGAAGTATATGACGGTAACATTTGGCTGGAACTTAATACCAGTCATGCTAGTGTTGGGTTAACGCCTGATGCTGAGTCTGCACTTGATTGGGCACTCAAAAGAATGCGCGAAGACATGGAACTTGAAATGTTAGCAAAGTCTAACCCATCTATTGCCGATCTTGTCAATCAAAAGAAAGAACTTGATGATAAGATCAAAATGGTACAAACATTAATTAAAGAAGAAGTTAAAGTTGGAACAAATTAATCTTTCAAACAGTCACAACCCTGATTGGGCTTTGTTTCTGCCTGCAATCTCGTCTTTCTTCATTAGCGGCTTAGGTAAGCAGCGTGAAGGTGAAAACTATTTTGACTCAGCGAGAATCCCCGCAGGATTCAACGGTGACGTTGAATGTTTGAATTTCTTCAATAGCAAGCAAGGCTTATTTACATATAAGTGGGGCTTGTATTCTGCTGGTCACGCGAACCTAGACATTACTAAGGATGACCATAACGAATCAATTATCCGCAAGAGAGAAGAAGGTACTTTTCTTCTAGGAGACTCAGGTGGATTCCAGATTCTTAAGTGTCAGTGGCCAGCAGATTGGAAGGATCCCAACTGCCCTCGCGCAATGAAGAAAAGAACAGAGGTTCTTCGTTGGATGGATGAATACATGGATTATGGAATGTGTCTTGATATTCCATCGCAGAGTCTTACAACTTATCATATCAAGGATAAGAAGACTGGTAAATCAGCACACGGTATTAAGACTATTGAAGATGCTATTAAGGCAACTCATATCAATAACGAATACTTCATCAATAATCGTGATGGTCGCTGCAAGTTCTTAAACGTGTTGCAGGGTCGTAATCATGGACAGAGCGATGCATGGTATGAAGAAATGAAAAAGTACTGCGATACCAATATCTATGGTGATCGTGCCTTCAATGGTTGGGCTTTTGGTGGTCAAAACAAAATTGACATTCACTTGATGCTTAAGAGACTTATTCACATAATTCATGATGGCTTCTTAGAAGAAGGCAAGCACGATCTTGTTCACTGTCTGGGTACTAGCATTCTAGAATATGCAGTGCTATTCAGCGACATTCAAAGAGCAATTCGCAAATATCATAACCCAAAGTTCAAAATTACTTTTGACTGCGCTAGCCCATTCTTCGGTGCGGCAAAGGGTCTTGCCTATACTTATGTTGGGCATGACAACCGCAAGAAGTGGACTTATAGTATGGATAAGACTGCCGAGGATAAAAAGTATGCAACCGATACCAGAAAACTAAGTGTTGCTTTACTTCAAGATGGTATACATAAGACTTTCACCGACAGTCCTATTACTGACAGACTTGTAATGAAGGACTTATGTTATCGTGGTCAGGGATTCTTGAACAATCAAGGGCGCGAAACTAAGACTAGTTGGGACACTCTTAGCTATACATTGATTCAAGCACATAATGTCTATCAGCATATTTGGGCTGTTCAAGAAGGCAATCGCAAATATGATCAGGGTGTAGTTCCTGCTATGATCGTTGACAAATTAGGTCATTTAAGCTTTGGTAAAATTATTGACGAGATTTTTAGTTTTAACGATAGGCAAAAGAGCTTAGAATTACTAGAATATTACAGCGGCTTTTGGACACAAATGAAAGCTGGTCAAGGATTTAGTGGCAAACGAGCTATTAATAGTGACACAACCTTCAATGATCTTTTCGGGTTTGAAGAAATTGAAATTGAATATGATGAAGAAATCGTAGATAGCGACGATGCAATGATGGAGAATTTATTAGATGACTGAAATCAAGCGTTTAGAAAACTTATTTAACACTCTCACTGAACAGGCTGCTATAAGTAGGAGTGCGGGAAAGGACACCTATGAAATTGACAAACAGTGTAACAGTGTGCTAGAAGAGATTATTGAGAGACGCAGAAATATCTACAACGACCAGTTTCGTTTGAATATGGATAATTATGACTATTGAGAATCAGAACCAAGCGTTGAATGATAAGTTTGTTCGTATCAGTGACCAGGCCAAGCGCATGATCTGGGTTACTTTTCAGCAAGAAGGTATCCACATGTATCCTGGTGCAGACACTGATCCAAGTTTGGCAACTAATGACGAATATGATGTTAGTTTCCTAGGTTACCCCCATCGTCACATTTTTCATTTTAAGGTGGCGATAGAGGTCTTTCACAATGACCGTGATATTGAGTTTATTCAGTTCAAGCGTTGGCTACAGAATAGCTTCCGTGATGAAGTGATGAAACTTGACCATAAGTCTTGCGAAATGATTAGCGATGAACTATATATGTATATAGCGAATCGCTACCCCAATCGTGATATTGAAATCACCGTATCAGAAGACGGTGAGAACGGTGCCACAATTTACTATAACAACTTTTAACCACTAGCCATCTAAGGAGTATATAATGGCAAATAATACCACTAAGACCCATATCAATCAGGTTTTTAACGATCTTGATAGTTATCGCATGTTTTGCCGTGATCATGGATATAGGTTTAACGAAGCTGAGCTATACAATCAGAAGAGTTATGTATACCGTCAGTTTCAGAAGTTTGTTGCTGGCAAGCCAGTAAAGAACCAGTGGGAAATTGATCTAGCAAGATTCAAGGAAGAAGCTGCTAGTAATTAAGTTTAGGGGTCGCAAGACCCCTAAACCAATAGAGGAATATATGAGAAAACTATTTTATCTGGGGCTGGAATCTTACCAAGCAAGATACACCCTACAACTTACAGAGTGGAACCGTAGAGTGTTTGAACGACGGGGAATTGATGTCGTTTATGTTCCGGGAGAAACACTTGATAACAGTCAGCGAATTAGCGTAGGTCAGGTTCTTGACGCGCATGGTCGTTCATACTTTGGTATGAGCCAGATGATGAATCTTGTTAAGATGATGCAACAGGGTGAAGTCACTAGCGAAGACGTTATCTATTTTGAAGATATGTTTCAGCCGGGCTTTGAAAGTCTGCCTTATATCATTGATCAGCTTCCCGAACATATGTGGCCTCGTATCTATGTTCGCTGTCTCGCACAGACGATTGACCCCGATGATTTTGTTCATGTATGGGGCATGGATCGTTGGATGAGAGCATATGAACAGATGGTATGTTCTAGCGTTACAGGTGTTCTTGCAACTAACGAAGAAATGGTTGCACACATGCGAATTGCTGGCTGGGACACCCCGATTTACAATATCTCAGGTCTTGCTTTTGGTAAGAACGAAGTCATTGAACGTGTTGGCGGAAAGATTAAGAACTTTAATGATCGTCGTTTACGTGTTGTATTCTCAGCACGATGGGACCAAGAGAAGCAGCCTGATTTCTACATGGATGTTATTGAAGCTTGGCGTGAGCGTTATCCTAGCAAAGATGTTGAGTTTGTTGTCTGTTCAGGTGGCGAATTGAAGTCAAACAACGATAGCTACATGGCTCGCACTCGTAAGATGGTTGAAGGTGGCAAGCTTGTTATCTATGATAATCTTGACAAGAACCGTTACTATGAAATTGTGAATGATAGTCGTGTTGTGTTCAACTGTGCATTACAAGACTGGACTAGTAATACTGTTAGCGAAGCAGATGCACTTGGTTGTAATGTTCTTTATCCTGCATATCGTAGCTTCCCTGAGACTTTTGCAAACGATAGCGAACGACTTTATATTCCTTGGTCTATTAATGACGCAGTGAGCAAGTTAGACAACCTATTGAAGAAGGCTCACCCTAACATGGGCAAGATCAGTGATTGGAACGACGGTACAATTGATCGTATCTGTGACATTCTTGAGGGTAAAGGTGAGCAATACAATCGTGATGGTGTTGACTATCGCAAGCATACTCGTGAGGCAAAGTACTAATGCTTATTAAAACTATTGATGAACAAGTTAGAGACGCTATGATCAGGTATCAATATGAAACCGGCAGTGAAGATACTTGTCTAAGAATTACAATGGACGTACTACCTATTGTGGGTGAAGGTAAAAAATTAATGGTTATGTTTGATGAACATACAAATGAACTTATAGTTTCGTATGATAACTCACAAAATACTAGAAAAGTGTTTGCTATTTCTAATTCAATAGTAAGTGATGAAGAAGATTTTTAATGTCAGACCATTCGTTATATAATGACTATGTAGAGTTTCATGCGATGAAAGTAATGGAAGGACATGATCCATTAGTAATTGCAGCACTATTAGTTGTTCAAGCGTTGAGCATGTATAAGACTATGCTAGACGAAGATGGATATAATAGTATGGTTGATAAAATCAGTGAATCTAGAAATCAAGTTCTTCCTTTAGTTACCCCTGCAGGAGCTACATTACAGTGAACATTGAAGATAGCATAAAACTAGACTTTAGTGATGTGTTAATTCGTCCAAAACGCAGCACATTATCAAGCCGTAAGCAAGTTGATTTAGTCAGGCACTATAAGTTTAAGCATAGCAGTAAAGAATATACAGGGGTTCCCATCATGGCCGCTAACATGGATGGCGTAGGTACTTTAGCTATGGCAAAAGAACTTGGCACTCATTCTATGTTCACTTGTTTAGTTAAGACTTACACATCTGCTGGACTAGAAGAATATGACGGCAATGTAGATTTCAGTCATGTTGCTGTTAGTACCGGAACAAGTGATAGTGATTTTGCTAAGCTACAAGAGCTATTGAATAATTATCCATTTCAATATATCTGCATTGATGTAGCAAATGGGTATAGTGAATATTTTGGTCAGTTTGTAACTAAGGTTCGTGAGAAATATCCAACACATACAATTATTGCAGGTAACGTTGTTACCGCAGATATGACACAGGAGTTAATTTTACGTGGAGCAGACATTGTTAAAGTGGGCATCGGTCCTGGCAGCATGTGTACTACTCGTATACAGACTGGTGTTGGTTATCCCCAGCTATCGGCCATCATCGAGTGCGCGGATGCTGCACATGGCCTTGGAGGCCATATTATTGCTGATGGTGGCTGTACTTGTCCTGGTGATGTGGCCAAAGCCTTTGGTGCTGGAGCCGATTTCGTTATGTTGGGCGGACTGTTAGCCGGTCACGATGAAGGCGGTGGCGAGATTATTACTAAGTATTTTCAAACCAATCAATACTACGTTATGGAAAACGGTAAAACTGCATATGTAGACGAAGAGAAAAAGTTTGTGCAGTTTTATGGTATGAGTAGTGACACTGCTATGAAGAAGCATTATGGTGGAGTTGCTGAGTATCGTAGCAGTGAAGGTCGTACAGTAGAGATTCCGTATAAGGGTCCAGTTGAAAAGACTGTATTAGATATTCTTGGTGGTTTAAGAAGTGCGTGTACGTATACCGGAGCTTCCGAACTTAAGCACTTGAGTAAATGTACTACGTTCGTTCGGGTAAATAATCAGTTTAATAGAGTCTTTGTGTAGTGAGTGATAAATAATACTGTTAGGGTATGATAGATCCTAGCGCATATGATAAACCAATATAAGGAGTTAGGAACTTATATGCAACAATATTATGTTTACGCCTACCTTAACCCATTAGTACCGGGTAGATTCTCAACTGATACTCTTTCTTTTTTATACAAACCTTTTTATATAGGAAAAGGTAAGGATGGTCGCCTATATGACCATCTCAAAGACGCCAGGCCCACCCGAAAATTCAAAAACAGTCACAAACTTAATACTATACGAGAAATAGTAAACACTGGCATGCAACCAATAATAATTAAACTTGCTGAATGTTTAACCGAAGACGATGCTGTGCGAGTTGAACAAACCCTCATTAAGCAGCTTAAAGTAACACATGGGTTGACAAACATCCGAACCTCATCCTGGACATCTAGCGAGACTAGATCAACAAAGAAAAAGCAATTCAACAATCCTAGAAAAAACACCATAACAGTGTATAATAAACTGCTAGGCGAACACGCTATACTTAAGCAAGACCAGCTAGAACTGTTCATTGAAATATTCGGCGCCGGCAACATAATCAACACCTCAATCATCCCTACTAGAGTGGGAACCCAGCAACGCAAAGCTAGACATGGCACTATAAATGGTATGTACGGTAAATCTGCTGTTAAAGGAAAAAGATGGTGTATAGTAAACGACGAAGAAAAGTTTTTATCACCCGAAGAAATTGACAATCTCAAATCATTAGACTATAATATAGTCTATGGAAGAAAATACAAACCCTTAGGTAAAAGAATTATATTTGAGGGGGAACTAAAAGGCAAATACCGCACTGATTCTGATATAGATAACTTCCCCAATCAGAAGTATCAATACGGATTAGTTTGGAACAGCACCAAAGATACTTTTATTAATCATAAACTAGTATGAGTAAGGAGAAACATTATGAGTTTTGATAAGACAAAAACAGACCCCAAGCTTGGTAAAAAGATCCGAGAATACCTAATTTCTAAGGGCGTTGAAACGCCTATCGTAGATTCTGCATTAGAAATAGAAAACAAGAAAAAAATTGATGTTATTGAAGAAGCATTCATGACTATTTGGAAAACGCTGGGCATGGATATGACAGATGATAGTCTTGCTGAAACACCGAACAGAATGGCAAAAATGTATGTCAATGAAATATACTTCGGTCTTAAGGAAGAAAACTTTCCCAAATGCACAACCGTTGACAACAAGATGCAATATGATGAAATGGTTGTAGAGCGCAATGTAATTGTAATGAGCAACTGCGAACATCACGGTGTAGTTATTGATGGTCTGGCTACTGTTGCTTATGTTCCAAACAAGAAGGTTCTTGGTCTCTCAAAGATCAATCGTATCGTTGAATACTTTGCAAAGCGTCCTCAGATTCAGGAACGGTTGACTGAGCAGGTATTTCATGCTCTTTGCTATATTCTTGAAACCGATGATGTTGCGGTTATGATTGATGCAAAGCATTATTGTGTGGCTAGTCGAGGTGTTGAGGACACTGGTTCAAGCACCGTAACTTGCAAGCTTGGCGGAGGGTTCAAGACTGATCCAGCAGCAAGAGCAGAGTTTCTTAGCATCGCAAGAATGGGCAAGTGTTAACGGAATTCACAATGACCGTTGAAGAACTTCTTGATAAAATGCGAACTCCAAACGGTTGGTTCCGTGAGGCCGATGCCTATGAAAAGCGTCAGCGTTACATCATGGAACAGATACAGAAACAGTTTCCGGGTAATTATAAACTTGAAGAATATTATAACCCTGATAAAATGTGCTTTAAGTACCGCTTAAAGTTTGAATCCGAAGCAGAAGAAATGTGGTTTAAGTTGAAATGGTCATGAATATTATTTCCTCTCTTAAGCAGCGATATAAGGGATACAAAGAAAAAAGGTTTCTAGAAACGCATGGTTGTAAAACCTGGCGTGAGTATGAGCGCAGATATGATAGTGATGTAGGACCTATGGCAAGATGGGCCCACACATACTATCATGGATATCCGCATTTATTCTCACTCGAACCAACTGATCGGCTCTACTCAGGTATGACCAAATTAATTCCATACCATTATCAAAGTGACAAGATGGTAGAATGGTGTGAAAAGAATTGTACGGGTAAGTGGCGCAATGATTGGCATCGCGGCAGTTATGACACTCAAGATAACTTTGAGTTAGATGGTATACTTGGCGAAGATATTATGTTTTTTGCTTTCAAAGAAGAAAGTGATTACGCCTGGTTCATGTTGAGGTGGTCATGAGCATAGACATTGAGGTACCCTTTAAAACACTGATAGAAGCAGGGGAATGGTTAGACCAGGAAATGCCCAATCCCCCACTACCTGACACACAAAGATGGTCTATAGGGCATAGCGAAGACGGTCGATATGGCATAAGATTTCAAAGCGAAGAAGATGCCTTTTGGTTTAAGTTGAGGTGGAATTGAACTATTATGACTATGATCGTGGATGGGAACAAACCAATCCAGGGTGGTATGAAATAATATTACATCGTGACGATCCTAGAATATCTGTAACTACTATGGAAGATTGTATTTGTTGGATAACAGCTAATATAGGCAAATGGCAAAAACATTGTAGATGGTGCTATGGTGGTAACGATTTATATTTTAAATTTAGATATGAACGAGACTATCTTTGGTTTAAGTTGAGGTGGATGTGAGTAGTAACCGACATTTAGAGCTTATAGAAGCAATGAAGAAACAAACTGAGGAGCGTCTTACATGGCCTCCTGAAAAGTTGCGCGAATGGTTGCGTAAAATTCATGGACCAGAGGTGCGTGAACTTGAGGGTGAGGAGGCAGACCAAATGTTAATCGTCCTCAAGTTAGTAGGTCATTATACTGACTCTAACAATCAAAGAACCCACACATATTTTTACAACCATAACAATAAACAATACAGAGTAACATATGGTCTATATGCTTATCCATTAGTAGAAGAAGTATTTAAATGAAACTAGACTTACATGGCATAAAACATGAAGATGTGGACATGCTTTTGGAAAACTTTGTTTTATTGAATCAGGATAAATTTCCCTTGACAATTATTTGTGGAAATAGTATAAAGATGGTAAATATAGTAAAAGCCGTGCTAGATAGAGTAGGATGCAGATACGACATGTATAGATTTGGCATCATAACCATTGGCGGGTTTTTATAAGTGGTCTATGACACTCATTCCCACTATAAACATTCTGCGTGTCATCTTAAAGGAGAATAAAGATGACAAATGAACCTGTAGTTTACAAATATACTTCAACAAAAGAAT
>JGI24890J29729_1000168_pt1 | contig 50542 bp, 39 predicted proteins | sample FreactcultureFD7_FD_29729 | JGI IMG/M metagenome (IMG submission 29729)
GCGGCCTTGGGCATGGCGATCGCCTTGGCCTCGGCCACCGCGGCCAGCAGGCCGCGCCAGGCGCGCGGCAGATTGCTGTCTTCGCCGGTCTGGCGCAAGGCTGCGGGCACGCCCAGCAGATCCACCAGCAGCTTGGCGCCCACGGTGTCAAAGGCGGTCAGTGCAGAAAACGTCAGCACCAGCTGATCGTCTACCGCCGGCCGTTGCTGTGCGATCTGGTGCGACAGCGCGCGGTAGTTGCGCAAGGTCCAGTCGCCTTCCACGTGCAGCACAGGCGGGCTGGACGGTTCGAGGCGGAAGGTGGCGGCGTTGTTCAAATCAGGTCAGGCCAGCGAGGGCAAGGTTGGAAGAGGGCAGTGTACCGAACTTGCGCGCCACTGCGCAAAAAGCGTCAGCGGGCCGCCGCAAGTATGGCATGGGCACAGGCTTCGCGCCAGCCGCAATGACCCGCGCGGGCACTATCCCAAGAGGTAATTGCTGCGGGGGGAAGGGGCTCCTACCATGTGCCTTCCCTGGACCCGGCCAGTGCCATTCTCCTCCCTCCACCCGGCAGAAAGCACCCGGGATGATTTGACGTTTTCTGCACCATGCCGCGTGCGGCACGCTTCTCATGAAAAAACTCGTCTTCACTCTTTCCGCCCTGGGGCTGCTCAACGCCAGCCAATGTGCCCAGGCCCAGACTTCCAGCGTCACCGTCTATGGCGTCATCGACATGAGCCTGGTCTATACCAGCAAGGTCGGTGCCGGCAACAACAGTCGCGTCAGTGTCGACTCCGGTGACGCCATGGCCTCGCGCATCGGCTTTCGCGGCCGCGAGGAACTGGGTGGCGGACTGGCGGCCATCTTCCAGCTGGAAAACGGATTCTCCGCTGACGACGGTGCCATGGCCACGCCGGGCAGCCTGTTCGACCGCAAGTCGGTGGTCGGCCTGAGTGGCCATGTCGGTACGCTGACCATTGGCCGCCAGACCGACTATCTGGAAGAGATCGGCCTGCAATACAGTTCCTTCCAGATCTTCGGTGGTGGCGGTGTGCGTGCCGGCCACTTCAACAGCCTCGATCGCCTGACCGGGGCGCGGACCAGCAATTCGCTGCGCTTCGATACCGCCGAGATGGGCGGATTCACCGGTAGCCTCTTCTACGGCTTCGGCGAGGTCGCCGGCAAGACTTCGGCGGGACAAGCCTTCGGCGTCGGAGCCAACTATCGGCGCGGCAATGCCGGCATTGGTGCCGCTTACTACCAAAGCAAGCTGGCCGCGGATACGCCGCCGTCCAGTGCCGGTGATACCGACCTCAAGACCTTCACCCTGGGTGCCAGCTACCAGGCCGGTCCGGCCAAGCTGTTCGCAGCCTGGTCGCAGGTGCGCCGCCCGACCCAGCAGCCGCTGGCGGCGAGCGGACTGGTGGCCATCACCAGCGCTACCCGCGCCAATGTGTTCGACGTCGGCGTGGATTACGCGATGAATGCCAAGCTGCACCTGCTGGGCAGCGTCATCCATGACCGTGCCGACCTGTCTCGCGCCAGCGGTGGTGCTACGCGCGGACACACCACGCAGTTCAATATCGGCATCGACTATTTCTTCAGCAAGCGCACCGATCTCTATGCCATGGCCAGCCGCCAGTCGGCCAGCGACGTGCTCAATCCCGGCGTCATCAGCGCGGCCTATTCGTCGGCACCGGCGGACGACAGCAGCCAGAATGTCCTGCGTATCGGGCTGCGGCACAAGTTCTGAGAGCGCCGAAAAACATAGCCGAAAACGGCAAAACAGCCTCCGCAGTGCGGGGGCTGTTTTGCTTTTGAGCGGTGCGATCCGGAGACATCAGGGGCAAAGAAAGGCTGCATGCGGGAAGAGAGCGCAGACTGCGCGCGCCGCAAGACCTCGTGCGGGGCGCAGGTTTGCCAAATCGGGCTACGCCGGTGCGGGAAGGGAACGCAATAATCCATCACACCCGTTCCACACCGACACGTTCCGACCATGACCTCCACTCGTTTCCGTTCCCGCCTTCTGCGCAAGGCGGTCTTGTCTACGCTTTCCGTAGCCAGCCTGGCCACTGCCTTGCTGGCGCCGCTGCCGGCCGCCGCCCATGGAGCGGCCGCGCACATGTTGCCGCTCAAGAAGACCCTGGAAGATTTCGGCGCTACCGTGCGCTGGGATGCCTATGCGGGGCTGTGGACCATCCAGCGCAACAGCGTGACCGTGCGCGTCAAGCCGCGCGCCACGACCGCGCTGGTCAACGGCCAGAGCGTCAAGCTACCGGTGCCGTTGGTGATGAAGAACGGACAGCCCTATGTCTCCGACGAATTCATCAATACCGTCTTTGCGCCCAGCCTGGACAAGACTTTCCAGATCGAGGCGGTGCCGCATCCGCTGAACCCGCTCAGCGCCGATGAGATCAATGCCACGCTGGATGTCTTGAAGGCCAGTGGCCGCTGGCAGCCGTCCTATCGCTTTACCGAAATCACGGTGGCCGAGCCGCCCAAGGAGCAGGTCTGGAAATTCGCCTTCGGCGAACGCGGACAGACCTTTGCCCGGCGCGCCGATTTCACCCTGCTCGATGGCAGCCAGGTGATCGAAGGCACAGTGGATCTGGGTCAACGCAGCGTGACGCGCTGGGAGCCCAAGACCGGCGTGCACGGCATGGTGCTGGTGGATGATTTCGCCACCGTCCAGAACGCCATGGAAACCAGCCCCGACTACGCCCAGGCGCTGGCCAAGCGCGGCATCACCGACATCAAGAAGGTGGTGGCCACCCCGCTGACCGTGGGCTACTTCGGCGGCAAGGATGCCTTGCAGGAAGATGCCCGCCTGCTCAAGGTGGTCAGCTACCTGGATGTCGGCGACGGCAATTACTGGGCGCATCCCATCGAGAACCTGGTGGCGGTGGTCGATCTGGTGCAGAAGAAAGTCATCAAGATCGAAGACAACGGCGTGATCCCGGTGCCGATGAAACCGACCGGCTACGACGGCAGCGGCCGCGCACTGGTCCCGCCACCCAAACCGCTGGACATCAGCGAGCCCGAGGGCAAGAACTACACCATCACCGGCAACACCCTGCGCTGGCGCAACTGGGAGATGCACTTCAAGCTGGATTCGCGCGTGGGCCTGATGTTCTCGACCGTCACCTACAACGACCACGGCAAGAAGCGCCAGATCATGTACGAGGGTTCTCTGGGCGGCATGATCGTGCCTTACGGTGATCCGGACGTGGGCTGGTATTTCAAGGCTTACCTGGATTCGGGTGAATACGGCATGGGCACGCTGACCTCACCCATCGAGCGCGGCAAGGATGCGCCTGACAACGTGGTGCTGCTTGATGCCACGCTGGCCGACACCAGCGGCAAGCCGCGCACCATCCCGCGCGCCATTGGCGTCTTCGAACGCTATGCCGGCCCGGAATTCAAGCACCAGGAATACGGCCAGCCCAATCTGTCGGTAGAGCGGCGTGAACTGGTGATCCGCTGGATCAGCACGGTCGGCAATTACGACTACATCTTCGACTGGGTCTTTGCCGAGAATGGGACCATCGGCATCAATGCCGGCGCCACCGGCATCGAAGCGGTCAAGGGCGTGAAGTCCTCGACCATGCGTGACGCCAGCGCGGCCGAGGATACCCGTTACGGCACGCTGATCGATCACAACATCGTCGGCACCACGCACCAGCACATCTACAACTTCCGTCTCGATCTGGACATCGACGGGGAAGGCAATTCGCTCACCGAAGTCGATCCGGTGGTGTTGCCCAACACCCGTGGCGGCCCGCGCAGCAGCACCATGCAGACCGTGCAGCGCACCGCAGAGACCGAGCAGCAGGCGGCGCAGAAATTCGATGCATCGACCATTCGTTTGTTGAGCAACCCCAACAAGTTCAACAAGGTCGGCAATCCGGTCTCTTACCAGTTGATTCCGTATGCGGGCGGTACGCACCCGATTGCCAAGGGCGCCAACTTCTCGCCCGATGAATGGCTCAACAAGCGCCTGAGCTTCATGGACCGCCAGCTGTGGGTGACCCGCTACGACCCGCAGCAGCGCTTCCCGGAAGGCAAGTATCCGAACCGCTCGCACGAGGACACCGGCCTGGGTGCCTTCGTCAAGGACAACCAGTCCATCGTCAACCAGGACGATGTGGTCTGGCTGACCACCGGCACCACCCACGTGGCGCGTGCCGAAGAGTGGCCCATCATGCCCACCGAATGGGTGCACGTCCTGTTGAAGCCTTGGAATTTCTTCGACGAGACGCCCACCCTCGGCCTGAACAAGAAGAAATAAGGCTTCCCCAAGCCGGCAAAGCTTGACCGTCCGTGCTCCGGCCCGACGGTCTTTTTTCACAAGGAGACTCCATGCATATCGCATCCAACATCTTCGGCGGCCAGTTGCGCACGGGCAGCCGCCTGCTCGATTCGCACAATCCCGCCACCGGCCAGGTCATGGGCCGCTTCCCGCACTCCGATGCCATCGAGGTCGCGGCAGCGGTAGCCGCCGCACGCCAGGCGCAGCCGGGCTGGGCAGCCTTGTCACTGGCGCAGCGGCGCGAGCACCTGCAGCGCGTGGCCGATGCCATCGCCGCCAATGCCGAACGGCTGGCTACGCTGGTGACGCTGGAACAGGGCCGCCCGCTGGGCGGCGTAGGTCCTGACCAGGTGCCGGGCTCGCGCTTCGAACTGTGGGGCTGCGAGGCCTGGACGCGCGCCACGGCCAGCCTGGAACTGGCCCCGGAAGTGGTGTTCGAGGACGAGACCCGGCGCGACGAACTGCACCGCAAGCCCTATGGCGTGATCGCTGCCATCGCACCCTGGAACTGGCCGCTGATGATTTCCATCTGGCAGATCATCCCGGCGCTCTACACCGGCAATACGGTCGTGCTCAAGCCCTCCGAATACACCAGCGTCTGCGGTCTGGAACTGGCGCGCGTGATTGCGGAAGCACTGCCGGCCGGCGTGCTCAATACCGTCAGCGGCGATGGCAGCGTGGGCGCCCTGCTGGTGGAGGATGCGAACGTCAACAAGATCATGTTCACCGGCTCCGGTGCGACCGGTGCGCGTATCGTCGCAGCAGCTGCGCGCAACCTCACGCCGACCACCATGGAACTGGGCGGCAACGATGCGGCCATCGTGCTGGAGGATGCCGATCCCAAGGCGATTGCGCCGGGCCTGTTCTGGGGCGCCTTCCTCAACATGGGCCAGACCTGCGCCTGTGCCAAGCGCCTCTACGTGCCCGATGCGCTGCATGATCGAATCGTGGCCGAGCTCAAGGCCATCATCGCCGCCACGCCCATGGGCGACGGCTTGCAGCCCGGCATCGCCATGGGGCCGGTACAGAATCCCATGCAATTGAAGAAGGTGGCGGCGCTGGTGGAGAGTGCCCGTGAAGAGGGGGCCACCATCGTCTGCGGTGGCGTGCTGCCGGACGGCCCGGGCAATTTCTATCCGCTCACGCTGGTGACTGACATCCGCGATGGTGCGCGCCTGGTGGATGAGGAACAGTTCGGGCCGGTGCTGCCCATCATCCGCTACAGCGATCTGGAGCAGGCCATCGCCAATGCCAACCGGCTCGACGTCGGCCTGGGCGCGTCGGTGTGGAGCAGTGATACGCAGCGTGCTGCCGAAGTGGCTACCCGATTGCAGGCCGGGACGGTGTGGGTGAACCAGCACGGCATGGTCCATCCCATGGTGCCCTTTGGCGGCAACAAGCGTTCGGGGTGGGGACTGGAATTTGGGCAGGAGGGATTGAAGGGTGTCACGCAGCCGCAAGTGATCAGTTTGAAAAAATAACCGTACGGTGTTGTATCAAAAAAAGGATATCCGTGGATATCCTTTTTTAATGCCCGACGCGACATGATGCGTGCGCGCCCCAGTGGGAAAGCTTAGCGCGTCACGCTCGCCTCCAGCTTGGCCTGCCCGCCCTTGCCATACGCGATCGGCCGCTCGGCCCGTCCATCCTGCAATTCCAGCGTGGTCAGCGCATCCCGTGCCACAGCCTTGATGCGCCATTGCCGTCCGTCGTCCTCGCTCACCAGCAGCGAACCGGAGAGCGAGCTTGCCATGACCTGATTGCCTTCGCTGCGCAGGGCCGTGATGGAGCCGCTGGTGGGCGAGGCCAGTACCTGCCAGTGCTGCCCGCCATCCTCGCTGCGCAGCAGCTTGCCGCCCAGGCCACCAACGATGATGGCCCCGGAGGCGGTGACCACGCCGCTCCACAGCGAAGCCTTGCTGCCCGTGGCCAGCGCCTCCCAGTGCTGGCCGCCATCGAGCGAGCGATACAGCACGCCTTGCTCGGCGGAGACGAACAGCGCGCCATCGCGGCCGGGGAAGATGTGCAGCAGGTTCAGGTCGCCGCGCTGCTGGCCGGGTGCAGTGGGCAGCTTGACCTGCTGCCAGCTCTTGCCGCCATCGCGCGTATGCAGCAGCAGCGACCACAGGCCGGCCGCCCAGCCCTCATTGGCATTGGCAAACCAGATTGAGAACAGCGGCTGGTCCACGCTGGTGTCGCTGCGCTGCAGGGCCCAGGTCTTGCCGCCATCGGCGGTATGCAGGATCACGCCGCCGTGGCCGGCGGCCCAGCCCTGCTCGGTGCCGGCGAAACTGACCGAGGTCAGCGTGGTATCAACCGGTACCTTGTCGGCCTGGCGATAGCTGGCGCCGCCATCGTCGGAGAGGATGATGTAGCCATAGGCGCCCACGGCAACGATGCGGTTGCCCGCGCGGGTCGCGCCCAGCATCATGTTGTGCAGGGCATGCGCATCGGAGCGCGCCGGTGACAGCGTGACCGCTGCGCCGGCCTGCGCGAATGCGGCATGGGAGACGCCACCGGCCAGCAGGGCCAAGGCCAGCGCCACGGAATGTTTGCGGAAATAAATCATGACTCGTCCTTGCGATCGGTAATCAGTGCGCCAGGGCGCTGTTGAGCTTGATGGGCGACTTGCGCGGGAACATCTTCTCCAGCACCACCGCAAAGGCGGGCAGGGCGGTCATCGCCATGACCAGGTTGACCAGGAACATGAAGGCCAGCAGCTTGCCCATGTCGGCCTGGAACTTGAGGTCGGAGAAGGACCAGGTGGCTACGCCAATGGCCAGCGTGATAGCCGTGAAGATGGTGGCGATGCCCACTTCCTGGATCGCATTGTGCAGCGCCTCTTCAATGGGCAGGCCAGCGGCCAGATGCAGTTGCAGCCGGTTGTAGATGTAGAAGGCATAGTCCACGCCGATGCCCACGGCCAGTACCATCACGGGCAGCGTCGCTACCGTCAGGCCGATCTTCAATTGCTTCATGAAGGCATAGCCGATGAAGGTGGCCACCGTCAGCGGCAGGCAGCAGGCGATGATGGCGCGCCAGTCGCGATAGACCGCAAACACCAGCAGCACGATGGCGCCGTAGACGTAGAGCATCATGGGCAGCTCGGATTTTTCCACTTCATCGTTGACGGCCGCGATCACGCCCGCATTGCCGGCAGCCAGGCGGATTTCCAGTCCGGCCAGCTTGTGCTGGTCGCGATAGGTTTTCACCGCCTGGATCACGCCATTGATGGTGGCGGCCTTGTGGTCGGCCAGGAACAGGTGGCTGGCCAGCATGTTGCAATCCTTGGAGAGGAAGCCGCGCACACGCCCGATCTCCACCGCCAGCGCGGCATAGTTGGCCGCATCCAGCGGCACCGTGAACATGGCTGGATTGCCCTCGTTGTAACCCTCGTTATAGATCTTCATCTGGTCGGCGAAGGAGCTCACGGACAGCACGCCGGGCACGTGCCGCATGACCGTATCGAACTGATCCTGATAACGCCCGAAGCTGACGTTGTCGCACGAATTGGAAGGCGTCGACAGGATCACCGTCAGCCAGTCCAGCCCGTTGCCGTAGTTGTCCGCGATCCAGCGGGCATCGCGGTTGTAGCGTGCGTCGGCATGCAGTTCCGGTGCGCCCGGCTGCAGCGTGCCGACCAGGCGGTCATGGCTGTACCAGGCCGAGCCGGCCAGCACCAGCAGGGTGATGACGACGATACTGCGCGCCACGCGCGGCTGTGCCGAGCGTGACAGCACGGCCAGCCAGCGGCCTCTGGCCTGCTGGGCGCGCATGGCGCTGTCGGCATAGGTCTTGCCGACCTTCAGCAGCGAGGCCGCCAGCGGCAGCATGACCAGGTTGGTGATGATCTTGTAGCCCACGCCGATGGACGCCGTGATGGCCAGTTCGCGCACCATCGGAATCGGGATCATCACCAGCGTGACGAAGGACACCAGCGCCGTCACCAGCGCCAGCACGCCTGGAATGAGCAGGCCCTTGAAACTGGCGCGGGCCGCCGCTTCGCAGGACTGGCCGCTGGCAATGCCGCGTACGATGGTGTTGATCTGCTGCACGCCATGCGAGACGCCAATGGCAAATACCAGGAAGGGCACCAGCACCGCCAGCGGATCGAGCCCATAGCTGAGCAGGCGCAAGGTGCCGAACTGCCACACCAGCGACACCAGCGAGCAGGCCACCGGCAGCAGCGTGAAGGGCAGCGAGCGGCAATACCAGTAGACGGCGATGGTAGTCAGCAGCAGGGCCATGGCGCAGAATTTGAGGACGCCTTCGGCACCATCGGCCACATCGCCGATCTGCTTGGCAAAGCCGATGATCTGCACTTCGAAGTCGGCGTTCTCGTATTTCGCGCGCAGGTCGTTGAGCAGTTTGTTGTAGGCCAGATAGTCGACCTTGTCACCCTTGGCATCGAACTCGTTGATCTCGGCCACGATCATGGCGCTGTCCTGGTTGCGCGAGATGAGGGTGCCGACGAAGCCGCCATTGACGGCCGTATTGCGGATCTGTTCGACGGTCTCCGGCGTGAGCGCCGAGGGGATCACGGTGCCGGGGATGACGGGGTCGGCGCGGAAACCCTCTTCGGTGATCTCGTTGACGAAGGTGTTGGGCGTCCACAGTGATTGCACGCCGAGGCGGCTGATGTTGGGCAGGAACATGACGGCCTGCGTCATTTCGGACAGGCGGGTCAGTCCCTCCCTGGTCCAGATGCTGCCCTTGCGTGCGCGCAGCACGATGTTGAGGCGATTGGCGCCGAGCACGTCATCGCGGTATTGCTTGAAGGTGTCGATGTATTCGTGATGGGTCGGCATCTGTTTTTCGAAGCCGGCGTCCATGCGCAATTGCAACGCGAAATACGACAGCACGGCGGTGAAGGCCAGCAGCAGGGCCAGGATGGGAATGCGCAGGCGGAACAGGCTGGCTTCAAGTCTATCCAGGCTGAACAGGGAAGGGGCGTTGGCCATGGTGCGGTGGTCTCGGGTCGGAGTTCAAAAACGCGGGCCGCCCGCAGGCGGCTTCAAGCAAAACGGGATTGCACGTCAATGCGCCCGGACCGTGGAGGGCCCGGGCGCGCGGCCTCAGAAGTTGCGGCTGATGGTCATGCCATAGAAGCTGCGGTCACGCAGCGGTTGATCGAACACGCTGGCTCCGCCCCAGAACTTGGCGAAGTTCAGCGCCACCTGCCACTTGGCCGGGTTCTGGGTGAAGGTCACTGTGAAGTTGGCCATCTTCGCGCCTTCCATGAAAGTCGCCGTGGCATTGGGCGTGCGGCCCTTCACGGCATGGAAGAAGTAGACCTCGGGAATGACCTGCCAGCCCGGGATCACCGAACCGTCGTAGACCCAGCTGAAGTCGAAGTTGTAGCCATACGAAGTCGCGCTGCCCACGCCGGATGTATTGCCGCCATTGGCCAGCGTATTGCTGGCGTTGGCCGTGGTGTCATAGCCCCAGCCCCACAGGCCCGCAGCCACGGGGATGCCGCCATACGCGTTCTTCAGGTTGGGATACTTGATGGCCACCGCTTCCACCATCAGCGTGGCGGTATCGGCCCCCAGGGTCTTGAGCACGGCACCGTGTTCGCTGGGGGTCAGGCTGAGCATGCCGGTGATGGCCAGCTGGTATTTCTCGGTCTCGATGTAGCACTTGCCATTGGTCTGGCACAGGCCGCCATTGGCGTTCTGCACCGAGCCGTTGAGCGAGACCGCATCCTTGGGCCGATACGACAGTTCCGTGCCGATGGCCCAGTTGCCCAGCGGGAAATTGGCCGAGAGGCCGACCATCTTGCGGTCTTCCAGATAGGAATAGCCCAGGCCGCTGGCGGTATTGGCGGTCGACAGCACGGGCGATTTGTCGTGGTAATTCATCACGTACAGGCCGAAGTTCACATCGGCACCCGGCGGCGTATAGCGCAGTGCCACGCCATACTGGCCGGTCGAGCGCGGCCGGCCGGTGACCGGCACACCCAGCGCATCGGCGCCGCTGCCCACGGTGGCGGTCGACCAGTAGCTGCCCACGGGCGGGAAATAGTTGCTTTCCCAGCCTTGCTGCACATAGGTTTCCACCGAGAAGCCACGGCCCAGGCCCGTGGCGAAGTTGACCATCGGGGCGGGCAGGATGGCTTCCTTCAACTGCGTACCCGGATTGGACAGGCGCATCAGGTCGATGGCATTGGTCTGGTTGATGCCGCCCGCGATGAACAGGCTCTCGCCCCAGTTCACCACCTGATTGCCGACGCGGATGCGGGCGCGTTCCTCGCCCAGGTCGAAGGACTTGCTGACCCACAGGTCCAGCAGGCGCACCTTGGAATGCAATTCATTGGTGGCGTCATCCGACAGCGCGCGGCCGGTGGTATTCGCTCCGCTGATGTTGCCGGTGCTGCGAGTGGCCGAGTAATCGCGCAGCCAGCTTACGCGGCCCAGGAATTTCACGTCTTCCGGCATGTTGAGCAAAAGCTCATGGGTGCCTTTGAGATAGGTGGTGAAGCGGTCCCCCCGGTTGTAGTTCAGGTCGCCCTGGTCATTGAGCGATGACAGCGCATCGGCGCAGCCACCCGGCGCACTCGGACCGGAGGCGGCCGCTGCACTGCCGCCGCTGCTGCCGATGATCAGGCCGCAGGATTGCTTGCTGGCGCGCACGCCCACACCCAGCGAGACCGTGGAATCGAAATTGCCGGACACCGTCTCACCCTCGAAGGTGATGGCCTGTGCCGCGCCGCTGCACAGCGTGGCGGCGGCCAATGCGATGACCCTGGTTTGCAGATGATTTTTCATTGTTGTTCCTCTCCCGTTGCGGATGCCGTCGCAGGACCGCTCAGCGATCGCTGATGGCACGCAGGTTGTCGGCGCTGTAGAAGCTGGCCTTGGCGCGCGGATTGCCCTTGCCGTCGACTTCCCAGGCCATGTCCTTGCCGGTGCCGGCCGCGTGCAGGTCGAACACGTAGCGGCCTTCGGCCAGGTTGTATTGCGCGAAGCCGGCCTGGTCGCAGCTGCCGGTCTCATAGACCGGGATCACATAGGCTTCACGGTGTTTCCACAGCTTGCCTTGTGCGTCGTAATCATCGGCGGCGACCAGGTTCCAGCTGTCCTCGTCAACATAGAAAGTGCGCTTGGGCGCGAGGTGGCGCACGCCGGCCTTGACCGTGGCTTCCACCACCCAGACGCGGTGCAGCTCGTAGCGGCGGGCGCTCTCGGCGATGGACTCGTCACCGGCCACGTCTTCGAACTTGGCCTTGAAGTCGGTGGCACCGAAGCTGCCATACGGCACGTACATTTCCTTTTTGCCGACCAGCTTCCAGTCGAAGCGGTCGATGGTGCCGTTGAAGACCATGGGCTCATCCAGCGTGTACTGGTTCTCCATGCCGATCTGCGGCGAGTCGTAGGCGTAGGAGGGCATGCGGCGCACGCGGCGCTGGCCGGGAAAATAGTAAAAAGTTTCGCCGCCGGCCTGGTTGAGGAAGGTGGTCAGCGACAAGGCTTGTCCGGCCAGCGCCGTGGGCGAGTTGTAGGCGAAGTAGGTGTAGTACTCCACCGGCGGCAGGGTCGAGAGATTCACGCTGCCCTTGGCGGCCCAGGGGAAGAACATGGTCTGCTGCGACCCGGCCTTGATCCATTCGCTGCTGCCCTTGCGCGGCGAGACGGCGGTGATGGTGGACTTCCATTCCTGGGCCACGCCGCGATAGCGCATCTTGCTGTTGTACATGACCTCTTCGCCGCTCTTGGGCACGGGGAAGGGAATGCCCGGCACCACCGCCTCGGCCAGGCTCCAGCCATCGGCCCCGAGTTTGGCACTGGTGTTCTTCTTGGTGTTCTCCACCACGAAATCGGGAGCGCTGCAGTAGCGGTGGCTGGGGTAGACATCCATCTTGTACCCCTTGATCTGCTTGATCAGGGCGACCTGGCCGGCACTGAGCTTGCTGGCGTACTTGTCGACGTTGGAGGCATCGATGGTCTCGGTTTTCTTCTCGTCCTTGTACTTGAAGAAATCGCGGCGCAGCTTGCCATAGGACCAGCCGGGCAGGACCACGTTGTCTTCCTTCCAGTCCGGCACGCCGTTGCCGCCGGCTTTCTCGCCGCCCAGCGGCGTGAGGCTGCCGCCGAGGTCGGCGGGCGAGGCGGCCTGCGCGAACGTGGCAGCCAGCGCCAGGGCCATGGCGCTCATGTGGATGACCTTCATTGCTGTTCTCCCTTGTTGTGATGCGGGTGTGCGTTGGCCGGATGCGCTGCCGCGCAGTCCGGATGGCGGACCGCTCCCAAGGCGTGGAGGCCTTTCCTATTGCCACAACCCGTTCGGGCTGGGCCCCATGTCTGACAAAACGCTGACGCACAGGGAAGTTGACTCGCTTATGGCGTTGTCCTGAATAGGTGGTTTTTTTGGGAGCAGTGGACGAGGGAGAATGTAGAAGGGGCCACCTCGGTACTGTTAGCCGCTTTTAGCAATTTTCGGGAGGGATGCCCGAAGGGGATGGTGCAAAATCGGGCGGACCCGCTGCAATCGGCTGTGAAAAAGGCTTGCAGGGCGAGGCTGCCTGATTTTTCCGGCACGATGATCAGGGTCGAAGAATAGAGCGGATTATTCCCTTACCGTTGAATTGACCAGTGACAAAAACAGGATTGTTGCCGGAAACAATATTAATCAACCAATTGGTCGGTTTTATTGTGGGCAAAGCTCGTATTTTGAGGCGGGCTTGCCCGGAGCACGCGCAGATGGTGATGCGTGCTCCGGGTGCAAATGAGAGTGGACGATCGAGGAGGTGGACCAAGACAGGGCAGCTTTGCCAAAAATGGCTAGACCTCTGCCCCAAAATTGCCCAGGGCAGCGGCACAGTCCGTATTGGTAACCGGCGTTACCAATGCGGACTGTGCCGGCAGACTCAGGATTGTGCAGCCGTTTTGATGACCGTTTCCGAAGGCAGGACGCCGAACATCTTCTTGTATTCCGAGGCGAAGCGGCTGGGATGATTGAAACCGCACAGGGCGGCCAGGTTGCCGATGGTGTCGTGGCCGCGTTCTTCGCTGCTGCGCCGCTTGATTTCGCGATGCGCCGCGTTCAGGCGCAGCGCCTTGAGGTACTGCAGCGGCGAGATGTCGAGCCGTTCCTCGAAACAGTATTGCAGGGTGCGGCGGCTCACGTGGGTGGCGCGGCACACATCGAGGATGCCGATCTCCTCGCCCGCATGCGTGCGCATGTAGTCGATGGCGTTCTGCACGATGCGTTCACGGCGCTGGCGCGAGGGCAGGGTCGATTCGAGTTCGTGATGGCCCTGGTTCAGCGAGAGCGCCAGCGCCACGTTGCTGATGGCGGTGGACGCCAGCGCACGCGGGCTGATCGGCCGCGTGGCCTTGCCGGCTGGCGTGTTGAGGAGATCGAAGGCGACCGAGAAGTAATGGCGCAGCATGCCCGCCGTGGCCGCATCGAGCTGCAGCACGAACAGGTCCAGCCATTTGCGCACGCTGGCTTCATCCTGCTCGTGCAGCTGCGACAGGAACAGCTCGCGCTGCACCGAGATGCCCAGCAATTCGATCGGACCGTTGGTGCGGATGTGGTGCGCCCGGCTGCCATCGAGCACGATCAACTGGTCCTGCGTAAGCGGCCGGCCGTTGAGCAGGTGGCCTTGGGCACTGGTGTTGCAGATGCCGATGACCATCTGCTCGGGCGGCGGCACGATGCGTTCGTGCAGGGCGGTGTTGGTGGTCTCGCGGATGAAGCAGAACTCGTCGGTCTGTACCATGGCCAGCGCGCCGACGAAACGGCCACTGCCCAGTTGCTGGTACTCCTGCTCCCATCCGGTGAGCGTACTGGCTTGCTGGTCCACATCCGAAAACTGTTCGGCATGAACGGAAAAATGGTCGGCATGCATGGCGCGGGCTCCTGTTGTTTTGTGTCAGACGATGCAAATTTCGCACCAGCCTGTCAAACATCCGGAAACGGCAAGCAAGACGCTCATCGACGCCGCAAACCAGGTCTGCGGGCGGCGAGGGGCAGGGTGATTGATTTCCGTCTCCGTTGTCTCGGAGCACCTTCGAGGGTGGCTCTCGGACTTTCATTTTTTTCGCCAATCTACTGAATCGCAGGGTAAAGCACAAGGGCGCATTCGTCACATTGGGATTCTGGAGTATTGCGGCTGGCAGAGCATTCGTGGTAGCGCGGCGATGTGTCTCAAAAATGAAAATATGCTCGCTTCGTTCTGTACCTAGGTGAAGTTTCGTGCGAGCCGTCCACGGACAGAAATCTTCATATCGTTTCCGCTTGATCTATTTGATTGGCGCTGCATGTCGCATGGGGTGGCGCTTTGCGCGCTGCGGCGCGGAAAAAACTTTCATTTGGCCTGCAAGCCGCATGGGGCGGGGACCGCCATTTTCAGCGGCATGGCGGCCCTTTGGTGCGATTTACGGGGAAGTTGTGCCGGGGTTGAATTGCCACGGGGCAAAACTGTTTTGTCTTTCAGCAAAAGTGGCCGGGTTGACACCATGTGTCGTCCGCCGACGGAAGCTGCCCTGGGGAGGGCAAGCTTGCAGTGACAACAGAGCTGCGGCATGTCGCCGCGCCGGTCGCTGCGCACCCCGGACCACGAAGGGAGGAAAGACGGACGTTTTGCCCCGCCTCCACGCATCGGCTGCACTCCGCTCAGGGAAAACAACATGAAAACAATAAACGAACACCGCAAGGTTATCCTGCCTGTCATCACGCTGGTGACGCCCGAGAAGCTGCTGGCGCACCTGTCCGGCAAGACGCGCGCGGCAGCGCCAGCGGTTCTCCTTGGCGCTGGCGGACCGCCCATGGCGAAGAAGGCGGAAGCCGTGGCGGTGAGCCCGGCCGAGTTCGCCGTCAGGGGATCGGACAACGCCGGTGTGCCATCGCGCAGCTTGCTATGGGCGGCATCTTCCACGACGAGCACGGGCAGCACTTCCGCGCCGGCTTCTGCGAGCAAGGCTGCGGGCAGGAGCCCTGGCCCGATGCCCGGCGAGTCCAGACCGCTGCTGCCGCCGCCTTCATCTCCTGCGTCGGTGGACGTCAGTGAGGCTGCAGTGGCGCATGGGCTGCCCGAGAAGACAGCGCTCACACCAGGCGCGATCTCTGTCGCATCTACCCAGACGGCCGGCGGCATGGCTGCCGGGATGGCCGGCGCACCGGCCGCCACCGCCGCTGCCACGGCCACCTCCACGCCATCCCTTGCGGCGCTGGTGGAGCTGTCGCCGGCAGCACCTGCGCCCAAGAGCGTGCGGCCCCCGGCCATGTCCCCTGCGGTGCTGGCACCCGCCTGTCCGGTCGCGCCGGCCCCGGTGTCGGTGCAGACGGGTCAGCCGGTTCCGGTGTATGTGCCCGTTCTGTTGGATGGCCAGGTGATGCTCTGTCCCATCGATCTCTACTGCCCCGTGCTCATGCCGTTGGCAAGCTTGCCCGCAACCGTCACACGTGACGGAACGACAGCACCCGCCAGCGCATCGGCCTCAACGTCTGCCGCCGCGTCCGCACCGGAGGATTCTTCCAATGCGCCCGCCGTTTATCGCAAGGCGGGCCGCTTCGATCCGGGCAGCTTCCTGCCGCAGCAGGCCTTCAGCGAAGGCCAGGTGAGCGAGGCCGATTCCAGGAATGAGGTGAGCGATCGCAACTGGCGCATTCTCGATGCGCGTCTGCAAGGCGTGACTGCGGCTCAGCTGGCGGCGCTGGACGGCAACCGGGATGGAGAACTCAGTGGCGCGGAATTGTCCGGCCTCATGGCCTGGTCCGATGCCAACCAGGACGGCATCGGCCAGCCCGGCGAGATCAGCGCGCTGGCCGATGCCCTGCAGCGAGTGCAACGCGATGCACTGCGGGCCACTGATTACGGCATCTTCACTGCCGGCAATGCGCGCTTGCAGGCCAGTGCCCCGGAGGAGAATCCGCCGGTCCCGTCCAGCAACTACCGCACCCTGCGCGACAACGACAACAGCATGCCTGTGCCCGGCGGCGGAGCGATCAATTTCCGGGCCAACCAGTTCAAGATCGTCAGCAGTGCACCGGGTACTCTCATCGGCACTGATGGCGCCGACCTGCTCAGTGCCGGCAACAACGGACTGGACTATGCGCTGGGCATCGATCCGGCACGGCTGATCACCCTGCTGGCCGGTGACGGCGACGACAAAGTCTTTGGCCGCAACGGGGCCGACATCCTCTGGGCAGGCAATGGCAACGACAGCGTCAACGGCTTCGGCGGCAATGACCGCATCTATGGCGAAGACGGCGATGACCAGCTTTCCGGCGGCGAAGGTGACGATCTCATCGATGGCGGTGCGGGCAATGACAGCATGTTCGGAGGCTGGGGCAATGACAGGCTGTATGGGGGCGATGGCGATGACACCCTCATGGGCAACGATATCGGCAACGCGTCCCTGTTTGGATTGACGTCCTTTCCCTCGGATGACGATGTGATCTTCGGCGGAGCGGGTAATGACAGCCTGATGGGCAATGGTGGCAACGACCAGCTCCGGGGCGGTACCGGCAACGACAAGCTCTATGGCGGCGAGGGCAATGACCAGCTCTACGGCGAAGAGGGCGATGACCAGCTGACCGGGGGCAATGGTGACGACATCCTCTACGGCGGCGACGGCAATGACTACCTGGTCGGCAGCGACATCCGCGCCAACTGGCTGGAGCCATTGCCGGGCAGCGTGGTGGGCAATGACAAACTCTATGGCGGCGCTGGCGACGATACCCTGATCACTGCCGGAGGCGATGATTATCTCGATGGCGGGGCCGGCAACGATCACATGGAAGGCGGCAGCGGCAACGATACCTATGTGGTCAGCAGTCCGGGCGATGTGGTGCTGGAGCGCGACAACGGCGGCTACGATACGGTGCTGGCGGGCAGCAGCTATGCACTGGCGGAATTCGTGGAAGAGCTGCACCTGCTGGAAGGCGGCAACTACAAGGCCGGCGGCAATGGCCTGGACAATCTCATCGTGGGCAACAGCCAGGACAACGTCATCGACGGCGGTACTGGTGCCGATACCATGATCGGGGGCAAGGGCAACGACAGCTATTTCATCGACAACCCCGGCGACAAGGTGATGGAACTGGTAGGCGAGGGTATCGATACCGTCTACTCCCGCATCAGCACTACGCTCGGCGAGAACGTCGAGAATCTGGTGCTGCTGGATGCTGGCACCCCGCAGCGCGCCAGCATGGACGGCAAGTCCGTGCTGGTCTATGGCGCGCCGCATGACTACCACCTCGACTACGACCAGGGCGGCGATCTCGCCGGATACGACGGCACCTGTGGCGAGGCCAGCATCGCCAACCTGCTGACCATCGCCGGACAGTCCGTCAGCGAGCCCGATGTAGTGCGCCGCGCGATCCAGATGGGCTGGTGCACGCCCAAGAATGCCAGCGGCATGGGTGGCGGTACGAATGTCTACGAACGCAGCAATATTCTGGACAGCTATCACATGGCCCACCAGATGTTCACCAGCTATGAGGAGCAGAAGCTGCTGGATGCCCTGCAGGCGGGCCGCGGCGCCATCATCGGCGTGTGCTCGTCGCGGCTCTGGGGCCATGGCGACAACGGCAGTCCCGTACGCAGCGATCACGTGATCACGCTGACCGGTGTTGCCTGCGATGAAGCCACAGGCGTTGCCCAAGGCGTCTACATCACCGATTCCGGGCAGGGAAATGCCAGCGACATGTGCCGTTTCCTGAGCATGGAGCAGTTGCGTTACGCGGCCAATGTCGACGGCGCGAATGCCCTCATCACCGTGGCACCGATCAAGATGATCGACGCCAGCCTCAACGGCACCGGCAACGCGCTGGACAACCAGCTGGTGGGCAATCGCGGCAACAACATCCTCACCGGCGGCCGTGGCGACGATACGCTGGTAGGTCAGGCCGGCAACGACACCTACGTCTTCAGTCGCGGGGATGGCCGGGATCTGGTGGTCGACAACGATGCCACCAAGGGCAACCTGGATACGCTGCAGTTCACCGACATCAGGCAGACCAACCTGTGGTTCCAGCACGTGGGCAATGACTTGCAGATCGACGTCCTCGGCGGGCAGGATCAGATCACCATCAAGGACTGGTACGTCGGCGGTGCAAGCGGCAGCGACACCCACATCGAGCGCATCAGGACCGCCGAGGGTTACACCCTCTACGACAGCGATGTGGAAAAACTGGTGCAAGCCATGGCCAGCTTCGCACCGCCGGCGGCAACCCAGACCGAGTGGCGCAGCGGCCAGTCCAGTGCGGACCAGGTGTTGTTGACCGTGACCCACTGAGTCCTGACCTACGGTCTATCAAGGCGGCCTGCAGCAGGGCAGCGGCCGCCCTTGACCCACCATCCTCGAAGCAACCCTCTCGGAAATCCTATGAGCCAGACGGACCACGACCCCGGCCAGGCGGGGACGGACAGCGGCTTGCTGTGCCTGATCATGCTGGCCAAGCTGCACGGCATCGCAGCCGATGCCCGGCAATTGCAGCACCGATTCGGCCGCCAGCCCTTCAACGTACAGACCATCCTGCTGGGCGCGCGCGCACTGGGCATGAAGGCGCGTGCCATCCGCCAGCAAGCGGCCAGGCTGGAGCGCACGCCGGTACCGGCCATTTGCGTCGATCACGCCGGACACTTCTTCGTGCTGGCCAAGATCGACGCCGCGCCGCAGGAATCACCGGGCACGCCATTGCGCATCCTGATCCAGCGGCCGGGGCAAGCACCGCAGGTCCTCACGCGCAGCGAATTCATGGCGCTCTGGGGCGGCCAGGTGATCCTCATGACCAGCCAGGCCAGCTATGCGGGCGAGTCCTCGCGCTTCGATTTCACCTGGTTCATCCCGGCCGTGGTCAAGTATCGCAAGGTGCTGGCCGAGGTGCTGCTGATCTCGCTGGTGCTGCAGATCATTGGCCTGGTGACGCCCCTGTTCTTCCAGGTGGTGATGGACAAGGTACTGGTCAACCACGCCATGATGACGCTCAACGTGATTGCGGTCGGCCTGATCGCAGCCACCATTTTCGAAGCCCTGTTGACCGGGATTCGTACCGCCATCTTCGCCAAGGCCAGCAGCAAGATCGATGTGGAGCTGGGCGCGCGCCTGTTTGCCCATCTGCTGAGCCTGCCGCTGGCCTACTTCCAGGTACGCCGCGCGGGTGATTCGATTGCCCGCGTGCGCGAGCTGGAAAACATCCGCAGCTTCCTCACCGGCAATGCCATGACGCTGGTGCTGGACCTGATGTTCTCCTTCATCTTCCTGGCGGTGATGCTCTGGTACAGCGTGCCGCTGACGCTGATCGTGCTGGCTTCCATCCCGGTCTACCTGCTGTTGTCCCTGATCTTCACACCGGTGCTGCGCGCACGCCTGAACGACAAGTTCAACAAGAGCGCCGAGAACCAGTCCTTCCTGGTGGAGACCCTGACCGGCATGGACACCGTCAAGGCCCTGGCCGTGGAACCGCACTGGCAACGCAAGTGGGACCAGCAGCTGGCCGCTTATGTCGCCGCCGGTCTCACCACCACCAACATCAGCCTGGTGGCCAATGGCGGCGTGAACCTGGTGAGCAAGCTGGTCAGCGTGGGCATCATGTGGATGGGCGCGCTGCAGGTGGTGGACAACACCCTGACCGTGGGCGAACTGGTGGCCTTCAACATGCTGGCCGGCCAGGTGGCGGCGCCGATCCTGCGCCTGGCACAGCTGTGGAACGACTTCCAGCAGATCGGCATTTCCATGAGCCGGCTGGCCGATGTGCTCGATGCGCGCAGCGAAGTGGCAGGCCAGCGTACCCGCCTGCCGCGCGTGACCGGTGCGATTGCCTTTGAGCGGGTGAGTTTTCGCTATCGCCCCGAGACGCCGGAAGTCATTCGCGGGCTGACGCTGCAGATCAGGCCGGGCGAAGTGATCGGCATCGTCGGCCGCTCGGGCTCCGGCAAGAGCACGCTGGCCAAGCTGGTGCAGCGGCTCTACGTCTGCGAGAGCGGTCGCGTTACCGTCGATGGACAGGATATTTCCATCATCGACACCGCCTCGCTGCGCCAGCAGATCGGCGTGGTGCTGCAGGAGAACACGCTGTTCTCGCGCTCCATCCGCGACAACATCGCCCTGGTCGATTCTTCCGCACCGATCGAGCAGGTGATCGCCGCCGCCAAGCTGGCCGGAGCGCATGACTTCATCTGCGAACTGCCGGAGGGCTATGACACGCTGGTCGGCGAGCAGGGCAGCGGACTGTCCGGCGGACAGCGCCAGCGCATCGCCATTGCGCGGGCGCTCATCAGCAACCCCGGCATCCTCATCTTTGACGAGGCCACCAGCGCGCTGGACTACGAATCCGAAAAAATCATCCAGGACAACATGCGCCAGATCTGTGCCGGGCGCACCGTGCTCATCATCGCGCACCGCCTGTCGGCCGTGCGCGATGCCGACCGCATCGTGGTCATGGAGCGCGGCAGCGTCGTCGAGAGCGGCAGCCATGAGGAATTGCTCATGCTGCCCGACGGCATCTATGCGCATCTGTGTGCGCTGCAGGCCGGCAAGCCATTGCAAGGGGAGACACTATGAGTCTGCATCATCGTTCCCGGGCCTGGCTGGCGTTGTGGCAGCGCTATGGGCGCGTACTGCGGCATGCCTGGCGCCAGCGCGATCCGCGCAAGAGCGGCTTCTACAACGAGCAGGAAGCCGAGTTCCTGCCGGCCGCGCTGTCGCTGCAGGAGTCGCCCGATTCTGCCAGCCTGCGCTGGACTGCGCGGCTGCTCATGGCGATGGTCTTGCTCACGCTGCTGTGGTCGCTGGTGGGCCACATCGACATCGTGGTCAACGCTACCGGCAAGGTCATTCCTTCGGCCCGGATCAAGACCATCGGGTCCATCGAGGTGGCCAGCGTGCGCGACATCCTGGTCAGGGAAGGACAGCGCGTGCGGGTCGGCCAGATCCTCATGGAACTGGATGCCACCAGCAGTGATGCCGAACGCGACAAGGCCGCCGACGCCGTGGCCCAGGCGCGGCTGCAGGTGGCGCGCGCGGCGGCCATGATGCAGGCGGTGCAGGAGCTGCAGGCGCCGCAGCTGACGGAGGTTGGCGGCGCAGGCCGTGCGCAGCGGGATTCTTCCGAGCGCCAGTTGCAGGGGCAGTACCAGGACTTTCGCGCGCGCCTGGCCCGGATCGATGACGAGATCACGCGCTACGCAGCGGCCTTGCAGTTGGCCAGCGCGCGTGCCGCCGATTACAAGGAGCTGATGGCCGACAACACCGTCTCGCGTCATGCATGGCTGGAGAAGGAGCAGGCGAGGGTGGATCTGCAAGGCCAGTTGAGCGAGGCCCGCAACCAGCGCACCGCGCTGCTGGCGCAGACGCAGAAGGAAGCCCACGACAGCCGCATCGAGGCCGAGAAGATCATCGAATCCGCACAGCAGGACCAGCGCCGCGCCGAAGAGCGCAGCCGCCTGCTCACGCTCATGGCCCCCGTCAGCGGCACCGTGCAGCAGCTGGCCGTGCATACCGTGGGCGGTGTGGTGGCGGCGGCCCAGCCCTTGATGCAGATCGTGCCGGAGGAGGGCGACATCGAAATCGAGGCCTGGCTGGAGAACAAGGACGTCGGCTTCGTCCGCATCGGGCAGGAGGTCGAGGTCAAGATCGATGCCTTCGACTACACCAAGTACGGTACCGTCCCGGCGCGTGTGGTGCATGTTTCGCGCGATGCCATTCAGGATGAGAAGAAGGGCCTGGTCTATTCCGCGCGCATCCTGCTTTCCCGCAATAGCTTGAATGTCGATGGTCGCAGTTTGCCGCTGTCGGCCGGGCTGGCCGTCAATGTGGGTATCCGGACCGGCAGCCGGCGCGTGATCGAGTATGTGCTGTCGCCGTTGATGCGGCATCAGAAGGAGGCTTTGCATGAGCGTTGATGACTCTTTGCGACCGCGCCATGCGGTAACGGCCCTGATCCTGATGGTCTCGCTGCTTGCGGCACCGGCTGGTGCGGCCCCGCCTGCGCGCTTCGATCCCTTGCTGGCACGCCCGCCCGAACTGGACAAGGGAAAGATACTGCCCGGCGACGACCGTCCAACGGGCTGCGCAACCAGCCCCTTCACGCCGGACAAGGTGCTCACGCTGGTTGATGCGGTGGACCTGGCGCTCTGCCATCAGCCCCAGGTACAAGCCTCATGGGCCGCGATCAAGCTGCAGTCGTCGCAACTGGGCGAGGCGCGTGCAGCCTACCTGCCTACCCTCGGGGCGGGTGTCGGCCAGTACCGCGAGAGCGCCACGTCGGACCAGGGCAGCAGCAAGCGCTCGATCGGCACGCTGTATGCGACGCTGACCTGGCGCCTGCTCGACTTCGGCGGGCGCAGTGCCAACCAGCGCGCCGCCGATGTGCTGCTGCAGGCGGCCTCGGCCAGCCAGGACGCCACCCTGCAGAAAGCCATGGGCAATGCCGTCGGCCTGTATTACGACGCCCACAGCGCGCGCGCCGCACAGCAGTCGCGCGAGCGCAGCCTGGCGCTGGCGCGCCAGATCCTGGAGGCCGCCATCAAGCGCGAGCAGCGCGGCGTGGGTGCCCTGCCTGAGACCTTGCAGGCACGCACCTTCGTGGCCAGGGCCGAGCTGGAACTGGCGCGCGCCATCGGCCAGTACAAGCGCAGCGTGGTGATGCTGGCGGTGGGCCTGGGTTTGCTGGACGAGGCGGGCGACGTGCCGGTCATCACGCTGTCCTCGGAGACCGAGGAGGATCCGCTCGGGCTGGAGCAGAACCTGCCGGGCTGGCTGCAATCGGCCCGGCAGTATCACCCGGCAATCCTGGCCGCACGCGGCCAGGTGGAGGCCGCCCGCGAGAAGGTGAGAGTCGCCGTGGCCGATGGTCTGCCGACGCTGGACATGACGGCCAGCCGTTACATCAACGGCCGTCCGAACCAGCCCGGCAGTCGCGGCGATCGCGATACGGTGGTCGGACTGAACCTGACCATCCCGATCTTCGATGGCTTTGCCAACGGCTACAAGGTCGATGGCGCGCAGGCCCAACTGGAGATGCGCGAGGCCGAGCTGCGTGAAGTACAGGCGCAGGTGCTGGGCGACATCGCCACTACCTATGCAGAGGCGACCACCGCCTTGCGCAGCATGTCCTCTGCACGCGGCCTGCTGGAAGCGGCCCTGCGCTCGGTAGAGTCCGTGCGGCGCAAGTACGACACGGGTGCGGCCGATATCGTGGAGATGCTCAACGCCCAGACGGCCCTGGCCGATGCCGAACTGGAACGCATCCGTGCGCTGGGCGAGTGGCGCTCGGCGCGTTTGCGCCTGCTGGCCAATGCCGGCGAGATGGGGCGGGCCAGCTTCACCAAGGCCGCACGCCGGTGAGCGCGCGCGATTGGTGGCGCAGGCGAATCAGGTTGGCTGGCCTGGGCGCGCTGCGCGGCGCCAGGTCTGCCAGCCGACCAGCATCGACAGCGCAGCGCCCAACGCGAACACCAATCCGGAGGCGGTGCGCTGCTCGATGGCCAGGGTCAGTACGGTGGGCATGAGCACCACGCCGATGAATCCGGCAAACACGCACAGCCCCGTGGCCCGGCCCACTTGGGCGCGCGGCACGAGGATGGCGATCTCCGAGAACAGCACGCCATTCCAGGCCACCACCGCCACCCCGAGCGCGGCGGCGGCCGCATAGAACATCAGCACCGGTGTGGGCGCAAAGGCCGACCACGCGAGAATGGCAAAGCCCAGCGTGCCCAGCAGGCCGGAGACGGCCAGCATGCGCAGCGCCGGCACGCCGCGGTCAACGCAGCGGCCCCAGATCAGCCGGAACACCACGCCCACCAGATTGAACAGCGTCAGCAGCATGGCGGCCTGCTCGATCGACATCTGCTGGAAGCCGTGCAGGAAGGGCAGCAGCATGGCAATGGCAGTGACCTGCAAGCCCGAGAACAGGAAGGCCACCAGCGTCAGGATGCGCAGTGGCGGATGGCTGCGCAGCAGCGACCAGACGCTCTCTGCGGATGCTGCGCCTTTGCTGGCTGCCGGGGCCGGGTCGTGGTCTTGCGCCGACTTGCTGTTGAAGGCGATCGCACCGAGCAGGCCGATCAGGCCCGGCGCCACGAAGGCCCACAGCAGTCCGACGTGCTGCGTCATGACCGGCACCAGCAAGGCCGCCAGTGCAGCCCCGGCGGGGACGCCGCTTTGCCGGATCGAGAACAGCAGGCTGCGGTTTTTCAGCGGGCCGCTCTGGCTGAGGAAGTAGGAACTGGCGGGCGTGATGCCGCCGTAGCCCATGCCCATGAGTACGCTGCCGGCCAGCACCCCTGCCACGTGGGTGGCCGCGATGAGCAGCATCCCCAGGGCGCAGAGTGCCAGGCACCAGCGGCTGACCTGGAATGCGCCGAGCCGATGGACGCGGTTGCCGAACCAGATCGACGAGCAGGCCGCCGCCGCGTAGAGCACCGCCGTGTAGACCCCGACCCAGCGGACGGAAATGCCCAGCGTCTCGGCCAGCAGGGGCGAGATGGTCAGCACGGCGGTCGCGGCAAAGGAGGTGGCGATCTGGATGGCGGTCAGCAGGAGCAGGGCGGTGAAGGGATGCATGGACAAAATCGCGTTACCGGACTGGCCGGAAAAATAAGGATGCCTGCGCTTTCCCGCACGGCAAATCCGTTGCGGCGAGGCATCAAGACCATGATTGTAGGAAAAGACACGCGTTCATGCTTTTCCTGATAGCCTGAAGCCGGGACGCAGTGACAGCAGAGGGCCGCAGCGGAGCGCTAGGCCACCCATCGCCACGCATCACCACGCAATATCAGGCGATACCAGGCGATATCAAGCAAGACGGGGAGCACCAGCCAGAGAGCTTGGCTCACCACAGCACGCGCAACAGCGGCGGGGAAGGGGAAATGCGATTTCTCAACAAACATCACCAGTGGAAGATCGGGCAGCTCATCGCGGGCGCGCTGATCTGTTTCCTGGGCTGCCTGGCGGCGTTCGGCGCGGCCGGTTTTTTCTGGCTGCAGCATGACCTGGAAGAGAAGATCGTGCAGCCGCTGCTGGAGCGCGAACTCAATCGCGTGCTGGAGGGCTTCCGCTCCGAGTACCTGGCGGGTGGGGTGTTCATCAAGCAGATGCAGGGCCTGATGCTGGAATCCTCGATCCCCCTGCATGGCGATCTGCGTTCGCTGGCCCGCTTCATCGAGTCGTTGGCGCGCCGCGAGAATGCCGAGGAGCCGCGCTTTTCCTACATCCAGTTCGGCAACAACCGTGGCCAACTGATTGCCGTCAATCTCAAGGGCTACGGCAGCCTCGACTACTACCTGCAGGATGACGCCCATCCCGGCCTGCAACACTTCGACCAGCGCCCCGACGGTGAGCACCTTGCGCCGTTGTCCGTCACGCCTGACTACGATGCCCGCCAGCGTCCCTGGTATGTGAATGCCACCGCCGAATGCCCGCAGGTCTCCGCGATCTACTTCAGCATGGGAGCCGACGCGCAGTGGAATGCGTCCATGACCTGTCCCGTCAATCGCTCGCCGGAAGACCAGGGCGTGATTGCCGTCGATCTCTCGCAGGCGCGGCTGCAGCATCTGCTGGATGCGGCAGTTCAGCAGTCGCTGGTGGCGGGGGTCTTCATCGTCGATGACAATGAACGTGTATTGCTGCAATCGGACCGGCTCAGTGCCGCCGACAAGCGCTTCCTGATCGACCAGCAGCCGGGTAGCCGCGCGCGTTTTACCGAACTGGCCATTGCGCGCCTGGCGGACCGCTCGCGCATGGTCAATCTCAAGACCGATGCCAATGGCAAGTTCCTCATTTACCAGCAGCCGCTGTCGAAGATCGATGGCGCACCCGCCGAACTGGCCGGTTATCGGGTGCTGGTGATTTCGTCCCGCTCTGAACTGCTGTCGGTGTTCGATGGCATCTTCTGGATCAGTTGGGTCGCACTCGCGGTCATGCTGGTCGGCGGCCTGGTCCTGATCCGCCTGTATCGCGGCAGCATCACTTCGCCGCTGATGCGTCTGCGCCATCAGGCCGAGCAGGTGGCTTTTCGAGAGGCCAGCGGGACGCATCGCTTCGAGCTGCTCTATCCCAAAGGCTGGGCCATCGAGGAAATCGTCTCGGTGCAGGATGCCGTCGAGCGCATGGCCGGCAATCTCTACCGGCTGTATCACGAACTGCGCGACAAGGTCGACCGCGATCAGGAAAGCGGCCTCCTGAGCCTGATCGGCGCAGCCGAGCGGCTGGAGCAGAGCGCGTGGGAACAGGCCACGGTCTGCATGGTGGAAATCAACAACTATGTGGTCCTGTCTGATGCGCTCAACAAGGTCGCGCTGCGTCACCTGTGGCAGAGCCTGTGCCAGCAGGTGGCTCCTGTGTGGGGCGACTTTGCGGCGCAGCGGCTGGTCCGTTGCCGCTACAGCGAGAGCCGTATCGCCGTGGTGATGCTGGGCACGCCTGCCGAACATGAGGACATGCTGCTGCGCTTGCGCAGCAAGTCCGAACTGGTCCTGGCCACCGGTGGGGCGGAAGAGGTGCGCGTATTCCTGAGTTTTGGCGTGAGTGTTTGCGAACAGCGCAGCAAGGCCGCCATGGAAAAGAGCCTGGCCAATGCCGCCATTGCATTGCGCCAGGCGCAGCAGCCGGGCGGTGGCGGTTACTGCGTGTTCCAGCCGGCCATGCTGGCGCGCGAAGAACGGGTGCAGGCGCTGTTGGCGGCCATGGACGCCGCCACGCTGGAGGCCGAGTTCAGCATGGTCTACCAGCCCATCTGCGATCTGCGCAGCGGTGCGCTGCACGGCGTGGAGGCACTGATGCGCTGGCACTCGCCGGCCTTCGGCGCGGTCTCGCCAGCCGAATTCATTCCGCTGGCCGAACGCAGCGAGCGTATTTCGCAGCTGGGTGCGCTGGCCTTCCGCAAGGTGGCGGCCGATGTGGCGCAGTGGCAGGCGCTGGGCATCCTGCCGGAAGGATTCACGGCGCACGTGAACGTCTCGGTGCGGCAGGCGATGAACGTGCACTTCTTCGAACAGGTGCGCGACATCGTTCTCAACGCCGGCGTGGCTCCGCCGATGATCACGCTGGAGCTTACCGAGAGTCTGCTCATCGATGACTCGCATCATCTGCAGGCGCAGTTTCGTCAGTTGAGCACGTATGGGTTCGGACTTTGCCTGGATGATTTTGGTACTGGCTATTCCTCCTTGTCGACGCTGCACAATTTTGATTTCAACTGCGTGAAACTGGATCGCTCCTTCATCCTGCGCGTGAGCGAAGAGGGACGCGCCTCGTCGCTGCTGCCGGCCATCATCGGCATCGCGCGCTCGCAGCAGATGGAGTGCGTGGCCGAAGGCGTGGAGACCGAGGAGCAGGCCGAGCTGCTGCGAGGCATGGGCTGTGCGTTCGTGCAGGGTTATCTGTTTGCGCGGCCGATGGCGGCGCAGGCGCTGGTGGCGTGGATAGGTAGCCGGGACCGGGCGTGAACGCCGTTATCCTGTTGAGTCGATTGCCGGAGCATTTCAGCGATCTTTTGGCGGCAGGGGGTAGCGGCTGGCGTATGACACGCGCCCGCGCTTTTTGACAGACAATGCTTCGTCATGTCTTCCTGGGGGATCTGGATCTGTGCTTCATGGCGTCGGTGCCGCTGGCGCAGGTGATCGCGCGTTTGCAGGAGAAGGGCTGGCCGATCATTGAGGGGCCGGTGTTGCGGACGGGGGCGACGCATGGATGAAGTTCGAAACGATCTTGCCCGGCAACGCTGATGCGGCATCATCGTTCAAGCGGATACACACAGTCCGCCCGGCAAGGCTCCAGAAAAGAGGTGCGCACCGACTTGACCAGGCCGATGTAATCCGAGCGTTTGTTCCTCGTGTAGACGATGTGAATGGCCTCGCCATAAGGCCCGGGCTCGAGATCCCAGGCCCAGTAAGTCTTGCCGTTCTCCGCCTGGAAGAGGAAGAACTGCCCGGTCCTCGGAAGCTCCACAGGTTGACGCAGCGTTCTGGTCAGCAGCGCACTCTGGCTGCGCAGCACCCTGCTCAGGCGCGCATGCGCCGGTCCGGGCAGGACACGTCGTGCAGCCCTTCCATTTTCGCCTGATTCTGCTTCGTCGCGCAGCGACGCGTCCAGCGCGGGTGGCTCGTCGCCCATCGCCAGAAAATGCCAGTAGATGTATCCGAAGTAATAGCCCTCCCTGCCGAGCCGCCATATCGAGGTCGACTCTCCCGTATTATCAATATCGCCCTCGGCGTCGGCAAAAAAAGCGGCCAGACCGGCCGGCCCGAAATACTTGTGCGGCCATTCCGCCGTGACGAATGCGTCATTTGTCTCCTCGCTGCTCATCCGCTTTTGCAAGGCCTTGCAGGCGGGATGCCGACAACGCTGATCAGTCGTGATCACGGTCTTCATGGAGCAGACGGTACGCATCCGATATCGGCCATTCGGCTCTTTCTCGAACTGGTGGATATTGAGTCCCTCGTGGTCACCGTTGACGGTGGAGACGAGGTAATTGATTCCTTCGAAGCGCACGAAATAAGGCGAGAGCAGAACGCCATTGTTGACGCTGCCCTTGTCGATCAGGCGCTGCGATTGACCGTCCTCCTGCTTGCCGAGCTCAAAAAACTGGATGAGGGCAAAGCGTCCTGATCCATTCACGTTCCAGACGTACAACTCATCAACCCCGTCATTATCCGCGTCCACAAGGGCAGCGCCGTTGTCATAGTCGGTCCAGGAGAGCAGATCAATGTCAGAGCGATCGATGAGGGCTTTTTCCACGGCATTGGGTTCACGTGCCGGGTTCGGCAGCGTGGGATGCCGGGGGTCTTTGAGATACGGGGTGAGTGCCGCGCAAAGATTGTCTGCCGATGCGGCCCATGCTGGCGCAGCACACGCCAATAGGAAGAGCAGGCAGATGATTTTTCTTGTTAATGAATTCGCTGGTGACATCGGGGCGAGGAACGAGGTGGGATGACGTTGATCAATGGGTGACAGGTTGAACTGTAGCAGCCCGATGTTCACTTGTCGTTACCCGATATCAGGATCGGGAGTGGTATCAAAACTATGGCCTGTTCACATTCAGTCTCCGAAAGAGAGAGCTGGTCAGGTGTGGTCTGTCTAGGCGCGGCCACGCGTCGTAGCGCTGTTGCGGCGACGATCTCCAACAACGGCAGGCAACCCATCTCACGTCTGCATATGAAATGAGCTCTAGAGATATGAGCGCGGTATTAAGTACTAAGACGTTTTGAAATTCGGATGAATTTGCTGGCAGAAATGAAAACGGGCCCATTCGGGCCCGTTTTCATCATGTCCTGGCGGAGGCTGTGAGATTCGAACTCACGGACGGGTCACCCCGTCGGCAGTTTTCAAGACTGCTGGTTTAAACCACTCACCCAAACCTCCTTGCGTGGCAGCCGGGCATGTTGCCCGTCGCACGAGGGCCGCATTATACATCACATCACTTGCTTTGCATCCACCCTTTCCGGCATGCAAGGCATCCGCCCACAAGACGACCCGGCATCCCGCTCAGAATGTCCCCGGATAAGCACCCCCATCCATCAGCAGATTCTGCCCCGTGATGAACCCCGCCTGCGCACTGCACAGATAAGCGCAGGCATCCCCGAACTCGGCCGGATCGCCAAAGCGTCCCGCCGGATTGAGCTTGCGCCGGTCCGCCAGCACCTCGTCCACCGTGCGCCCGCTCTCCTTGGCCGCCCCCGTCGCAGTGGAACGCAGGCGATCCGTCTCGAACGGCCCCGGCAGGAGATTGTTGATGGTCACGTTGTGCGCCACCGTCTTGCGCGCCAGCCCCGCCACAAAACCCGTCAGCCCCGAGCGCGCGCCATTGGAGAGCCCCAGGATATCAATCGGTGCCCGCACCGCACTCGACGTGATGTTGACGATGCGCCCGAAGCGGCGCGCGATCATCCCATCCACCGTTGCCTTGATGAGCTCAATGGGCGTCAGCATGTTGGCGTCGACCGCCGCGATCCAGTCATCCCGCGTCCACTCACGAAAATCGCCCGGCTTGGGTCCGCCGGCATTGGTCACCAGAATGTCCGGGGCAGGGCAGGCGGCAAGCGCCAGGGCGCGTCCTTCCGGGGTGGTGATGTCGCACGCAACCGTGGTGATGATGGCACCGGTAGCGGCGGTCTCCGTGCGGATGGCCTGGGCCGTTGCTTCCAGTGCCTCCGCACCGCGCGCCAGCAGGGTGACGTGCACGCCTTCGCGCGCCAGCGAGAGTGCGCACGCACGGCCGAGGCCCTTGCTCGATGCGCACACGAGGGCGGTTTTACCTTTGATGCCGAGATCCATTCTGTCTTCCTTTGCTTGAGGGGGGGGCAGGAAAGCACAGCCGCCGGGACAGCCCGGTCCGCCTGCGCTACACTGTCGGGCCTGATCGGCGGCGCTATTTCTTCATCACCATGTAGATGGCCAGCGCAATGAGGGCTACCACGCCCATCTCCAGCGCAAACACGATGACGCCGCTCATGTCAGTCTCCTTTTTTATCCTTCGATGCGGCCACTGCACCTTGCAGCCGGCCAGCAGAGGCATCACTGTACACCGATGACGGCTTCCTTGTTTTTCTCCGGCGTAGTCAACTTCCTGCTCGGCGGCCTGCTGGGCGCCATGGGCGGTCTGTTCGGGATCGGCGGCGGTCTCATCGCCATCCCCGTGCTGGGCTACCTCTACGGCATGGACCAGCAACTGGCCCAAGGCACGGCACTCGTGATGATCGTGCCCAACGTCGTCATCGCCTTCTGGCGCTACAAGCAGCGCAATCACATCCAATGGAGTACCGCCGCCATGATGTGCGTGCCGGCTGTCTTCACCACCTATGTCTCGGCCCGCATCGCCACGGCCATGGCGGCGCGCAGCCTGCATGTCTGCTTCGCCGCCTTCATGGGCCTGCTGGCGCTGTACTACCTGTGGACGCTGTTGCGCAACAAGCGCAGCGTGGAATCGTCCGTGATCCTCTCGCGTCGCTACATTCCGCTGGTGGGGACGGCTGCCGGCGCCTCGGCCGGCTTCTTCAGCGTGGGCGGCGCCATCGTCGCCGTGCCCTTGCTGACGGCCTTGTTCGGTGTGACGCAGACCGCCGCGCAAGGACTGGGGCTGGCCATGGTCACGCCCGGTACGCTGGTGGCGCTGTGGACCTACGCCCAGGCGGGTCATGTGGACTGGTCAGTGGGGATTCCGATGGCGCTGGGCGGCGTGCTCAGCATCTCCTGGGGCGTGGCGCTGGCACACCATCTGCCGGAGCGACGCCTGCGCATCCTCTTCTGCGTTGCATTGCTGTTGCTGTCGGTCTGGATGATGATCGCCGGCTGAGGGCCGGCCATCTCCGCCGCTCAGGCGGTCTTCCTTGCGCGTGCGGCGAGCTTGTCTTCGTCGCTCTCCTGCGCCATCTGCTCGCGGATGAAATCCACCAGATTGCGTGCATGCGGCGACAGCGTATCCATGTTCTGGAACACCATGCTGCGCTCGCGCACGCTCCACGGATCGTTCAACTCCACCACCGCCAACTGCATGGTCTGCTGATGCCGCTGCGCCGCTGAACGCGGCACGATGCCGATGCCGACATTGGTCTCGATCATGCGGCACATGGCTTCGAAGCTGCGCACCTGAATCCGCAGCTTGAGACGCTGCCCCTGTTCGGAAACGATCTTGTTGAGGAAGTGGTGCAGGGTGCTGCCTTCGTGCAGGCCGATGTGTTCGTACTCCAGCGTGCCCTGGAAGGGAACGCTGCCGGCGCCCGCCAGCGGGTGTTCCAGCGCAGTGGCCAGCACCAGCCTGTCCGTCGAGAAGTTGAGTACCTGCAGTCCATCCCCCTGCACCGGACCGGCCACGATGCCGATATCGGCCGTGCCTTCCTGGATGCCGCGCAGGATGTCATGGTTCAGGCGCTCTTCCAGTGAGACGTTGACCTGCGGGTGTCTGGCCAGGGAACTTGCCCAGAATTTCGGGCATGAATTCGGTCACCGCCGTGGTGTTGGCGAAAATGCGGATATAGCCCTTGATGCCGTTGTTGTACTGCTGCATGTCGCTCTTGAGATGTTCCACCTGCTGCATGAAGAGCTGTGCGTGATGCAGCAGGGTATGCCCGGCTGGCGTGAGCTGCACGCCCTTGCTCTCGCGATAGAGCAGGCGGGTGCCGAAGCGCGTTTCCAGTTCCTTGATGCGATTGCTGGTGGCGGCCAGCGAGAGATTCATGCGCTCGGCGCTGCGGGTGAGGCTGTTGAGTTCGGCGATGAGGATGAAGAGGCGCAGGTCGGTCAGATCGAAAAGCATGATGTCTCCCGGAAAGATTCGGTGAGGATGGCGCCTGCACTGCGGCAAGCCTGGTCATCCTGTATTGCGGCACGCTTCCGCCATCGGTGCACGCGTGTTCTCGGTGGCTGCCCATGGTACGCCGAATCGCGTCGCTGCATGGCGTGAAATACGGACGAGTTGTGACGCGATGCCGCATCCCTGTGCTGCGCGTGACTTCAGTTCTGCGTAAGCCCCCCTTCCAAAAATACAGATTGTTCCCGGCGGGTGGACACCGCAGACTCGTGCCCAACCAACAACCACGATGCGAGGAGCCATGTCGCACCCCGACCTCGATCTCGCCCTGCTGCGGCAGTGGCTGGAAAAGACCGAAACGCGCCACGACCAGATCAGCCCGGCCTTCGCGGCAGCGCTGGCGGCCACGCTGGACGGGCCACGCCAGCCGCAGGCGGGCGATGCGCTGCCGCCGCTGTGGCACTGGATCTATTTCTGGAGTGTGTGCCGCCAGTCCGAAGTGGGCGCGGATGGCCATCCGCAGCGCGGGGGTTTCCTGCCGCCGGTGCCGCTGCCACGCCGCATGTGGGCCGGGGGAAGGCTGCGGTTTGCGGCTGCGCTGCCCATCGGCGCGCAGGCCGAGAAGGTCTCGCGCATCGCCAGCGTGGACGTGAAGCAGGGCCGCACCGGCGCGCTCGCTTTCGTGACCGTGCAGCACACCATCCGTCATCAGGGCCAGCTGTGCCTGAGCGAAGAGCATGACATCGTCTACCGCGATCTGCCGCAGCCGGGTGCCCCGGTGGTGGTGCCGAAGAGCGCGCCCACCGATGCGCGCTGGTCGCGCCGCGTGGAGCCCGACCCGGTGCTGCTGTTCCGTTATTCGGCGCTGACCTTCAACGGTCATCGCATCCATTACGACCGCAGCTATGTCACCGAGGTGGAGGGCTATCCCGGCCTCATCGTCCACGGCCCCCTGATCGCCACTTTGTTGGCCGACCTGGTGGCGCGTGAAATGCCGCAGGCGGTGATGCGCGAGTTCAACTTCCGCTCGGTGGGAACCTTGTTCGATACCGAGCCCTTCACGCTGTGCGGCAAGCCTGCTGCCGATGGCAAGAGCGTGGCGCTGTGGGCGCAGAACGAACGTGGCGAGCTGGCGATGCAGGCCGAAGCCCTGCTGGACTGAAACTAAATAAATCATTTGAATAATATAGAGCCGGAGCCCCCTCATGTCGTATCAAGCCGTCCCTGATGCCTACACCGACCTGCGCGATGCCGTGCGTGACCTGTGCCAGACCTTCCCTGCGGAGTACTGGCGCAAGGTCGACGAAGCGCGCGGCTATCCCGAGCAATTCGTCGATGCGCTCACCAAGGCCGGCTGGATGGCGGCCCTGATTCCGCAGGAATACGGCGGCTCGGGACTGGGGCTGACCGAAGCCTCGGTCATCATGGAAGAGATCAATCGCACCGGCGGCAATTCCGGGGCCTGTCACGGCCAGATGTACAACATGGGTACGCTGCTGCGCCACGGCTCGGAACGGCAGAAGCAGCAGTACCTGCCCAAGATTGCCAGCGGCGAACTGCGCCTGCAATCGATGGGCGTGACCGAGCCCACGACCGGTACCGATACCACGCGCATCAAGACGGTGGCGGTGAAGAAGGGCGATCGTTACGTGGTCAATGGCCAGAAGGTCTGGATCTCGCGGGTACAGCATTCCGACTTGATGATCCTGCTCGCCAGGACCACGCCTTTGGATCAAGTGAAGAAAAAGTCCGAGGGCATGTCGATCTTCCTGGTCGATCTGAGGGAGGCCATCGGCAAGGGGCTGGAGGTGCGGCCCATTCTGAATATGGTCAATCATGAGACCAATGAACTTTTCTTCGACAACCTGGAAATCCCCGCCGAGAACCTGATCGGCGAGGAGGGGCGCGGCTTCAGGTACATCCTCGACGGCCTCAACGCCGAGCGCACCCTGATCGCCGCCGAGTGCATCGGCGACGGTTACTGGTTCATTGACAAGGCGAGCGCTTATGCCAAAGAACGCGTGGTCTTCGATCGCCCCATCGGCATGAACCAGGGCGTGCAGTTCCCGATTGCCGATGCCTACATCGAGATCGAGGCCGCCAACCTGATGCGCTACCAGGCCTGTGCGCTCTTTGATGCCCATCAGAACTGCGGTGCCCAGGCCAACATGGCCAAGTATCTGGCGGCCAAGGCCTCGTGGGAGGCGGCCAATGTCTGCCTGCAGACGCATGGCGGGTTTGGCTTTGCCTGCGAATACGACGTCGAGCGCAAGTTCCGCGAGACACGGCTGTATCAGGTGGCGCCGATTTCGACCAACCTGATTTTTTCCTACGTGGCCGAGCACATTCTCGGTCTGCCCCGTTCCTTCTGAATCCGGCCGCCCAAGGGAGTCTCCATGTCGCACGCCAATCGCCCGCTGGAGGGCATCACCGTCATCAGTCTCGAACACGCCATCGCCGCGCCGTTCTGTACGCGCCAGCTGGCAGACCTGGGGGCCCGTGTCATCAAGATCGAGCGGCCCGGTGTCGGGGATTTTGCGCGCGGCTACGATACGCGCGTCAACGGCTTGTCCTCGCATTTCGTCTGGACCAATCGTTCCAAGGAAAGTCTGACCCTCAACCTCAAGGATGAAGAGGGCAAGCGCATCATCGGCCAGCTTCTGGGCGAGGCCGATGTGCTGGTGCAGAACCTCGCACCGGGTGCCGCCGCCGGGCTCGGCCTGTCGGCCAAGGCGCTGCACGCGAAGCATCCGGGACTGATCGTGTGTGACATCTCCGGCTATGGGGAGGATGGCCCTTATCGCGACAAGAAAGCCTATGACCTGCTGATCCAGAGTGAAGCCGGTTTTCTGTCGGTCACCGGGACGCCGGATGAAGTGGTCAAGGCCGGATGCTCGATTGCTGATATCGCCGCCGGCATGTACGCGTATTCCAACATTCTGGCCGCCCTCATCAAACGCGGACGCGATGGACGCGGCAGTCATATCGATCTGTCGATGCTGGAAGCGTTGACGGAGTGGATGAGCTTTCCGCTGTATTACGCCTACCAGGGGGCCAGCGCGCCGGGCCGTTCAGGCGCGGAGCACGCCACCATCTATCCCTATGGGCCATTCAAGGCCGGTGATGGCAAGACCGTCATGCTGGGCTTGCAGAACGAACGCGAATGGAAAGTCTTCTGCGAAGTGGTGTTGCAGGATGCGGCGCTGGCCGGTGATGAACGCTTTTCCAGCAATGCGCGCCGCCATGAACATCGCGAAGCGCTGCGCCAGCTGATCCTGGGCATGTTCGCCGACATGAGTGCGGAGCAGGTGGTGGCGCGCCTGGACCAGGCGCAGATCGCCAATGCGCGCGTGAATACCATGCTGGAACTGTGGCAGCACCCGCAACTGGCCGCGCGCGAACGCTGGACCGAAGTGGATACGCCGGCCGGCAAGGTGGCGGCGCTGCTGCCGCCGGGCGCCAATGACAGTTTCGATTACCGCATGGAAGCCATTCCTGCCTTGGGTCAGCACACCGAGGCCATCCTCGCCAGAATGGGCTATGACGCAGCTGCCATCACTGCGCTGCGCGAACGGGGGACCGTGTAATGGCGCCGCACATCACCACGGCCAGCAGCTACCTGTTCGTTCCGGCCAATCGTCCCGAGCGTTACGCCAAGGCGCTGGAGAGCGGGGCCGATGCCGTCATCGTTGATCTGGAAGATGCAGTCGCCCTGCCGCAGAAGGAGGAAGCGCGCGCCACATTGGCCCGCTGGCTGCGCGGCAATGGTCCGCAGCCGCGCCTGTGGGTGCGCATCAACGCGGCCGACACCGTCTGGCACGGCGATGACCTGTTGACGTTTTCTGCACTATCGATGGCGGGCATTGTTCTGCCGAAGGCGGAGGAGGCCAAGACCCTGTCCTCCATCGCGCGTCGGCTGGGGCGTGGTCTGATTGCGCTGATCGAAAGTGCCGCCGGCCTGGCCGCGATGCGCGAGATTGCCGCCGTGCCGGGGGTGCAGCGGCTGGCCTTCGGGGCCATCGATGCGCAGGTCGATCTGGGCATGCAATGCGGCCCGGAGGAAGAAGAGCTGATGCACTTCCGCATGGAGATGGTGATGGCATCGCGCCTGGCAGGCATTGCGCCGCCCATCGATGGCGTGACCACGGACTTCAATGACGATGCCTTCCTCGCACGCATGGTGCAGCGGGCCAGGCGCATGGGCTTTGGCGCGAAGCTGTGCATCCATCCGAAGCAGGTGGCGGGCGTGCGGCGCGGCTTCATGCCCGGCGAGCAGGAGCTGGCGTGGGCCGAGGAAGTGATGGCGGCCGTGCGTGCCAGCGATGGCGGTGCGATTTCGCTCAAGGGAAAAATGATCGACAAACCGGTGATCCTGCAGGCGGAGAAATTCCTGCATCAGGCCGGACGTCTGGTGGACTGAGCCGGGATTGACCTGCGTTGCGCCGGGCAGCGCTCGTGTAATCTAGGCGTTTTCCAACAAGCAGGGAGACGACACCATGAAAATCCAGGCCGCCGTATTGCGTGAAATGACCGAGGCTTACCCATTTGCGGTGAGCCAGCCGCTGAAGATCGAGGAACTCGATCTCGATCCGCCCGGCCCCGGTGAAGTGCTGGTCAAGATGAAGGCCGCGGGCCTGTGCCACTCGGACCTGTCGGTCATCACCGGTGTGCGTCCGCGTCCGGTGCCCATGGCGCTGGGGCACGAGGCATCGGCCGAAGTGGTCGAGGTCGGCAGCGGCGTGAGCGACCTGCGTGCGGGTGACCTGGTGGTGCTGGTCTTCGTGCCGAGCTGCGGTCACTGCCTGCCGTGCATGGAAGGACGTCCTGCGCTGTGCGAGCCGGGTGCGGCGACCAATGCGGTAGGGGAATTGCTCTCCGGCCAGCGCCGGCTGCATGACCGCGCGCAGCATGTGCACCATCACCTGGGCGTATCGGCCTTTGCCGATCATGCGGTGGTGTCGCGCCGCTCTTGCGTGAAGATCGAGGCGGACATCGATCCGGTACAGGCGGCCCTGTTCGGCTGCGCCGTGCTGACCGGTGTGGGTGCGGCGGTCAATACGGCCGAGGTCAAGGCCGGGACCACGGCGGCCGTGCTGGGATTGGGCGGCGTGGGCCTGTGCACCATGCTGGGCGCGCTGGCCTCCGGTGCCCGCGAAGTGATTGCCGTCGATCTGCATGACAGCAAGCTGGAAGTGGCGCGCGCCCTGGGCGCTACGGCCACCGTCAATGCCCGTGATCCGGATGCGGTGGAGAAGGTCAAGGCGCTGACCAAGGGCGGTGTCGATTACGCCTTCGAGATGGCCGGGTCGGTCCAGGCCATGGAGGCCGCCTATCGCATGACCCGGCGCGGTGGCATGACGGTCACCGCCGGCCTGCCGGCACCGAACCAGAACTGGCCCCTGCAGCAGGTCAGCCTGGTGGCCGAGGAACGGACCGTCAAGGGCAGCTACATCGGCTCCTGCGTGCCGGTGCGCGATATCCCGCGTTACATCGGCCTGTACCAGGCCGGCAAGCTGCCGGTGGACAAGCTCATGGGCGAGCGCCTGGCGCTGGCCGACATCAATCGCGGCTTCGACCGCCTGCACAGCGGGGAGGGGCTGCGTGACCTGATCGTGTTCTAACGCCGGAAGGCCGAGGTCATCGGCTTGCCGGCTTCACCCCCGGAGGAGACATCCATGACCATCATCACAAAGCGGGCGGCACTGACCGCCTGCGCCTTCGCCACGCTGGTCCTCTCAGTCACGCCAGCGTTGGCCCAGCAGACCATCGTCATCAAGTTCAGCCACGTGGTGGCCAATGACACGCCCAAGGGCAAGGGCGCGGAACGCTTCAAGGAGCTGGCCGAGAAGGCGACCCATGGCCGCGTCAAGGTCGAGGTCTATCCCAACAGCACGCTCTACAAGGACAAGGAAGAACTGGAAGCCCTGCAACTGGGCTCGGTGCAGATGCTCGCTCCTTCGCTGGCCAAGTTCGGCCCGCTGGGCGCCAAGGAGTTCGAGGTCTTCGATCTGCCCTACATCTTCCCCAACAAGACCGTGCTGAAACGGGTGACCGAAGGGCCGATCGGGCAGGGGCTGTTCCAGAAGCTGGAGAGCAAGGGCATCAAGGGCCTGGCCTACTGGGATAACGGCATGAAGGTGATGACGGCCAACCGACCGCTGCACAAGGTGGCGGACTTCCGGGCTTTGAAGATGCGCATCCAGTCCTCCAAGGTGCTCGACGAACAGTTCCGCGCGCTCAAGGCCAATCCGCAGGTGCTGGCGTTTTCCGAGGTGTATCAGGCCATGCAGACCGGCGTGGTGGATGGCAGCGAGAACACCCCGTCCAATGTCTATACGCAGAAGATGCACGAGGTGCAGTCCAACCTGACGGTGTCGGACCACGGCTACATCGGCTATGCGGTGATCGTGAACAAGAAGTTCTGGGAAGCCCTGCCGGCGGACGTGCGCAGCCAGCTGGAAGGGGCCATGAAGGAGGCGACGGTGTATGCCAATACCATCGCCCAGAAGGAAAATGATGATGCCCTGGCCGCCATCAAGGCCAGTGGCAAGACCAAGGTCTATACCCTGAGCGAGGACGAGAAAGCCGAATGGCGGCGCGCACTGCTGCCGGTGCACAAGAGCATGGCCTCGCGTGTGGGGCAGGATCTCATCGATGCAATCTATAAGGAAAGCGAGGCGGCAGGCGTGAAGATGAATTGAGCGCATAGCCCGCAACAGCCGAAAGCGCGGCCTGCAGCGATGCAGGCCGTTTTTTCATGCGGCAGAGCAGGGAAGAAAAAACTTACTTTTTCTTGCGCTCGCGGACGTATTGCTCGGCCGCCGTGACGGCATTCTGCAGGGCTTCCATCTTGGAATTGCCCGGCTTGAAATCGCCGAATTCATGCGTGGTGCGGTCCGGAAAGTCGATATGGACGAACGCCGTCCACTTGCCATCGGTACGCAATACGGGAGTCAGTTTGATGGTCGCGTCAAAATACTTGCACGCGATAGCGCCTAAGGTGGTGGACATCTTGCTTCGAAGCGGGCGGCGGTCACTGCTGAGGGGGGAGGGCCGGCACCTGCAGGTTGGGTGGCAAATCGAGGTGCCATCATGCCACAGCCTGCGCTTTCCTGCCTTGCGCTATTTCAGTCCTTTACCGCATTTTACGAGCCGGATGCTTGACGGCGGGAGCAGCCTTGTGGATGTCGCCCGCCTGTCAATGGATGCGTGCTGATGAGCTTGATACCAAGATACGAGTCAGTGCGCACCCAGCATCAGGTCCAGGTTCTGCACGGCGGCACCAGAGGCGCCCTTGCCCAGGTTGTCGAACACGGCGCACAGCAGGAGGTGTCCTTCGGCGGCATTGCCGAAGACGCCCAGCGTCATGTCGTTGCTGTTGTTGTGGCGGGTCGGATCGAGCTGGGCCGTGGCCGCGCTTTGTTCCGCATCCAGCACGGTGACGTGGCGCGCACCGGCGTAATGCGCCTGCAGGGCGGCCCGCAGCCTCTCCAGCGTGGCGTTCGGCGGCAGCAGGCGGGCCTGCAAGGCGATGGACAGCACGATGCCCTGGCGGAAGGCGCCATAGCTGGGCACGAATACCGGGCGCTGCGACAGGCCGGCGTGCAACTGCATCTCCGGCGGATGCTTGTGCGCCAGCCCCAGTCCGTACAGCACGAAGGGCGCGGCTTGCGCGGCATCCGCCCCTTCGTATTGCTCGACCTGGGCGCGGCCGCCACCGGAATAGCCGGAGACCGCATGGATGGCCAGCGGATAATCGGCGGGCACCAGGCCGGCCTGGACCAGCGGACGCAGCAGGGCAATGGTACCGGTCGGGTAGCAGCCGGGATTGGTCACGCGCTGTGCATGGGCAATCGCCTGCGGCTGTTGCGCCGACAGTTCGGGGAAGCCATAGACCCAGCCGGGGCTGGTGCGATGGGCCGAGCTGGCATCGATCACGCGCACCTTGGGATTCTCGATCAGCGTGATGGCTTCGCGGGCAGCGGCATCCGGCAGGCACAGCAGGGCGATGTCGGCGCTGTTGATGGCCTCGGCGCGGCGGGCTGCATCCTTGCGTTCGGCGGCCGGCAGGGTCAGGATGCGCAGGTCCTTGCGGTCGCGCAGGCGCTCATGGATCTGCAGGCCGGTGGTGCCTTGGTCGCCATCGATGAAGATCAGGGGAAGTGTGCTCACGGTTTGCTCCAATGCAGGGAAGACAGGGATGTGCGCCGAATCAGGACGGCTGGCGCTTGCCGAAGACCTGCATGGTGAACCGGATCGTATAATTGGAAAAGTTGAATATCACAAAGAGATCGTTCAGTTTTCCTGAACGTGGTCTTTTCCTCGGGAGTCATGCAATGCGTGAATTGAGCCTGGACCGTCTGCGTACCCTGGTGGCCATTGCCGACCTGGGTTCCTTTGCCGCCGCCGCGCGCGAACTGCACCTGGCTCCACCCACGGTGAGCCTGCACATCAGCGAACTGGAAGAGCGCATCGGTGCGCCGCTGCTGTTGCGCCAGCGCAGCCAGGTGCGGCCTTCCGGCATCGGTGCCACCCTGATCGCCCGCGCAAGGCAATTGCTGGCGGCGGCCGACCAGGCACTGGAAGAAGTCGGCCGGCAAGTGCTGGGGCTGGCCGGACGCGTCAGGCTGGGTGCCTCCACCGGGGCCATTGCCACGCTGCTGCCGCAGGTGCTGGAACGGCTGGGGCAGCGCCATCCCGGCATCGACGTGCAGATCCACATCCTGACCTCGCAGGAGACTCTCTCACAGTTGAACGAAGGGCTGCTGGACATCGGCCTGGTGGCCTTGCCACAGTCTCCCGTGAGCGGCCTGACGGTCCGACCGTGGCGGCGTGATCCGGTGATGGCCTTCCTGCCGGCGGCCTGGCACGCGCCCCGGCTGGTCACGCCGGGCTGGCTGGCCGCGCAGCCGCTGATCCTCAATGCACCGGAGACGCGGCTCTCGCGCCTCACCAGCGAATGGTTCGCGGGGGCCGGTGAACAACCGGAGGCGCGCATCCAGCTCAATTTCAACGATGCCATCAAGAGTCTGGTGGCCGCCGGTTACGGTGCCACACTGCTGCCGCATGAGGCCAGCGCGCAAGGGCTGCCGGTGCCGCTGGATCCGCGCATCGTCATGCGGCCCTTGCGGCCAGCGCTGTGGCGGCCCCTCGGCATCGCCCATCGCGCCAGCCAGCTGGAACCGGCGACGCGCCATGTGCTGGAAGCGCTGTGGGAACTCAAGCAGCTGAAGACACCGCGTTCGCCTGCGTGAGCGCGGCGCGCGTCAGGAAGGAAAGTGACTGGCGCTGCTGGCCTGCTGCATCGAAATTGCCGTCGTCCAGCCATTGTTCAAAGGCTGCGCGTAGTGCCGGCCATTCGCTGTCGATGATGGAGAACCACGCCGTATCCCGGCTGCGGCCACGATAGACGATGGCCTGGCGGAAGATGCCCTCGAAGCGGAAACCCAGACGCTGCGCGGCAGCGCGCGACGGCGCATTGAGGCTGTCGCACTTCCATTCGTAGCGGCGATAGCCGAGATCCTCGAAGACGTGGCGCATCAGCAGGTAGTGCGCTTCGGTGGCCATGCGGCTGCGCTTGAGCAGCGGCGAGAGTGCGATGTGCCCGACCTCGATTACGCCGTGCGCCGGTTCGATGCGCATGAGGGCCAGGGTGCCGATGGCGTCCCCCGTGCGCAGGTCAATCACGGCATGGTGCAGCGGATCCTGCGTGGCCTGCATCTGCATGGCCTGCTGACGGTAGCTGGCAGCGTCGGGGAAGGGGCCGCTCATCATGTAGGTCCAGTCGCGTCCATCCGGGGCGGTGGCGAAGGCGGCGTGCAGTTGCGCGGCGTGGCGGTCGGCATCCAGCCGCTCCAGCCGGCAGCTGCGGCCTTGCAGGGGGCGGCCATCGGGACGCGCACGCGGCTGCCAGTCCGGCAGGGCAGGGCCGATGGGTTGCTGGTAATCGTTGCTGCGGGCGAGATCGGTCATGGTGGCTTTCATGGCGAGGGAGAGCTGGCACGATAGCGTTTTCGTGGCATCATCAAAAGTGCCACAGGATGATGATTTGATGGAGCCACGAAAAACCGCTTGCCATGCCACTTTCCCTGCTGTCTTCCCCGCTCGATGTACGGCCCGGTGCGGCCTCGCGCCAGCAGCAATTGCTGGCGCGCTTCAAGCGTGCCATCCTCGGTGGCCAGTTGCCGCCCGGCAGTCGCCTGCCTTCCACCCGCAGCCTGTGCGAGCAGTTGCAGGTCGCGCGCAATACCGTGCTGGCAGTCTATGAACAACTGGTGGCCGAGGGCTATGCCGCAGCGGATCGGCAGGGGACGCGCGTGGCGACCCTGCTGGCAGCGCCGGCAAGGCTGCATGCCGTGTCCTCTCCGTCACGCGGCGGCCACGCACGCCCATCGCGCCGGGTCAGCACCATGCAGCCCACGCGCGATGCCGGTGACCGCGGGCTGGCCCTCACGCCGGGGATGCCGGCGCTCAATCGCTTTCCGCTCAATGCCTGGCTGCGCGCGCAGGAGCGCGCGCTGAAACGGGCCGGCCCGATGGCGCTGGCCTATGGCGATCCGCTCGGCGAGCCAGCCTTGCGCGAGGCCATCGCGCAATATCTGCGGGTGGCTCGTGGCGTGCGTTGCGAAGCGGGACAGGTGGTGGTGACCGAGGGCTCACAAGGGGCGCTGTCGCTGTGCGTGCGGCTCTTTGCCAATCCGGGCGAGCGCGCCTGGCTGGAGGATCCCGGCTATGGCGGAGTGCGTGCCGCCTTCCATGCGGGCGATATGAAGATTCGTTCCATGCCGGTCGACGAGGAGGGCATCCTGATTGCCGAGCGGGCCTGGCGCTCGCCGCCCCGGCTGATCCATGTGACGCCTTCGCACCAATATCCGACCGGCGCGGTACTGTCGCTGGCGCGGCGGCTGGCGCTCATCGCGCGGGCCCGCGAGCACGGCTGCTGGATCATCGAGGACGATTACGACAGCGACTTCCGCCATCACGGCCATCCCATCCCGGCCATGCAGGGACTGGTGCCGGATGCGCCGGTGCTGTACGTGGGCACCTTCAGCAAGACCCTGTTCCCGGGCTTGCGCATCGGTTTTCTGGTACTGCCGTCTTCCGTGGGAGAGGGAGCGGGGCGCGCGCTGTCCGAGTTGTTGCGCGGCGGGCACCGGCTGGAGCAGCTGGCGTTGGCGGAGTTCATGGCCGGCGGCCAGTTCGCGCGCCATCTGGGACGCATGAAGCGGCTCTATCGGGAGCGCCAGCAGGCTCTGCGGGCGGCCTTGCAGGCGCAGTTGCCGGAGTTCGGCATTTCAGGGGGCGACAGCGGCTTGCATTTGACCTTGCGGCTGCCGCCGGATTGTCCGGATACCGCCGTGAGTACGGCGGCGCGGGCGGCGGGCATGAACGTCGGGGCGCTGTCGTCGTTTTCGGCAGGGCCGGCGCAGGCTGGCAACAACGGGCTGGTGATCGGTTACGGCAATACGTCACACGAGCAATATGCAGCGCTGATCCGGCGACTGGCGGGCATCGTCAGGCGCGTGCGGCGTGATCAGAGTGTGGCCGGCTGATGCAGGCGCTGCTTCACGCAGCGCGTGACCAGGTCCATGTAATCGGCTGCGCGGACCGGCTTGGCGGCATACCAGATGCGGCTGTCCTCTACCAGGGCGAAATCGGCGGACATCGGCGCGGCCGTGAACAGCACCAGCGGGATATGCGCCAGTTGCTGGTAGATGCACAGGGTGCGCAGCAATTCATACCCTTCGGTGCCGGTAAAGCTGCGCGGATCCAGCAGGATCAGGGCCGGCAGCTCCTTGCTGCGGCACAGCGCCTTGGTCAGCAGCGAAGCATTGGCCAGTTCGGCATCGTCGAACCATTCGAACTGGCAGGGCAACTGGCTGCGCCAGACGGCGAAGCGGGCGGTTTCGATGGCATCCAGGTCGGCATCGACGACGAGTACGCTGGGCAGGTGATGGGTCAGGGACATGGCAGCCTCCTTGCTGGTATGGAGGCATCTTAGGGGAGAGGCTGCGGGCAGGGTATCAGGAGCTTCCTGATGGGCTGCGCAGGTGTTGCCGGCAGCCCCGGTGCGGATCTAAATCAGGCGCTCTCGCGGGCGCTGCTTTCGAATTGTCTGGCGTATTCGGCACGGCGCGCCTGGTCCGATTCGATCAGCAGGCGATAGCGGGTTTCCGATACGCGCTGCTGCAGCACTGCGGCATAGCGCTCGCGCTGCAGCCACTCGATGATGATTGAGGCAGTGGCGACGATCACCGTATAGACCAGGATCAGGAAGATGTCCTTGTCGTTGAGCCCGTCCATCGTGTAATACGGCTTGCGGAAGAAGAACATGGCCGTGGGGATGCTGATGGCCAGCAGGCCCAGGGAATACAGATAGCCGAACAGATAGCTCATCACGATGCAATTGACGGCAAAGAACAGCATCGACAGCGATTCCTCGACAAAAGGCGCCAGCGCATAGCGCAGCCCGAAGGCGGCGACGAAGCCGAACGTACTGACGTACAACGGCCTGAAGCCCTGCGGGCGCCAGCTTTTGGCGTTCTTGAGTCGGATCAGGCTCATGATGGTCTTGGAGTGGGGGCGCGTCGTATCCATCTTGGTTCACATTGCACGGCGGTGCAATGGGCTCATGTTAAGAATGCTGTCTGTCAAAAGACTTACTGGCGGCCAAATTGCCGGGCTGCGTTGTTTCTGCACATCACGTCAATGCCGTCTGTCCTTCAGTGGCGAGGCATGGGCAAGATACTTGCGGCTCATCTCGTTGCCGTGGATCTCGATGCTGCGCTTGATGAACATCACGGTTTCGTTGGTGACGATTTCACGTTCATTGTCGACGGTGATGATGTGATAACAGTCGCCCAGCCATACCACCTTGCGTACCTCGGCGTTGATCTGTTGCAGGATCAGCTCGGCATTGCGCGGCGACGCGGTTTCATCGTCGATGGAGTGAATGATCAGGGTATCGGTGCGGACCAGGGGCAGGGACTTGCGCACGAACGCGATCATGCGCAGGGCGGCGCGCAGGTGGCGTGCCGGGATCGAAGCGGCACCGACGGCAGCCACGCCATCCTTCTCCAGTGCGGCGGCCACACGGCGGCGCATTTCGTAATTCTTGATGCCGTAGGGTTCGCTTTCCTTGTAGGACCAGTTGCGCACGCCCATGTCATAGACCACGGTCAGCATTTTCCAGTACCAGGGCACTGACCAGCCATCGTATTGCAGCACCGGCGAGAGCAGTACCACCGACAGCAGTTCCTTGCTGCGCGCCGCCACGGCCAGCGCCAGCGTGGCGCCCATGGACAGGCCGCACAACGAGACGGTACGGAATTCTTCCTTCAGGCGCGCCACCCGGCTTTCGACCACGGCGCACCAGTCTTCCCAATTGGGGGAGACGCGCGGATTGGTCAGGGCAGCGGAATAGTTGTCGATGTTGAGCGGGATGACGGTACAGCCAGCCTTCTTCAGCTGCTTGGGGATGGACCCCATTTCCAGCTGCGAACCGCACAGGCCGTGCAGCAGGATGACCGCATGCTCCTTGTGCGGGCCGCCATGTCGTTCTTCGGCTTGACGTTGCTCGGCAGGCTCGGCCGCTGTGCTGGCCGGGCTGCTGGTATCGGTGGATGACAGTGAGTCCATAAATCTTCAAACGCTTTTCGCGCCCTGTGGGCGCGGCCCGGCGAATTCTTCGCCCCCCGTTCAGTACGAGTAAGCGGGTCGACGCTTCAGCGTTCTGTTTCCCGACTACCAACTCCGCTGCCGTCCAGGCGGATGACTTTTCGCGAAAGTCTAACTGCCTCGTTGGAATGTTTCCAGCGTTTATCAATTGCCTTCCCGGAAACGCCGGGTGAGGGTGGCCTGACATGCCATCCGGCAGGAAAATGACAATCTGATGTCAGGATAACGTTGTAAAGACGCAATTGGTGCACAAATCTTCATATCCAGCACCAAAAGACAAATACCGGGCGGTTAAACGACAACAAAGAAAAAGCCCTTCGAGGGGACTCGAAGGGCTTTTTTGCTCGCGCCCGGAGACCGGGCGAAGGGGCTGTTGGTCTTAGCCGCGACCTTCCAGGCGGCCATTGACCACGCGCACCTGGTCGCCGACACGCCAGTTTTCGCTGGTTTGCGGGAAGCTGCGGGTCTTGCCGTTGTCCATGCGCACGTCGACGACGTAGCTGGTGGTGGAGCGCACGTTCTTTTCCACTTCGTTGCCGGCATAACCGCCGCCGACGGCACCGGCGATGGTGGCCAGGGTACGGCCGGTACCGCCACCGATCTGGTTGCCGAGCAGGCCGCCGACCACTGCACCGCCAGCAATACCCACGCCGCTGGTCGGGACGCTGTGGCGCACGGTACGCACGCCGATCACTTCACCGCAGCTGCTGCAGACGGCCGCAGCGCGCTGGGCCACGGGTGCTGCTGCCTGGGCCTGGTAGGCGCCCTGTTGCGGCTGGTAAGAGGTGGATTGCGGAGCTTGTTGCTGCACCAGCGGTTGCTGACCCTGGGCGGCTTGGCCCGGTTGGTCGGCTTGCTCCATGGCCGCGACCTGCTGCGGCGAATTGGCGCTCTTGGAGCTGGGCAACAGGCCCGTCATCGCAGCCACGCCGATCAGGCTGACCAGGATCACGGCCACCGAGGCGCCGGCGACCAGCGGATGAATCCGGCCCGACGAAGCAGGTGCGGAAGGCTGGCTCACGGCGTTGTTGCTTGCGTTCAGGTTTTGCGGGGTATTGGTATTGGCATTGGTTTCCATGATGACCTCTCTAGTTGTTCTGTTGTCGTTGATGAGTGGATGACTGGATTATGGAGTGGTCATGGGCCAAAAAAAATCCCGATTCTGTGTCAGTTGTAAGGACTTGTAATCCTGCAACAGACGGGCTGGACACGGGTTTGCGGCAAGACAACGCTGCTCTGGAGCAATCGAGGGGCGTTTCAGGCGGGAAGGGAGGGGCGTGCAGGGAGGATGGGGTTCCGCATCCCGGGCGGGATGCGGAGGCAGCAGCTGGATGCGCCAACACGGGAGCGGCGCAGCGCCGCCCCGCGTGACGATCAGTCTTCGCGGCGCAGGTGCGGGAACAGGATCACGTCGCGGATGTTGGGCGAGTCGGTGATCAGCATCATGAGGCGGTCGATGCCGATGCCGCAGCCACCGGCCGGCGGCATGCCGTATTCCAGGGCACGGATGTAGTCGGCGTCGTAGTACATGGCTTCTTCATCGCCGGCGTCCTTGGCGGCCACTTGCGCCTGGAAGCGGGCGGCCTGGTCTTCAGCGTCATTCAACTCGGAGAAGCCGTTGGCGATCTCGCGGCCGGTGATGAACAGCTCGAAGCGCTCGGTGATGCCGGCGACCGTGTCGGAAGCGCGCGCCAGCGGCGAGACTTCGACCGGGTAGTCGATGATGTAGGTCGGGTTCCACAGCTGCGATTCAGCCGTTTCTTCGAACAGCGCCAGTTGCAGCGCGCCGATGCCGGCACCGGCCAGCGGGGCCTGGTCGGCCTTGACGCCGAACTTCTTGAGTTCAGTGCGCAGGAAGTCGATGTCGGCCAGTTGCGCTTCGGTGTAGTCCGGGGCGTACTTCAGGATCGCGCCGGTAATGGTCAGGCGGTCGAAGGGCTTGGACAGGTCCAGCTCGCGGCCCTGGTAGGTCAGCACCGCGGTGCCGTGGGCATCGATGGCGGCCTGGCGGATCACCTGTTCGGTGAAGCCCATCAGCCACTGGTAATCCACGTAGGCGGCGTAGAACTCCATCATCGTGAATTCGGGGTTGTGACGCGGCGAGACGCCTTCGTTGCGGAAGTTGCGGTTGACCTCGAAGACGCGCTCGAAACCGCCCACCACCAGGCGCTTCAGGTACAGCTCGGGGGCGATGCGCATGAACATCTGCATGTCCAGCGCATTGTGGTGGGTGATGAAAGGCTTGGCCGCCGCGCCGCCCGGGATCGGGTGCAGCATCGGGGTTTCCACTTCCATGAAACCGTTGGTTTCCATGAAGCGGCGGATCGACGACATCGCCGCAGTACGCGCCTTGAAGGTGCGGCGGGTCTCTTCGCTCATGATCAGGTCGACGTAGCGCTGGCGATACTTCATTTCCTGGTCGGCCAGGCCGTGGAACTTGTCCGGCAGCGGACGCAGCGACTTGGTGATGAGTTTCAACTTGGTGACCTTGATGGACAGCTCGCCGGTCTTGGTCTTGAAGAGGGTGCCTTCAGCGCCCAGGATATCGCCCAGGTCATAGTGCTTGAAGGCGGCCATGGCTTCTTCGCCGGTGACGTCGCGGGTCACGTAGAGCTGGATGCGGCCGTCGGCGCGCACGCCCGAGGCGTCCTGCAGGGTGGCGAAGGCCGCCTTGCCCATGACACGCTTCAACATCATGCGGCCTGCTACGGTGACCTGGACCGGTTCGGCTTCCAGCGCTTCATTCTCCAGGCCATCGTACTTGGCGTGCAGGTCGGCGGCATTGTTGGCCGGGCGGAAATCGTTGGGGAAGGCGACGCCCTGCTCGCGGATGGCGGCCAGCTTGGCGCGGCGCTCGGCGATGATGCTGTTCTCGTCGGCTGCCGGCTGGGCGGCGGGGGTGTTTTGCGTGGTCATGGTTGGAATTCTTGAAGGTTGAACGGTCGGATCAGCAAGAGCAGGCCGCGCAGCAAGGCCGCGCGGCCACCGGGATCAGACGCCCTGTTTCAGCGAGGCCGCGATGAAGTCGTCGATGTCGCCATCGAGGACGGCCTTGGTATTGCCGGTTTCGAAGTTGGTGCGCAGGTCCTTGATGCGGGACTGGTCCAGCACGTAGGAGCGGATCTGGTGGCCCCAGCCGACGTCGGTCTTGGAGTCTTCCAGCTTCTGCTGTTCGCTCATGCGCTTGCGCAGTTCCAGTTCGAACAGCTTGGCACGCAGCATGTCCCAGGCTTCGGCCCGGTTGCGGTGCTGGCTGCGGTCGTTCTGGCATTGCACGACGATGCCCGTCGGGGCGTGCGTCAGGCGCACGGCGGAGTCGGTCTTGTTGATGTGCTGGCCACCCGCGCCGGAGGCACGGTAGGTGTCCACCCGCACATCAGCCGGGTTGATCTCGATCTCGAAGGATTCATCCACTTCGGGGTAGACGAACAGGCTCGAGAAGGACGTATGGCGGCCATTGGACGAGTCGAACGGCGACTTGCGCACCAGGCGGTGCACGCCCGTTTCGGTGCGCAGGAAGCCATAGGCGTATTCGCCCTCGACCTTGATGGTGGCGGTCTTGATGCCGGCCACTTCACCGTCGGACTGTTCCAGGATTTCGGCCTTGAAGCCCTTGCGCTCGCAGTAGCGCAGGTATTGGCGCAGCAGCATGGAAGCCCAGTCCTGGGCTTCGGTACCGCCGGCACCGGCCTGGATGTCGATGAAGCAGTTGTTGGCGTCCATGGGGCCGCTGAACATGCGGCGGAATTCCATGTCTTCGACCAGCTTCTTCAGGGTCTCGGCATCGGCTTCGATGGCGACGATGGTGTCCTCGTCCTTTTCCTCGCGTGCCATCTCGAAGAGGTCACGCGCATCGGTGAGCTCGCTGTCGATCTTGATGAGGGTGTGGACGATCGCTTCCAGCGATTTCTTTTCCTTGCCGAGGTCCTGGGCCCGCTTCTGGTCGTTCCAGACGTTGGGGTCTTCCAGTTCGGCGTTGACTTGTTCGAGTTTCTCCGACTTCACATCGAAGTCAAAGATACCTCCGAAGCTCGGTGGCACGGGTGGCCAGATCATCGAGCAAGGATTGGAGGGAATTGAGGCGTTCTGCTTCCATGATGGTTTCTTTTGCGATCAAACCTCGAATTATACAAGAGGAGGAGGGCAGTTTCACCCCCGTCACGCGCCTGTCATTTTCCGTCGCTACCATCGGCGCGCTTGTTTGACTGACAAAATACTGACGGGTGCGTCCGCCGCTGCCCGACATCTGCTAGCCACCACCGGAGAATCCTCGATGAGACAGCCTGCCCCCACCGCCACTCCCGCCGTCGCCGATCAGCCGCAAGCCGGCCGCCGCAACCTGCTCAAGGCCCTGGGCGCTGCGCCCCTGCTGCCGCTGGCGGG
>JGI24890J29729_1000169_pt1 | contig 50520 bp, 55 predicted proteins | sample FreactcultureFD7_FD_29729 | JGI IMG/M metagenome (IMG submission 29729)
GCAATCATCACCACGCTCTTTTAGCGGGAATACCTAAAGATGAGTTACAAAATGCGATTTTGGCTGGAAATTCTATGTTTGTGTATTCTCGCAAGCACCGTTTTTTTACTAGCAGCATCCTCGCTGGTACTACTTGTATTGCTGCTGGCGTAGCTTACGCCTTAAAAGAAGCGGGTAGTAGCAACCGTGTCTGGTGTTTTTTAGGTGATGGCGCTGAAGATCAAGGGCATTTTTACGAAGCGGTCCGCATGGTTGCAGGGCATGATCTACCGTGTACTTTTATCATTGAGGACAACAATCGCTCAGTAGATACCACTTTAGAGGGGCGTAATCCACTAGAGTTTAGGTTTAGGATGCCAGGATGTGTAATCCGTAACCACTACACCCCAACTTATCCTCATGCTGGTAACGGAACTAAGAAGAACATCATCTTTAAGGAACGAAAATGACACTTATTAGATCCGTAAGTGATAATCAAAATTACATAATTGAATCAATTATGCAACTTTGTAACATTGAAAAATTTGATGTAGATGTAACTTACGGAAATGGTATGTTTTGGAAAAATTTACCATTACCTACTTATTGTTTTGACATAAACCCACAATTTGACCATGTGTCTTTTATATCTAGCGAAAATTTGCCATTTGATGATAATTCAATTAATTCTGTAATGTTTGACCCTCCATTTTTAACTTATATAAAAAGTGCAAAACAACATAATTCAATTATGGCAAAGCGTTTTGGAGGATATTGGAAATATGAAGAATTAGAAAGTCATTATCAAAATACAATTAAAGAAGCTAATAGAGTATTGAAAAAAAATGGTATTTTAACTATGAAATGCCAAGATATTGTTCATAATCATTCGCTTCATTCAACTCATATAAATGTAGTTAAATGGTCAACTGGAATGTTTAGGTTAAAAGATATGTTTATATTAACCGCAAAAAATCGCATACCAATTCCAGAAAAACAAGGCGAGGCAAAAAAAGTGCAAAAACACGCAAGAATTCATCATTCTTATTTTATGGTTATGGAGCGTTTATAAAATGAGCTATAAAGACGCATTAATCCGTGCCAATACTTATTTGGCTGCTGATCCTAAGACTAGGTTTATAGGTTATGGCTTACTCAAAGGTCGGGCTTTAGGTACTTTAGTCAATGTGCCAGAGCATCAAATCATTGAAATGCCAGTTGCTGAAAACTTAATGATGGATATGGCTATTGGTATGGCGCTTGTGGGGTGTAAGCCTGTAGTGTTCTTAGAGCGTATGGACTTTTTAATGAACTGCATGGATGCGCTAGTAAACCATTTAGACAAGATCAGCACGATATCCAATGGTGAATTTACGCCAAAAGTCATTATTCGGTGCATTGTGGGCAATAAAAACAAACCTTTATACACTGGACTTACCCATATTCAAGACTTTACGGAAGGTTTACAGGCTATGGTTACGATGCCAGTAGTGCAATTAAAGACTGTTGCAGACATCAATTATTCGTATGAAAAAGCCGACAAAGCCTTATATTCAACGGTTCTAGTGGAATACAAAGACCTAATATGAAAACTAACAAATACTCGGATTTCAAGATTTTTCATGTGGCGGGGAAGCTCAATTCGTTTTTAGAAAACACAATCACAGCGCCCATCTATGTTCGTATCAAGCCAATTAACCTATGCAACCACGGTTGTTTTTTTTGCACCTACAGTACGGGCTTTAGGGTCAAGGATGGGGGTGAGGAAGAACATATTGTTACAGGTATGCACGAAGATATGAAAGAGGATGACAAGATACCTAGAGAGAAGATGTTAGAGATCTTGAATGACTTATACAAAATGGGTGTAAAAGCCATCACTTATTCTGGTGGGGGCGAGCCACTGATGCACCCAGACATTGTGGAATTCATGGTTAGGACATTGGATTACGGTATGGATTTATCCATTATCACAAACGGTCAAAATTTAGCCAAGGAAAGAGCCGTAGTGCTGCGTAATGCCAAGTGGGTAAGGGTTAGCATGGACTACACCAATGGCGCAGAGATGAAGCGTTTTAGGAATGTGCCAGAAAAGAGTTTTGACAGCGTAATTAAAAACATTGAGGAGTTTGCTAAGTACAAGGCAAAGGATTGTGATTTAGCGGTTAATTATATTGTGCACCGCAACAATTACAAAAATTTGGGGGTGTTCACCCGTTTATTAAAAGATGCAGGAGTTGAAAATGTGCGCTACAGCCCTATGTATGTACCAGATTTTTATAATTATCACAACGCTATTGTTGATGCTGTTAATGATCAACTTAAAGAAGCTGCCACTTTGGTTAGCGATAACTTTAGCGTTAACAGCACTTACAACATTGTTCCTGGCAGCAGCCACTCGCCCATCAGGTCTTACAACCGATGCTACATCATGCAAACCGTGCCTGTTATTGCAGCAGACCTTGGGGTATACGCCTGTCACAACAAAGCCTATGACAGTACGGGGCTAATGGGTTCACTAAAAGACCAGTCTTTTAAAGAGATGTGGAATAGCAAAGCAACCAGAGATTACATGATTAACTTTAATGCCAAGCGTACTTGTTTACATGAGTGTTCTAATGACCGTAAGAATATTTTGATTAACGAAGTAGTACAAGCCAGCACCGATAACTTTATTTAGGGATAGATATGCCACGCAAAAAGAAAGAAGTAACCCCCGTTCAACCCAGTTTATTTGTTGCCACACCCATGTATGGGGGTAATTGCGCTGGTTTTTATACTCAATCTATTCTTAGTTTGACTAATGTTTGTAGAGAAAAGGGTGTATCTTTATCGTTTAGTTTTATGTTTAACGAGAGCCTAATTACCCGTGCTAGAAATGCAATGGTGCATCAATTTTTAAAGACTAAATGTACGCATTTAATGTTTATTGATTCGGACATTAAATTTAACCCTAATGACATCATTCCAATGATCGGGGTAGACAAAGACATTATTTGTGGCATTTATCCTAAAAAAGAAATCAATTGGGGTAGCGTTAAAAAGGCAATGGACAATGGCGTACCTTTTGATCAGCTTAAAAGCCACACTGGTAGCTTTGTAGTCAATTTAGTAGGCTACGCAGGTGAAGTTACTGTGCCCATAAATCAACCAGTAGAAATATTTAATGGTGGTACAGGTTTTATGCTAATTAAGCGTGAAGTATTTGAAAAGCTAAAAAATCATGTGCCACAGTACAGTAATGATGTGGCTGACTTGTCTGGTCAAATGCAGCAGCAAGAAAAAATTTATGAATTCTTTGCCACTAGCATAGAACCTGAAACCAATCGTTTGTTATCCGAAGATTATCATTTCTGTTATATCTGGAGAAAGATTAAGGGCAAAGTATTTGCAGCGCCTTGGGCAAATTTAGCCCACATTGGTTCTTATGCGTTTGAAGGCGGTTTAATACCATCTCCATAAAGTTTAGGCATTTTGTATCATTTTCTCAGCGTTAGTTTGTACAGTAGCAGCCCTTGATATCCAGCCTTTTTCAAAATGTGGATTATTCAAAGACTTGTAATACGCTATCCTCTCATCCGTAAAATGATCAAGGATATCCATTGGCTTAGAGTTGCGTATAAGCGCTTGGGTAATTGAACCAAGTACGCCATCGGGGTCTGCTCCAACTGCTTTTTGCAAGCAGCGTATCGACCTTTTAACTCCTGCATTGACACCAAAATCGAATACCGCATAGTCAACTCCTTTCGGTAAAATATCGCATCCTGCTGGATTCCAATAATTTTGTTTGTATAAGGGTTTCACCATAACTGGCGTTAAATCTTTAATTTCTTGTACGCTAACAGGGCGATTAACATAGGCTTTCCATGTAGCAATCGTCACCCCTAAATTAGTAGCACCCCCAGAATCATAGGGGTCTTGAACGAAACCTCCTTCGCTCTTTAACAACAAAGCAAATGAAGGATTAAAGTTTTCGATCATTAAAAATACCGATTTGTTCTTTTAACCAGCCTTGCAAAGATACCAACTGTTGTGTTGTTATTGCACACTTTTCAATAAATTGAGGGTCGGAGGCTGTGCCATCAATGCTGCTGGTGGCGTTGGAAACGCTTGTTGTTTGATCGGTGTTGGGGAGGCGCACCCCACCATAAACACGCTTAATAAGAGCAATGCGGTTTTCATAATCAGATTTAACCTTTTCGTTTACTTGTTCAGCTTCTTTAGCTTTAGACTTATTGATGAGTTCCTGCTCTTTAGCAGCCAACTCTGTTTTAGCCACATACGCATCGTACTTGGCTGATTCATACTTACCGTATCCCAATCCAACTACCGCAAGCACTGCACAGGCAGCATAAATATAGATTGAAATAGGTAGTGGAAACATTAATCTGCCTCTATAGGTCGATTAGTAAAAAATCTTAATACAGCGCAAATAACTCCAATACAGACAAGGATTGTGCCGTAATATTTAGGATTTATAACATTTTCTAAATAAGAAAAGTTGTCATACACAGCCCCAACAACAACCAATGCAAGCGAGAACCACATTGTTCTCGACTTCCACATTGGCTTGGGTTTGCGGTTATAAACCTTCACCTGGGGTAAAGTAACATTCTGATGTAGCTTCACCAATAAAAGCAACATAAGTATTTGCGCTAGAAAATTGTTGCGGAATAGTAAATACTTTGATTGTTCCTGGCACAGATACTAAACAATATTGAGCGTTGCCATTGCTAGGAGCAGCTACCGTGACAGAAGCATTAGAGCTAACCTGAAAATAAACAGGTTGACCACCAGATCCAGTAGGTTGATGATTAGACACCAATAATTGATTACACGGGCTATCAGAAACAATTACAAGCGTTTGGCTACCAGTAGTAACATTCGCCTTATAAGTTTTTCCTTGAGCTTGAAAAGCGATATTGTTAGCCATTTAGAAGATCCGATTCTTTTCTGGTTTGGTTGTTGAGGAGTCTTTGGTGTTGCGGTTATTGTCAAAGTTCCATACCGAAACATATCCTGCTGGCATCTTGCCAGTCAAGGTTGTATTAATTCCATTCATAGATCCATCTCTGGGTAGCGGAGGGCGCACAGCAGTAGATGTTTGTTGATTTTTTGTTTGTTCTCTTTTGTGGGGTACGCTACCAGCGCTACCCGTTGTTTTCGGTTTTAAGCTCATTTTGATTCCTCTCTCTTGTATTTACTAGAAGATAACTGAATATCACAAATATGGCTAGTGTTGTCACTCGTTCCCACATTGGATTCCACATGGTCCAACCACACATTACGCTGCAAGCGATCAACGCCAATATTGCCAACAAGCGGTCTGAAATGACCGTAAGCGCCAACCGAATTAAACTGACTGCATCCATTACCAATCCCCTTAAAAGTTAAACCAAACATAGTTTAACCTTCTTCATCATCTACTGCAATAAAGCCACTACCCCACTCATCATCGCTGATCTTTTGCTTGAGCTTCTCAATATTTACCATTCGATCAATAACTTTACATTTATCCGTTAAGGAATAACTATCATCTGCCATCACTTGTATTAGCAGTTTGCTGACAGCATCCTCAAGGTCGGGGTTTAGCCCTTTATTCTTTTTGCTCATTATTTACCCATATAGGAAGTAGCACCGCTATATGCGCCATACGCAGTGCCACCGCCCAATCCCCATTTAATTACTTTTTGTATCATTTCCCGCTTTTTTTGCAAATCAGATATTTGATTGATTTCTCTGAGCAATTGATCTCTTTGTGCAATTGACATAACTCCTGCTCTTTCTAGCCTATTAGCAACTGCTTGTACTTGAGTGTTAATTTCGTCAATATTTCTAGCACGGTTAACATCTGTTTCTAAACGGTTTAAATCGTTTTGTAGTGCTTTTTGTTCAGTAGCTGTGGCAGTTCTAGTCTTGCCCATTTCGGTGGCTTTAGCGCCCCGTTTTTCAGCATTTAACACTGTTTTGACATAGTTATCAGCCATATTATAAGCATTGGTTTCCTTTAACATGGTGCGATTGTCACGCAAAAAGGTCTGTAATTGAGCGCCTGTCTTTTTGCTCTCTAATTGGGCAGCAAAATAGCGTTGGGCTGATTGTTGAGCCAATTTTTCATCACCACCTAAAGCGTCAACTAAAGCACGGTAATCTTCTTTTGATTTAAACACTTTTGCTGGTATTGCTTGGGCTGGTACATTAGCGTAGTTAACGCCTTTACCAACTAATTGATCGTCAACCAATGCTTTACCAACTTTTGTTTGAAACACCCGCATAGGTTCACTGTCTTTGCGGTATTGGTCAATAAATTTACGGATGCCAGGAGAAAATTCCTCCATTACACCCTCAACTGTTTTAGCTAATCTACCCGCTTGTTGCTGACTAATTGCATCAAAGCCTTCAGCAGGTAAACCAGATGCACGATCCCGCAAAAACCTTCTAAGGTTTTCTAAACCTTCAAAACTGACTGGTTTTCCTGAAACTACGCCTGTCACTGGATCTACTTCTCTAGGATTAATAGCTCTTTTGATTTGCAATAATTGATTTTTGATTGAATCAACCGATGCAACTGCTAACTTAGTGTCAGGATTAGTAATCTCAGCATTTATTGACTTTAAAGCATTTTTAAAAGATTCCGTATCCGCTACTTTTTGACCAGCTTTTTCTTTGTTTAAAGCAAAATTAAAAGCATCAGCTTTGTATTTTTGTGCATTGGTTTCACGGGTCGTTTTTAATTGATTGTATTTTTGATCTACAGATTGACGAATAGATGTACCAATGTCATCCAAAGATTGTGGTATTGCTTTAGCTGCTCCAGCCTCAGTTCCAACAGTAACTCCAGGCAAACCACCATAAGCAGCTTCACCTTTACCTGCTTCACGCTGTGCAATTTTTTCAGCAGCAGCAGCACGGGATTCAGCCGTTGTTGCTTTAGTTCCCGCTTTTTCTGCTTCTTCAGCCAATCTTCCAGTAGTTGTTGATTTAAGCGTTTCAGCCAAATCTTTACCGCCAGACATCAATTTGCCAATTTTTCCAACACCATACTTTCCTAATTCATATACTGCTTTTCCACCGCCAAGAACAGCAGGTGTGAATTCTCCAGCAGTTTGATAACCACTTACATCTGGTCTTGGTTTTGGAATACCAACCGCACCATAAATTCTTTGAATATCTTTAGTGGTGGGTAAATAGGTTTCCCTGCCCATAGGAGCGCCACCTCTAATCTGTTTTGGTACAACAGCTTCTTCAATATCTCCAAGAGATCCTAATGTGCTTGTGCCTAAACCATAAGCAAATGCGCCAGCCTTTTCTCCAAAACCAGGCTCTTTGGGCGAACTTGGCTCTGAAAGCAAATCTCTGCCTTTAGATGATTCTTCGGATAGCAAATCACGACCAGCCATGCTTATTCTCCTTCAATCTGATAGCCTCTAGCTTTTAAACGGCTTTTAGCTTCATCAATTGAAATGTTGTTTTTAGCAGCAGTAACTGCTACATCGTCTTTAGTGGCAATCTTTTCACCAGTACCGCCAATTTCACTTACATCGGTAATGGACTTGCCTCTTTGTTGATAATATTGGTCAATCTTTTCGCCAATAGGAATAAAACCTGGATAACGCATTTCAAGAAAAGCATTTTTATCGGTAAAGTCATCTTTAACGCCTTTAATTCTTTCTTTAAGGGCGCTAACAGGAATACCTTTCCATCCATAAATAGGCGAAAGTACAGATTGTTCTGATTTTGTAAGATTTTTACCGCCAATTTCAAATTCAATTGCTTGAATACGAGCTAATTTTTGAGATAATTCTGGAAAATTAGCACGCAAATTGTTTATTACATCTGGAGTAAATTGCGTTTCAGGACCAATTAAGCGAGCATATTTAGGATCTTTTAATAAAGATTCAATATCCGTAATATTGTTAATAACTGATTTTCTAGCTAAATAAATATTATTAGTATCTTTATCTTTTGGTAAAGGTCCACCCGTAGTTGTTGCTTTAGCTTTAGAAAGTTGCAAATCTTGAGCCATTTTTTCCATTTTCATGGTTGCGTCAAAAATTTCTTTTTGCAATTTAACTGTTTCAGTTAAACCTTGTTTGTCAAACTTAGCCCGTAATAATGGGCTTTCTGACTCAGCAATTGCAATTGCAGCTAATGAATTACCTTTAGCAGAATCAATAGCTCTAGTCTTTTCAGCCAATTCAAGCTGTTTGTAAATTTTTTCATTTTTGGCTTTAATGGTTTGCAGTTCTTTTTCAAACTGGATTTGTTCACGCCTAAACACATCTTGTCTGCCAGTTTGATAACCTTTCATCATGCCTGTCATTGATTCAATTGCTGCTCTGCCTGATTGAGAACCATATTTACCCGCAGATGAGCCAACAAAAGCTATTAATCCAGCAAGAGTTGACATACCAATAAAAGTTTCCTGGCTAGGTTTAAACTCAGGTTCAGGAGTAGCAGCTAACTGTTCTCTTGCTTGACCTAAATCGGCTGTAGCGCCTTCAGCTTGTCTACCAGTTTCAGCAGCTTTAATTTTGGCTACATCAATATTCTTTTGGCTTTCAAGTTTGCCTAGATTGCTAGTGGCTAATTGTTCTTGTTCGCCTGTTTTAGCCATAGAGGTTATTTGATCTCTAGGAGATTGTTTAGCCACTTTGGTCAGCGACAATGGATCAGAAAGTGCGTCATTCATCATGCTGTGATCTCTCCTGAAGTTGGGCTTGCTGGCGTGCTGGTATCTGTTGTTGTAAGGCTAGGATTTGAAAGTAAATTTCCACCACTCTTTATTGCTTGATTGCCTATTTGAGGTGCATACCCTAATACCATGGGGGCAAGCATTGTAGCCAATTGATTTGCAAAGTTAGCTTGACTTTGAGCCAGTGCAGTATCAGCAGCTTGACCTGCTTGAATAGCGCCAATAGCGTAGTTATCACCAATATTAGCAATTTTAACACCCTGCGTTAATTGGTTATCTAAGAGTCGTGCCTCAAGGTCAGCAATACTATTAGCGCCTTGTAATACGCCTACACCACCAGTACGGCTGATGTTTTGGGCTGCCATTGCTCTAGCTGCTTTAATTGCTTGAATGTTACTTGCGGATAAATTACCTGCTTGAGCGCCACTAATTAAATTTTTACCAATATTTTGATAAGGAGTAGCAATATTTAAACGATCAGTCTTAGCTTGTTGAGCTTGGTCAGCAGCCGTCTTAGCAGCAGGTTGCGCTACACCTCTGGTTAAACCGTAAGCTGTTCCAGCGCCTAATCCTAATCTAAGCAATTGGCTTAGTAAACCAGAATAATCGGTGGGTTTGCCATCTTTAGTTGTTCCAGGTTTTTCAGGAATGGGTGTTGCTTTTTCGTAATAAGGATCACCTGTGGGCGTAAAAACAGTTTGTTCTCCTGCCGTAGGCAATCTTCCACCTGGATATAACTGTGGATATTCTTGAGCTACTTGTGCGGGTGTGCCAGGCAAACCAGTTGAAGGAAGAACTCCAGGACCAGCAGGATCGTAATTAAGATCTTGCAATGCGTTAAAACCAGGGCTTGCATTTGGTGGATAAGCAAAAGGTTGTGGTGCTGCTTGGTCTGGCATCGTACTAAAATCAGGACCAGTGTAACCAGCGCTAGGATCAACATAAGGTTGATATTGACCGCCATCAGGAACGCCATAATAATTTGGATCTTGAGATACTGAACCAACATCAGGAGCGGGAACGCTCACATCGGGGGCAGCAACATTTACATCTGGCGCTGGTATATCAGGTGCAGGTCCAACATCAACGCTTGCTCCACTAAAATCTTCACCATCGTCATATTCTAACAAGCCAGTATAAGGGTTTATACTACCCCTACCGCCACGCCTTTTAAGTAGCGCAGCTTCTTTAGGGGTAATGTGAGCAAGGATTGTATCTTTGCCACGACCTTTTGAACGGATCATCTCCGCTAGATCTGCTAGATTTAACCCCAACGATTTTGATAAAGTGTTAGCCATTAATTAACTCCCTGTTTCATCTTTATACCTCAATGATGCTGTATTCCACACATTTTGAGGAGTTCCTCCCGTTTCTTTACTTGTATCTTCACCACCAGCGCCAGCATCAGCGCTAGTACCCCCTAAAGCCCCGCTACCCGTTCTTAACGCTTGTCCTAGTGCGGATGTATTAGGACCAAAATAAGAGCTTCCTGTGATCGGTAATCCAGCCGAATTTAAAGAAGGCGTATTACTAATATTTTTTGCACTCAAACTAGGCGAAGTGCCAGGACCTTGACCAGGACCAGTCTTTATAGCGCTAGGACTACTACCGCTAGTAGTTGTACCACCAGAAGAAGATTTGCTAGTAGGAAAAAGGTAAGGAACTAAAAATCCACCAGCAAGAGTAGCTCCTGTACTTGACGCTATTTTTTCTCCAGCGCTAGGAATATCAACATATTTAGCTGAACCGTCAGGGTTATATTGGGTTACTTGACCTTCTCTAGGCAACATTCCGCCTGGATACAAGTCTGGATTAAGTTTAGCTACATCAGTGGGAGATAAAGGTTGACCAGTAGCAGGATCAATTAATTGTTCATCTCCTGTAAAGTCAGGAGTTCCGCTAAAGTCTATGTTTGAAACATCCAATACTCCACCACCAAAAGCACCTGGAATAGCACCTTTAGCAGCGCCAGTTAAAACATCTTTACCGCCTAATACTGCTGTAACTGCGCCTTTTGCTGCTCCTGTGGCTGCGCCTCCAGCAGTTGACGATAAATCACCAGGTAAAGATCCAGCAACAGCGCCTCCAACACCCGCAGTGACGGCAGCTTTAGCAGCGCTTTCAAGAATTTTATTAATATCACCGCCTTGTAAAGCAGTATTTACTGAACTTGAAGTAGCGCTTGATAGTCCTGCTGCAACGGAATTTACGGCAGTAGCTCCATAAGTTGCGGTTAGTTCAGCAGCACTTAAACCAGTAGCAGACTCTAAAAGAGCCATGCCAACAGGAGCAAAAGCAACACCACCCATAATTGCAGCGCCAATTTTAATTACAGAATCAAATATTTGAAAAGTTTGTGAATCAGTTGGGGCAGGAGATACATCTTGAATGGTGTAAGTGCGGTTTCCTTTAGCTGGGTCAGTAAATACTTTGCCTTGAGAATTTAACAAAAGTTCTGGTGACTGTACTTGAACTTCAACCCCATTAATAGTCAATGTGTCAGGTAAATTTGTTCCAGAATAAGCGTAATTACGATACCCCAAGCGTGTGTTGGCAGGATCTTCATAAGCAGAGAATGGGGGCGTAACGCTAACTGCCGTATTTGGAGAGCTAGGATCAGCTAAAGCGGTTGATCCATCTGCGTAGTGATATTGCCCCATTCCGTAATAATCAGACCAACTAACGGCATTTTTTGCTAAATTAGTAGGATCAAGTATCCAATTAACACCACCCGCAGAACTTGGTCCTGCTGCAGTTACATTCCTTCCTGCCCCTGAATTCATGGCAGGTGCATTTTGGTTGGTTTGAGCAGCAATATAATTCTGACCTTCACCAGAATTGACAATGCTACTAACTAAAGAGTCAGCAGAAGCACCTGCATTAAGTGCATCTGTATAGGCTTGCAATCCACCAGGATCAGGTGCTCTGCCTAAGTAAGTTTCATACCAATTGGTAACTATAGCTTGTGATTGTGCGGGATCAGGAGCTACCTGTGCAACAGGATCAGGCGCTACCTGTGCAACAGGATCATCTACCCAAATACTGCTTTCACCAGCGTCTACCCAAGGCATTATCTAGCGCCCCCTAGTAATTGAGCAATAGACATTAAAGAGCCAATAAATCGGTAATCAAACCCTTCTTGAATATCCTCTGGCTTGGCAATCTTGGACTGTAGTGCCTTTTGTTTAACTATTGGATATAGGCTTTTGTCTTTTAAGGCTTGGTTTGCCATATTTCCAAGCTGAATTAAAGTATTAGGATCAATATTGTTTTCAGTAATGAGCTTTTGTAATTGTTCTTTGGCTTTGTCTAACTGCGGATCTTGCCCAGGTTGCTGTTTACCCTGCATAGCGCCCATGACTTCGCTATCAGGAAAACCCGATTTTTTTTGGGGTGGGGAAGCGGGATTATTTTGCATTATGTTAGGTTCAGGGCAGCAGCAATTTGTTCGTGAATATACAAGTGAGAAGCCAGCCAATCATAGAAATCTGCCTCCACATTCCAGTCTACATCGAGCATATTAAAGGGATTATTAAGCCCAATTATGTTTGCAAAGCTCTGATGTTCGACCTGATGGGCGAGTAACCAGTCATCTAAATTGTCCGTATTTGCGTCAGATAAGGGGAAAGCGGGTACTAATATGCCAGCAGTAAGAAAAGTATTCCTAAATGTGAGGTGTTGTTGCCCATTTACAAACAAAAAGTTTCCTAATGAATCAACATTGCCAAATTCGACATCAGATAAAGAATTAAAGTCCATTACCGATTAGCCTTATCTCTTAATTCTTTATAAATTTCCGCAAGCATCCCTTTGATCTCCGTAATATCCGCCCTGTAGTCATTTTTAGTGACATACATCAGTGGCATTTCTCTAACATCCTCATCTAAGCGAACAATGGTCTTACTAATGTTATTTAGCACCCATCCTCCCAAAAATCCCGCTATAGCAATAGCAATATTAAAAAGATTTTGAACATCCATGAGTTAGACCGCATAGTAAGGAATTTTGACATTGACACTGTTTACATTAGCAATAATGTAGCCAGCAGGAATGAGCATCATAGTTGCAGAACTAAAAGTAGCGTTAGATGCAGTGTTACTTGTGTATCTAAAGGTTGTTGAATTTTCTGTGCCACCAGTAATAGTGACATTTCCTAAAGTAAGGTTGCCTAAAGTAGCAATAGTAGAACCTAGAGTAACTAGGGTATTCCCTAATGTAGCGCTTGAATTAGCAAGGTAACTATTAGGAAAAGTTGCTGCTACGCTTTGAATATTGGCATTTTGAAGGGCTAAATTGCCTACTGTAGTAGCGGTGTTTCCAAGCCCTATGGTTGTATTGCCAATGGTGATATTGCCACCTGTAATGGCTGTATTGGCTACAATAATGGCTACATTTGCTGCATTAGTTATTCTTCCTTGTGCATCAACAGTAAAAATACCATTAATACTAGCGTTTCCATAAGTTCCTGCAGTTACTGCAGTATTGGCAAGCGCTACAGTTCCAGTAGTCGTAATTGGACCGCCAGTAAGACCAGTACCCGTATTAACTTGAGTAACTGTACCATTACCGCCTCCGCCACCACCACTACCAATTGTATTCGCTACCTTTAGAACCATGATTTACACCCCATCTCCAGGAGTTATGTAACAAACAGCGTTAGCTGTGCTGTAGCCCGTAAAATACGCATTAGGAGCAAAAGTAAGAATCTCATCCGTGCCAGGTAACAAAGGAAACGCTTGTCCTGTAGTTGTTACATTGGCAGCCGATGTAGTTGCATTAGCAGCATCTACGCCATACCCCAAGAAAACAACAGTAGTGCCGTTATTAATAATTCGATACTGGTTGCCACCTAAAGTAGTTGATAAACATTGGACAGGCGTAGGAACGCTTGTAAAAGCTGTAAAAGTAACAGTATTACCTGTTTTACTAAAGGCATTAATACCCATTTTATGCTCCTGTAGGGGCTTCTACCCAAGATAATGTAGCTTCATCCCATACATAAGGACCGCCTGTTGTTGGCATAGGTCCTGGAGGAGTTGGTGCTTGCCATAAATAAGTAGCTTTATCTAGCACCCATGAAGGATACGGTTGTGGCGATGCAAAGCCTGTGCCATCCCATGAGTAGCCAATACCAGCATAGTTGTAATTAAGTGGAGTACCACCATCAGGAGTCATTGGCTCGGCAGGAGGGCTAGGTGCGTAATGCACATTTCCATAGGTGTTATACGAAGTTTGAACCCATAAAGATGGATCTCCCAAAACTCCGCTATCAATAAATGTTTGATCGGCAACAATTACATCTGTAACGATGCCGTTTTCTACTTTTGCAAAATGTGCCATATTTGTTTCCTTTAAGCTGTGTAAGTGCCTGATGCTGTGTAAGTTAAGATTGTATTTGTACCGCTAGTTGTTATTGTTGGTGAACCTGTAGTAGTACCTGTATAGCGAGCAGTTGGTATAGATAGAATTACAACACCAGAACCACCATTGCCACCATTTGATGAATTAGGGGAATTATTGCAACCTCCTCCTCCACCGCCACCCAAATTTGCAGTTCCGTTTGAACCAGCACCAGTTCCATTTCCTGCGCCACCTCCACCAGAGCCGCCTGAACCAGCAGTTCCATTTCCTAAATATGTACCGCCACCACCACCGCCTGCATATGTAACAGAACTACCAGTTATAGAACTTGCTGAACCTGAGCCACCGCTTCCTGCAACTGTGCTTGTTGAATTTCCACCTACTGCATTAGCACCGCCACCGCCACCGCCTAGAAAAAATGGATTACTTGCATAACCAGTTCCACCATTATTACCTTGACCGCTTGGTGAAGCTATACCATTAGCTTGCCCATTAGTACCTCCCCCTCCAGAACCACCATTGCTACCGGCAGCAGCACCACTAGCGCCACCACCTCCACCTGTAGCAGTTACAGTAGTAATTCCTGTTCCGCTTATTACAGAATTTACACCTACAGTTCCAGCAGCAGATGCACTTGTTGAGCCTGCTCCACCAGTACCAACTGTAATTGTGTATTGAATACCACCAGTAAGAGCTAAATATCCTGTTAAAAGTCCACCAGCACCGCCTCCAGCTCCTTCTGCTGCACCGCCACCGCCACCGCCAGCAACTACTAAATATTGAATAACAGGAACTAAACTTCCGCTACTAGTAAAAGTATGTATTGTATTTCCACCGCTTGTAGTTACTGTGCCACCTGAGAATTGTTGGCTACCAGAGTATGAAATGATTACTATGCCGCTACCTCCAGCAGCAGCTACTCCAGTTGAGTAAGATCCACCGCCAGCACCGCCAGTATTAGTGGTTCCAGATACAGCATCAATGCTTCCAACACCAGCATTGTAATTAGCGCCAGCACCTCCACCTCCTGATCCTCCAGCATAAGTTGATGTATAACCTCCGCCACCGCCTCCACCACCACGGGTTACAGAAGAACCACTAATTGAAGATGAAGAACCATTACCACCAACACCAGCACTTGTAGTATTACCAGCTTGACTTGCGCCTCCACCGCCACCACCGTTATATACACCTAATATTCCCCCTGAACCACCAGCATTTCCTTGAGAAGCAGTTGCAGTACCGCCAGTACCACCAGTTGATGTAGCTGCTCCACCACCTCCTCCAGAACCGCCAGACAACCCATTTCCAGGGGCTGGAGTTCCTCCACCAAAACCTCCACCACCGCCACCAACAGAAGCAGTTGCATAAGCACTAAAACTTGAATTTGTGCCAGAAACTCCATTTGTAGCCGTATTTGTTGTTCCAGCAGCGCCACCAGCACCAACAGTAATTATGTAAGTTGAGTTAGTGTCAATGGTGACTGATGAAGTTTGGTAACCTCCAGCACCTCCACCTCCACCACCCCAACTACCAGCAATAGAACTTGCACCGCCACCACCACCAGCTACGATTAAATAGCTTGCAGATAAAGAACTAATAGGAACAAGCGTTCCTGATGTAGTGAATGTGTGGATAGTCGAACCACCGCTTGATGTGACTACACCGCCACCAAATTGTTGTGCGCCTGTGTAGCTAATAATTACAACACCGCTACCACCAGCAGCACCAGCATAACTATTACCGTCATATCCAGCACCTCCACCGCCACCGCCTGTATTAGCAGTACCAGCAGTATTTCCATTTGATGCGCTACCATTACCGCCACCACCTGTACCACCATTACCAGGCGCAGAACCTGAAACACGACCTCCTCCACCACCACCGCCAGCGTAAGTTACTGATGTACCAGTTATTGAAGAAGCTGTGCCATTACCTCCATTACCAGCTTGAGAAGTGTTTGGAGCATTTTGACCAGCAGCACCAGCGCCTCCACCGCCACCTCCAGGATAACCAGCAGCACCTAAACCGTATCCGCCAGCATTACCTTGACTAGATGTACCAGCACCGCCAGCGCCACTATAACCGCCTCCACCACCTGAACCACCGCTATTACCAGCAGCGCTTGCACCACCACCTCCACCACCACCAACTGAAGCAGTTAATGTACCAAATTGAGAATTTGAGCCTTGTGAACCTGTATAAGTACCACTAGAGCCACCAGCACCGCCAGCACCAACAGTAACTGTATATGAAGTTCCTATAGCTAAAGATGTTGTGCCTGTTTGATACCCACCAGCACCTCCACCGCCACCCATAACTCCACCGCCTCCACCACCACCAGCTACTATTAAATAGCTTGCAGATACAGCAGTTGAGCCAGCAGTAAAGCCAAAAGCCGCTAATGAAGCTGCACCAATTTTAGATAAGCGTGGCATTAGGCGAATTTAGTTTGACTTGCAAGAATTGTGTAAGCGTTACTACCCGTTTTAATAATTACATAATTGTATGTATCAGTTGAACTGGCATTTCCGCTAGAGGGGGCAGTACCGCCTTGCCATTTAGGAGTAACCGTATTTCCGTCAACTTGTACAAGACTGTTGTAATAAGCCGTAGCGCCTTGAGCAGTTACTAAAGTAGCTGAAACGGATACATTGGCTGGCACTGCATTATTAAAAGTTGTACCTGAATTTCCACGAAAATTAACCGTAAAATTACCAGTAGCATTGGCTGTGCAGTAGACCACTACATTAGACAAAATATCAATGTTAATTGTGGCGTTTGCTGCTGTAGCTGTAATGTTTGCTGGCTCTTGAATAGCCTCAATCGTAGCGTTGTTGAGCGCTAAATTACCAACAGAGGTAGTAGCACTTCCTAATGTTAAAGTCGCATTACCTAAAGTCGCTGTACTATTGGCTAAAAAGCTATTTGGAAAAGTAGTTGCAACACTGGTAATCAGGACATTACCTAGATTTAAGTTACCGACAGTCGTAGTAGTATTGCCAAGCCCAATGGCTGCGTTACCTAGCGTTGCTGTAGTATTAAAGTCTGCATCTAAATTAGTTAATGGTATTGCCGTAGTAGCATTACCAAATGTATAGGGAACTCCAGCCATTTTAGAACCTCACTCTCAATTCATGTTCAAATTCGTATGTGTTAACAACAAATCCAGCCGAGTTGGAAGTTTGGGTTAACCCTAAGTATTTTCCCCATTGCATAGCATCTGACTTATAAAGCTGATACCCAGTTCCACCTAACCAAGATATTACTGTAGAACTGTTATTTGTCCAAGAGATTGTCGCACCCGCATTATTAGTCCAAGTAACAAAATTTTGCAAAGTGTAGGCAGAAGATGAGCCATTTTCAGAATCTACCGTTACCGACAAAATAGCGCCATTGGATAAAGTCGCTTCAATACCAAATTTTAAAGCCTGTTTGGTGCGAATTGGATCGGTCAATGGCAATAAAGCGGTTTGGACACGACTTGTAATAGCATTGCTGGTACTGTTATATAACTTATATAAAGTATTGTCAATCGTACCGTATAGGCTTATTTTTCCGTTAAAAGGCACGGAAGTAATGTACTTCATGCTGTCACCCTGGCTGGTTAAGAACCAGCGCTTGTCAAAAAACACCGCTTGAATATAACGGTATCCGCCTGTAAAAACGGCATCGTAATAACGGAAATTAAAGGCAGCGCACAGGATATTATTAATTAAAACCTGACCTGCATAAATGGGGCTATTAAAGTCAATATTGGCAAACATTCCATCTAAGCTGTCTGAGAGCTTGGAGGTGGTTGAACCAACAAGGGCGTAAACGCCATAATCGTTCATAAATAAAACAGATCGGAAATACGGGAAAATAGCCTGTGGGCGCTTAGAGCCCACAGATGCGCTTACATTGGTATTAGTAAATAAAGTAGTACCACTAGTAGTAACCCTAACATCCGAAAACACATTGATGGAATCATCGCCAAAAACATACAAAAAGTTATTAGCAGCAAGGAGTTGCTGTATGTTTCCATGAAGGGTGCTATCTGTTAAGACAATCGTACCAGCAGATACGCTTGTAAAATCACTATAAGAACCAGCAGCGCTATAAGCAACAGTACGACCAAAAGCAACCCAAACCCTCCCAGAAAACGAGGAAACGCCTACATTAGGATCATTGTTGATTACGGGTACTAAATTAGCGCCTGATCCACCAGCAGATATGGTAGCAGTAATATTTGAGTTGTTGGTATAGTTTGCACCATAATTGGTCATAATGACAACGGACACGGCATTGTTACGAATGATGGCTGTAGCTGCTGCTCCTGTACCACCGCCACCACTAAAGGTGACGGGTGTTGTCCCGTTGGTGTAACCCGAACCCCCATTAACTACAGCAGTTGCAACCGTGCCTTGGGCAAAAGTCAATAACTCTCCAATGGCTGCTGCGCCTGATCCACCACCGCCAGCAAAGCTCACGGTCAAATTACTAGCATTGGTGTAGCCAGAACCCGCATTGGTTAAAGTCACATAAGTAACGGCATTACCCGTAACAGCGCAAGTAGCTTCAGCTTGAACACCACCAACTTGATCTGGTCCTGAAATAGTAACGCTAGGGGCGGTGTTATAGCCACTGCCATAGTTTGTCATTGCAACCAAACCAACAGACCCAATGGCTACGGTGTTGTTGCCATCCCAAGTATATAAACCCTTGTTGTTATCAAGGATTAAAATATGGTCATTATTGTACTGACTGACCTCAATTCCTGAGTTAGAGAATGTTCCTGCCGTAGCAATCGTACCTTTAATTCCGCTAGTAATATTAAAATACTGTGCCGAGCCATCAGGCATAAAAGCCAAAATATAGTCTGTAATATTTAAACTGGCAGACGAAAAATAGGTTGGCGTGTCCGAAAACATCACAACGGTGTTGCCAGAGTCTGTAACCGCAGTTTGGGCTGGAGTAATTCGTAAGTTTCCAGGACCAACTGGTTGGGCATTTTCAAGCCAAGAAAACTCCTCCTCACCAATGGCAGTGCGGTTTGCTTTGGTATTAAGCCCTTGGAATTGCTTAATGACCTGATACGACTTTTTCTGCTCTGCTGCTGCCATAATTAGTAAGGTGAACTATAAACGCTAGGAATCCTACGAGTGAAAGTGGTATTGAGTATTGATGTTGCTTGTTTCAAATATTCTTGCTTAAAAATCTCTGATTCGCCATAACTTTGCTCATAAAACTTAGCAAGGTAAGCAGCATAAAACTTAACGGCTGTAGTGTACGGATCAACAATAGGATCGGTGGCATTTGCATTGGTTTGAACCAAAGCAGTTGGCAAAATAACGGTATCAATTTCAATTTGATAAGTTTGATCGGGAACTGGACCTACATAGATATTGCCTTGACCGTAGGTCGTGTAAGCTAGTGGTCTACCAATGTAATTCTGCCAAAAACGCAATCTCGCATTAAAGTCAGTCCACGATAAATAATCTAGTGGTACACGGGTGTTACCCCAGTACAGGTTAATGTTAATTACATCAAGGGTTTCGCTACCCTGAGGCATGGCTGCGTAAAAAATGTTTTCGCAGTTACCAACATATTGCAAGGTTGCAGTGCCATCAGCAAAAGCAGTGCTTGGCGGATAATTATTGTAATTATTGTTTGTAGCGTTTGGGTATGGAGGTGCTGAACTACCTGAAGTACCGTCTGTAATGTATTGATATATAAAGATATTACTAAATACAAAAGTATTTGCAGTAACAGTAGCGTTGGCTACCCAAGCAGTAGGTTGTGCTGGTGTAACGCTATTAATTGTGTTTGTTGCGGGTACTTGACAAGGAACTTGAGTAACTTGGATGGTGCGTAGCGCACCTGTATCCCTAACAACTCGCTCTCTAGCCGAGTTAATGTAATCCGTTAACTGGGCAGTTGAATAAAAGTTGGCGTTTGCATCGTGCAGTAATCTCTGCACTTCCGTAATATAGTTATTAAGTGTAGCCACAGTTTAGTATCCATAGATCATGCTACAGCCTGTAGGACTTTTCCCCCGCCCTTCCTTGCGGATGGGAGAGGTACTCTTTCCACCAACGGGGATAACGATTGGTTCTTTTTTGGTGGTTCGGTAGACAACTCCCACTTTGAAAGATGAGCAAACCCGTCTTTCAAATCGTTGGAAGTTTTAGCCCAACCTAACCGTGCCAAGTAAGGTTCTTTGTTATCGTCTTTGTAACCAAATATGTGTCTAGCTGTTTCCTCAGGTATCTCTACCGTTTGTCCAGGATTAAACTCATAAAAAGCTCCAGCAAAGCCATCTTTTAATGGCTCATCGGAGTGATTGGTTACATAGATGTTTGCCATTAAAAACTAACTACATCACCATAAACACTAAAGTTAACAGTATTTGTATTACCTGAAGCTGTGGTGACATTAACAAATAAACATTGGGTTGTTGATCCAGACACGATTGTGTTTGCACCATACGCACCAACAGTAGGATTGGCAATAGCTAAGTCTTGAAAACGACCAGCAGCAGACAAAGTGCTTAATGCCACATTAGATACAACTGCATTTGATGTGTTTCCATCATTTGAAGTTGTAATTGTGACATAAGCGGAATTGACTGCTCCGTTTAGGGTGGTAGCCGTAATTTTACGAATAATCACCCCGCCAGAGTTGCTTACTGCACCACCGTTGGTTAACCCACCTGAAACTATTGCCAAGTTTGCTACTGCATTGCCTTGAGCTGCCATTGATACTGAGCTGGCAAACGCTATACGGGCATTGCTAAAACTATCAACATATAGTTGCCCTACTGAATCTGGGTTAGCCATTATTTTTCTCCTTAACTGTTAAAAGTGCCAGATACAGGCAAACCACCATTTACAGTTGCCAGAGTCATCGTGGTGTTAGTTGTAGCATTAGCTGCCACATTTACACCGTCAGAAATAATGACACCACCAGTATTAGTTGCATATACATTACTCCATGTGACCACATTGCTTGTAGCGTTGTAAGCTGATACAGCAGTAATGGTGACATTTGATGTTCCAAATGCAAGGTATGTTCCAGCAGGTATTACATTACCAGCCGTAGTTACCGTTAAAGTAGTTAACTGCCAATACGCACCAGGCGTATTAGTAATTGAACTTTGAATAAGAATCTTATTTAGACCGAGTGCCATGACTAGTTCTCCTTATAGTGAAATAGAGTTGTAGCCAGATACTCTGGTCATTGACTTAGGCTTAACGCTTACCAATTCGGCAATCATTAAGACAGCGCCAACATAACCAATCTGCCAATTAGGAAGAGTCGATTCAAAGCCAGTAAATACGAATGAACCTTGATCGTGGATGTAAAGACTCAAGTAATTCGAGTTAATGAAATAAACCGTACCTTCTGGACAGTAAGGATCTGGGTAAACTGGAACACCAGCGACCATCAAAGCACGGAAAGCTGCTTGAGGACCGTTGGAATCAGAATCAAAACCGTGACCTGGGGTAATAACATATTGCTCTTGACCCACATAATCTTGGGCTAAAAGTGTCCATGTACCAAATCCGCAAACGCCAAAAGTAGGAACTTCAGCGCCATTCTTAACAGTACCTGAAATGTACTGGAGAATGTTTTGACGAGTTGGGTTTACAGAACCTGCGTTATACACCTTCGATTTCCACCAAGTATAGGTGGTTCTGTTGATGTTACCGTAAGTAACTAAGTTTGTACCGTCATCAATAGCACCAGGTAAACCGATAAACTGTTGAGTGTTCGTAGTGTTGTTGTACAGGGCAGTAGCCATTGCATCCATCATCACATTGGTAGCATCGTTCATCCGAGCTTCAATAAGAGGAATAATTGCATAGTCTTGCTGAACTGCACCTTCCATCCCGAGGAATGGCACTGGAGCAATCATCAGTTTAAGGTTAAACTCGGCATTGAAAGCACCTTGTTGGACTGAAGGCTGGTTAAACGAACCAGAGTAATCAGACCATTGGGCGTTAACAAATTGAGCGCCTTGTACTGGAACAGTAACTTGGGATACACCACCAGAGGCTTGTTGACTGTTAGCAATCAACGCAGCCATGAGGGGTGTGCTGTTATAAAGTTGTACTACCAGCTTGGGGATAAACGCTCTACGAGTAACATAAGTCAACTCATTGTATTGCGATGTACCTGACGCTGGAAGAATTCCGCCACCTATAGGCATGGTTTATCTCCAAACAAAATTTAAAATATCCCCTAAACTACTAATAACCGATTGGTCGAGTGTTTTTACGCAACTCTCCCAGAGCTTCTGCTGCTACATTGCGTGCTGCCGACTTCGGATCTTTCCAAAATTTAGAAAGGTCAAAACCTTTCAATGGATTTGGATTGTAGCCTGAAGGCGTTGGTTCTGCTGCTTGTTTCATCCAATCAAAATACTCTGCTGCTGTTTCGTGGTTTGTCATACCTTTCTCCAACATGAGTTTTTCAATTGCTTCAATATCTTCTTCATTACGGGCTAAACCTTTTTTGATTAAGCTATCTCTGCGACTTTTCAGTTCGCCAATAGCATCTTTTTCCCGTAACTTTGCTTCCAGTTGCGCTACCCGTTCCTCGGCTTTGTTGATTTTACTTTCGGTGTAATCTTCAATTTCAAGTTCTGGGATTGGCAAATTAGGTCTAACCTTCTTTGTCAAACGCAATACTTCTTTACGAGTAGCTGGATCTTCTGCTAAATTTTTCATTAGCAAAGCCAGTTCATCCCGTTGTTCTAAGCTGATATCTTCTAAAGACATTTTTTATCCCCTTATTTCGTTAAATGACTTTTTTGGTATCGCCAGGCTTAGACATAGACATCATGTTCTTGTAGCCAGCTTTACCCGATGCGGATAAACCACCAAATTCAGAAAAACGGGGAGTATTGATAACTTGTCCATTTTTCTGGTTGTTGTCGGTAGGTCTGCGAGGTGCGGATGCGCCACGGGGTTTAAAGAGTTCCATAATATTTCCTTTACATGGGTGGAGGTGTTGGTGCGCCAGGAGGAGCGCTTGGAGGCGCACCAGGTGGCATACCAGGAGGAGGACCGCCAGGACCTGCACCTCTAGGTGGAGGCATACTTGGCGGAGCGCCTGGAGGTGACATTCCAGGTACTGCTGGTGCTTGCATCATTGCTTTACCTTCAGGACTTGCACCGCCAGCCTGGGGTAATGTTTGTAACATCTGTAAAATTTCAGCAGGTTGCAACTCAGCCGTTTTAGCTTTTTTAGGACCTAAAACGCTAGTCATGTTGCGAATTGCAGAGAGAATCATCTTGCCTTCATCAGACTCACTACCGACTGCTGGCAACGACTGCTCTAACAAATCCATCGCCATAGATACATTAATCATGGCTGCTTCACGATTACCCATCTTGGGTTCTGGTGTGGACATGGGAGCGCCCATTGGTGGGCTTGAGGGATCAGAAATCCCCATTTGATTTGCGCCATCAGGAACGGCAGGAATACCATTGGGGGTTGCACTGTCCCGTTGGCTTTTAATCATGCTCATCAGTTGATCTGAGGGTACGCTCATAGTCATTTCCTATCAAGTTACTGCATAGATTAATCTTAATCTATCAATTGTCAAGTGGGGAGTAATATTTCTATTCCCACCCCCCAAGGGAGGTTTAGCGGTCAATCGCTAGTATCCTTGCGGATTACTTACGACCTTTACGACCTTTGCGTCCTTTGCGTGCCATTTGGAATCTCCGTATTAGCAAACGACCACCTAGTTAAGGACAGGCAGCCACACCCTTTTCCATTGAAGGAGGAAACTATTACCGTCTAGATTTACGACCTTTTTTGCGACCACGCATGATAAGCTCCTAGTTAAACTATCCCCTAACGCTTCTACCCATATTCCGTGTTTTTGGACTACGGTCAAAACTTTTTATTCCTGCACTACGATACTCTAAATTTGGCGATTTTTCACCACGCTTTAATGTTTCGGTTGTCACCCTTGGTTGATCTGCTTTTGGTTGTACATTTTGAGTAGCCATTAACCCACCTGTGGTTCTTTCTTACTTGGTTTTTGTTCTGGACCTTTTGGCTTTTCAGCCTGTTTGCCAGCGTGTTCTTTTTCCCTTTTACGCAACTTATCTTTTAATAATTGTTTCATTGGTGGTTCTAGTAAGTCAAGCAAATCTTCTTTATCAATAGCTTGAGCTTTAAAGAGATTAAATGCAAGGGCTTTTAAGTCCTCCGTAAAAATGGGAGAATTAGAGTGAGCATCGACCTTAACCACATAATCTTTAGTGAATTGTTCGGCAATAAACGGGATATTATTAATATCCCTAAAATGAGTTGGATCGTAGGCTTGCATGAGCTTGAGGTAAAGCGTAGCCACTTTTTCAAGAGAATCCTCCACAATTAAAGCCCGTTTTTTAGCACGGGATGATCCTAGTCTAGCTAGTTGACTTGCATGACCTGCAGAGCGTACGCCCGCCTCGCCTTTGCCTTCAAGCACATTACTGATGCCTGATACTTCGCCAAACATGGTATCAATCTCATGGATGACTTCAAATAAATCGGGTGGCATCGTAGGACCAAGGCGTTCTACCTTGGCGTTAGGCATATCGCTTGCCAACAGTCCGCCAGCACGGTTTAGCGCAAAATTCTTTTCATCTAAGATACCCGTAAAGCCAACAAGAGAAGTTGGTGGGCTAACTTGCTTGGATAAGAGATCCAAAATCTCAGTCATGCGGGTATTGCGTAATTGCTGCAACAAGATTAGCTTTTGACACTCCGATGCGCCCCAATAGTAATCATATAAAGGGTTCGGGCAGATCTGTACAAAAGGACATTCGCCTTTAATAAACAATGATGCACCTGGTCGGTCATAAATAATTACGGTGGGCGAGGCAATGGTGACAACCTGATAATCTTCGGTTTCGTCATTCCATACCCACAGTTCGTGCATCTCAATCGTATCTTCAGCAACACGGGCTTTGTAGCGGTTCATGCCGTACAGATCCATATTAATGTTGCCGTAGATTGTTGGGTTTGATTGGCTCATCACGATACGGTTTACAGCATCAGGTATATCGGACTCACTCTCACGATAACCAGCCGTTACACGGGAAACAATACTTTCTCGCTTTGGATGTGAATACAGACGGGCATAGAGATCAGATTTAGTTATGTAATATGTTTGAACTATCGCTTCTTGCCTGTCTGTATACGGTGTGTCCTCACGCAGTACGCCAATAGCGGAAGGCTCAATCATGTAGGGATGTATTCCTTTGTTAAATACCAGTTTGATGTAAGTGGTGTTGTAAACGAGTGCCCAGTTCAGCGCCAAAGAAAATACTTGGTCAGCATTAGAATTAAGCCACTCATCATTTAGCGCCTGAGTTAGCGCTGGTGTCTTTTGATGCTCGGTAGGAGATACAGCAGCGCCTAAAGCAATCGAGAACCGTGTGGTTTCAGCAGAATATAAAAAACTGGTTAACTGATCTAGATGCGGATTAATCTTATTGAAGTACGCTGGTGGTTCTTCAGGTCCTGCGCCAAAGAGATAGTAGGCTCTTAGGCTTGAGTAGTCGGCTCGTCTTTCTTCTTTGGACACCAAGCATTTCTGCATGAGTTCCAAATAAAAATTTTCTCTATCGTCATCACCGTGTGGAATTCTCATTTTTTAATTTGCAGGTTATCTGGATCTCGCATGGTTGAGGATGGATCAGTTCTAGGTCCTGAGTTTATACCAGCCTGTCGTGGTGTCAAGCCCACTTGCTCATCTCTGACGGGCTGAATACCCCTGCCCGATAAAATGCTTTGCATATTCAAGCCTTGAAAACCTCCGCCCCAGATTGCGTTGTCACCTGCCCTGGCTTCTTTCGGGGCTTCGGGGATGGGGGTTTTTTGTAACTTATCTTTGTTACCTCTTTTACGGGTGGCGAACTTTTCCGCTTCTGCGTATTCTTTTTCACTGAACTTGTTATTACGGGTGAGGTAACCTGCTTGGTTTTCACCTTCTCTAGCTGACTTAATGTCAGACATTCCGAACTCGATAGCGAGTTGCTTAGTGCTTTTATCAGTAAATCGAGTTTTAGCCGAAACCAAATTAGGAGCTTGCAAATAAACAATAAACACTTCTTCATTACAGCCCTTCATTGGACATTGTGGTTTACGACTTTCAAAATACCCGTGCTTCTCACATTTGTAATCGTGCAGTATTGCCATTGTTATCTCCCCTTCAGTTGTTCGTCAAGTGTTAAATCGTCATAGTCATACTTGGCTTTAACCCCTAGCTTAATCTTAATCTGACCGTTTACTAGGTGTAAACCCGTACTTCTTTCATACTGTGGCTGTGCTTCTTTGCGATATTGGACAAAACGGGTGTTGTCCCTGTTCTGCATGATGGCTACTTCCCCGTTCTTATACTCGGTATAGGCTTTAGATACCCGTCTTTGGACAAATTCGGTCATGGGTTCGCTTTCATTCTCAAATACATCAAGCAAATGGGTTTTACTAATGCCAGCAAGCTCTGAAAACAGTTGTACTGAGATTGCACGGTCTTTATCGGCTAAAAAGCGCTTTATAGTCCGAAGTAGCTGTATTTTGGGGATAACGCTCTTAGGATTGCCCATATACGCCAATCATCTTCAAATAATCGGATACATTACGCCCTACAGTGAGTTGTTCGGGGGTAAAGTCATCTTGAACCCGTGATACTTGCCTCGTAATCTTCTGAGCGATGAGTCTTGGCTGAACTTGCTCGGCAAAGGCAGCAGCAGCCAGTGCAGAGGCAATAACACGGTCATCTTTGTTCCTGCCAGAGGCTTCTATTGAGCCACTATTCCGTACCAGGGTTTTCATCTCCTCAATCGTATCCATATCGTTAATTTCCATCATGCCACGCTCAAAAAAGTCTTTCATGTAGGTGAGCATCCTTTCTTTGGTAGCAGATGTTGTTAACCAACCAATCGAATTACTCATGCCACCCAAGGTATCGTTCCTGCGCCAGATGTAGTTCTGCATATTGGCATAGACATCCATGAGGTCTTTGCCTAGGGCGCTTCCCATATTAACAGCCTGGCGCTTGAGGTTCTTAAGTTCATTAATGACTGCTTGACCTGGACCATTGACTTCTAGGTTCAAGGTAGAGTTCTTATACGCCCCTGCTAGGTGAGCAATTACCCAAGCAAACTGGTAGGTATTCATTTCCGAGGTAGCAAAGGCAGCAACCTGCTCCATACCGTCAGCATAGACACGGTAGACCTGAATACAAAAGCGATCTGCCCAGTCTGAGCTACCGTAGGCAGGATCAGCACCAATCACATAGTAGGCAGTGTCTACGGGTTCTTCCCAGACCTTTAAAGAGGCAAGCCTGTCCGTAGACTTTAAGACTTGCGTGTCCTGAAAGTTCACTCCAAAGCTATAGCGGTAAAAATCACAATGCTTTTTCTTTAAGGCTTTGACTGCGTCAGTACAGCGTGCATTAGAAAAGAAACTTGTGCCCGTCATAATGAAGGCGTAGTCCTCAGTAGGCGGAAACTCCTGATACATCAAACTATCGTCTTTAATACCTTCATAGAGTTTCCAACGCCACCAAGCAATTTGCCTTGAGTTGATCTCAAAGTCATAGAGCTTTTTAATGTCCTTGACCCATTCCTTTTCTTCGCCTGTGAGTTTGCCATCCCAGTACACCTTGTAGGTGTTGCCATCAGGATCAAGGCTGTAAAGTTCATTACGCCACCAGCCACAAAAAATAGCACGCTGTGTTCTTGCCCTTTTAGCGGTGACATACATATCGTGAAACATATTAAAGCCCCTAGCTGTAGACTCAAACAAGTAAAGGCGATCAGGATTGGTTTCCGCTAAAGACGCTAGGAGGGATGCAAGTCCTTCTTCATCTCCCCAACTGGAGGTTTCCGTTCCATGTAGGTATGTAATAGCCTTGCCACGACCAAGAGATCCTTTGGCTCTAAGCCCTGCGACTTGATAAAAAAGCCTGCTGCGGTTCTTGAGGGAAAGCTGATTCCGATTGTGGGCAACAAGTGGGATGCGGTATTCTTTGGGTAAACCATCCATATACATGGCAAGTGTTGATCGGAACATATCCCGATTTTCTTCCGTATCTGTTGTAAGTGTGCCTTGCAGTCCTGGGTGGGTAAAGTGCCAATAGAGGTCAAGGGCGAGTGAGATTGTGGTGATTCCAAGTTGCCTTCCTTTCAGAATAACGAAAAAATGTACGCCTTCATCCAAGCCTTTTTTAACTTCATTCATCACATAGGTTTGGCTGCCAAGCAAACTGCCCATCTTTTTTAAACCCTGCTCCTTGGTTTCAATTTGGAGTTGGGAACAAAAGTTGTAAAAATGTTTTAAATTAAAATCCACGGCAACTTTCCGTTAAAGCGTTTGAGTATTTCTTTATTGCCCATTTCAAAGAACTCCTTTTTTACGCTGTACTTATTACCGCCAAGCCTAAAACAAAAAGTGTGCAAGTTAGTACCTACAAACTTAGGAAAGATTTGTTTAGCAGTGGCATAGAAGGTTCGGTCTATCCCGTAGCCTTTATTGGAAAGAACTCCGCTAATGGCTTTTAAACATTCGGTTTTCATACCCCACATACACCAATCCACAAAGTGATGGTTCTCTACATTCCAAGCAGAATACGCTTCGCCCAATGCTTCACAGTTATCCAATAAGAGGAATTCTCCATTCTTATCAAACACTTTTCTAAAAGAATATGCCCAATCGTTTCCTTCATTAATTTTCTCCATAATGGTTTGTACATGGTCGGCTTCATACCAATCATCGTCATTACAAAAGAAAGTAACTTCCTCGTTAATAAGATGCGGGGCAGCAGCAAGCCACCGTCTGCCTTCTAAATCTTTGCCACCAATAGGGGCATCCCAAAAGCAAACTTTCAGGGTTGAGTAAAGCCAGCGAATAGCCATGTAACTATCCCAATCGCCATCACAAAGAATGTAATGCTTTGCTTTGTAAGTTTGGCTAGATATGCTTGCAACGCATTGCTCTAATTCTTTAGGTCGCTTTCCGTTGGTTACGGTCACTACGGCTGCGGTTCTCATTTGTGTTGGTTTAGCTTTTTAATTTCAAAGTTGGGTATATCCCAATACGCCACCTTAAGCCTAGCGTGATGATTACGGGCTAGGTCAATCAAAGCGTTGTAGGTCATTTCACTATAAGTGTTTTTCCAAGTCCCTGCCAACTTAATCTTTTGCTTTTTGGTTTTACAGGCTATGGCTTTTAACATCTCGCTTTTAAACATGAGGCGCTCTTGGGTTAAACGCTCAATGTCTTGCATCTCCATCCTCAGGGCTATCCAAGAGAGATCTCAAATAAGTAATCTCCGCCTGGGCTTGCACCAATAACTTGGAAGATTCCCCGTGAACCCGCATCAGTTCATGGAAGATCTGATCTTTATTCATTTCCCAGATCCGTTGCATATACATCTTCTTTGCCTGGTCATCCGCCTTGTCAATGTACTGCTCTACGCTCATAGCGCCATTCATTACAGTGTTCGCCATACTCTTACCCCGTCCCCTTCACGCCTAGCTATAAATTTCATCCCCGTTGATTTGCTTGCACGGTAATTAGCATTACATACAATCTGCATCTTGGTATCGCCTACAAAAAACGATTCCCCAATATCCATCCTCTTATATGGGTACGCATTGCGCCTTTTTTCAAGTGGTATGGGGATATTCTTTTCTACAGTTAATATCATATACTCTCCTCATCTATTAACGCAATAATACACAACATGATACAAACCTACAATGAATATCACTTAGGAGATAACTTAATACACCTCAATTATTTGCGTAGGCTCTCCTATACCACGGATGAACCCATGGTTCACCACTGTAATACCGCCTTGCACCGCCAATTGTTACCCGTGATTGCGGACACTGCTATTACCTTGGCTGATCTGTACATCCCACCTAACACGGTAAACGCCTGGATTGGGGCTAATAACTACTACTACAACAGCTCTAGGCAATCAGACTGGGTACTATTTCACTTAGATTGGTTTGATCACCTGTCTAACATCCTCGGTGTATCTTCGCCTATAGCTTGCAGGGAAGATCTACTCTTTGAGTACCCCCTTCTAAACGAACCCCTATACGCAGAATTTGATTACCTCATCATTAACGCAGCCCCTGCTTCCAATCAATTACCCAAATACACCCCCGAGTTCTTTAACAATCGGGTACGGGATCTTCTAAACGCAGGGCATACGGTCATTACAACGAACCCTACGGGGATGTGTACAAGCACTTTAGAGATGCAAATGGATGTCACCCGCATAGGGGCGCTATCGAAAGGCTGTAAGTTCATTGAAGGGGTTGCTACAGGTCCGATGTGGACCACCTTTAATGTCTTTAACTTAGACACCGTTGTGCGTAGGACTTTCTACTGCGCTCATCAGACGGTCAATTTAACCAATAACACGATTACAAAAAACCTGTAATTTTTTATGGGGGGAGTCAGTTGGGGGGCACGCTCTCCACCTGCCCATGCCCAATCTAAAAAGCCAGGATTTCGTGCAAATCATCGCATCGGATCGACAGTCCAAATCCATATTGGATTTTAATACCAGGTAATCAACCAGTAGTCTAGAGCGATACCCCTATGCCAGTCTCTTATTATAATTTTGAGAGAGCGCATCTTGTTGTCATCTCTACCCCTTATCAGATAGACCGATCTCTATACTATGTATCTATCTCCTATGTTATTTAAGATAGACAATAGACTATAGACTATAGAAGATAGTCTATTTTATAGTTACCTATCTTATAGTCTTTTACTATGAATTGTCAAATATCTATAAAAATATATCATTGTTGTAATAATCTAATTAACCTATATAATCTAGTTGTAGTACAAATTAACCTAACTAAAGAGGCGTAAAAATGAGCATAGAAAACAAGGTATATCAACAAGTAACAGATAGAATTATTGAGCAATTAGAGGCTGGCGCTATTCCATGGGTTAAGCCTTGGAACGCAACTAGCAGTGCTGATAAGAATGTAATCAGCAAAAAAGAATATAACGGCATCAATCGCTTAATTCTAGGAATGAGCGGTTATTCCAATTCTGTATGGGGATCGTTCAAACAATGGCAGGAATTGGGAGGCACTGTAAGAAAAGGCGAAAAAGGCACAATGATTGTTTTTTATTCGCCTATCGTTAAGGACTCTATTAATCCTAGCACTGGTGACAGTGAGCAATCTATGTACCATTGTCTTAAATCGTATTATGTATTTAATGTTGACCAGGTAGAGGGTGTCGAGATCGAAAAGCCTACAGTATCACCTAGAGTATTTGAGCCTAGTATTGCTTTAGATGATCGTATTCTAAAAACTGGCGCTAATATCAAACATGGAGGCAGCCAGGCATTTTATTCACCTAGCACTGACAGCATTGGGATGCCAGATCGTAATACTTTCACTGATGACAATAATTATTATGCAACTATCTTGCATGAATTAACGCACTGGTCTGGCGCTAAGCATAGGTTAGATCGCACCAAAGGAAAGCGCTTCGCTGATAGTGCCTACGCCTTTGAAGAATTAGTGGCTGAAATGGGAGCAGCATTTTTATGCCAAGATTATGCAATCAGTGGCGATTTGCGCCACGCTGGCTATATTGGTAACTGGCTCAAATGTTTAAAAGCAGATAACAAGGCGATATTTAACGCTGCAGCATTAGCTCAAAAGGCAGCAACATATATTAATGAATTAGACGCACTGACAAACCAGGCAGCAGCCTAATAAGGGGAAATTATGAGCTATATAACAGAAAATCAAATAAATGACGCTGTAGAGCTAATTCTTAATACCAGGGATTTTTGCGGGGATGAAATGTCAGCAATATGCGATTTTTGCGCTGATGAAAATTTAAAAGATTGGCGTAAAGTTTACCGTATTGCTAATTTTAGAGCTAATGCACGCTGGAATGACTTTAAAAAGCAAGCTGGCGTTAATCCTAAATATTGCTTTTAGTTGCACCTAGTAAGCCCTTAGCAATAGGGGTTTACTGGATTGCAATTACGCAATCAATACCTAATGGGGGTTATATGAATTATCAAGATACATTAATAGATAAGATCATCCTAATATTGTCATTATTCGCTATGATACCGTTAATCTGGCTTATATTGGCACTGTAGAGCGATTATTTCAATTCTATAGGGGTTAACTACCCCTATTTTTTTAATTGAATATAAAGCGTTTTAACGATTTTTATATTTTTACTTAGTATTTGAAATAAAAAAACTAAACACTAATATTAAAAGTAATCAAAATACTTTGAACCAACGCATCAGTTTTCGTGTGCGTGTGCGCTATAAAAAAACACAATAAGAACCTTACCCGCTTTACGGGAGATACGCTTTTTAGCGGTGGTTATCGTTTATCTATGTTGCTTAACTAAAGGGGTGCGGTCCTGTAAGAGTCCCCTAGATACTAGCCAACTTGTTTATCTGCATCCATCACCACAATGTTTGCAAGGACTGGGTAATAGTCCCGTTTAGACTGTTTTACTGGTGATTTTGATGGTGAGGTCTTAAATCGTTCTGGCAACCCTAGCGCATAACAGACCCAAAACCACCACTAAAACATTCTTAGCCCGATTACACCATAACTTTTATTCATACGCAAGCGTGTACATAAAAACAACACCATAAAGATTATTTGCGTTATGTTTCATAATCATGTTAACCTACGCTTGTTGTTCATTTAAGACCTAACTAAGAGAGGAGTACCCCATGCACTTTTGCATTGACTGTATCCATTATCAAGAACCCACAGGCGAGTGCTTACACGCACCTTTTCAAGACCTGGTCACGGGTAAGCAGTATTTCCGTAGCGCAGGACTAGAGCGAACCCTTGACTATTCAGGTTGCGGTAAAGAAGGTCAATTTTTTAAGCCCCTACGCAAGATCGACTGGGCTGATCTAGATGATTTATCAACAATTCCATTTGGGAGTCAATAACATGGCAACAAGAAAATTAGCAGCAAAAAAGATCAGCGAAACAGATCGCTTAAAGAACCTGATTGCCCGTCAAGATGATGTCATTGAGCAGTTGCAAGAGCAAATAAAGGCATCAAATTTAAAGACAGGTGAACTAGGTCAGGAGTGCGAGGACTTAGAGGACAAGATTGATACATACCGAGAGATCATTAAGTCGATTATGGAGGTTACCGATGAATAAGCAAGAGGACTTTGCAGATGAAGTACGCAATAGTGCCTGGTGGTCAGGTGACAGTCGTAAAGTAGCCAATGGCAGAGCAGTTGACGCTATTTTGACTAAACAAGGCAAGATGCCGATACCCGATCTATCAGGGATTGAAGCGGTACAGATGGGTCATGTAATGCAACCCGTAGTGGGTCGATTGTTTCAGGACAAACACCAAATTGAGTTAAAAGAAGCGGATTACGCTATGACTCATCCCAAGCATGATTGGTTTAGGTCGCACTTTGACTTCATTAGCGCTGATGGTAAAGCCTTAGTTGAAGCCAAGAATTACAACATGGCAGTGCGTGCTAAGTTTGATACCGACACTAATCATATACCCATTGCAGACTATGCTCAGTTAGTGCATGAAGCTGCTTGTCATGGTATTGAGCGCATTTATCTGGCTGTTTTATTCGGTGGTCAGGAGTTTCAGACCTTTGAATTTAATATCGGAGCTGCCGAGCAAGACGAATTTATACAGAAAATGGCAGTCTACTGGGGTTTTGTTAAGGCAAACACTTTGCCAGAGGCGGAAACCATTGAGCAAACCAAGCTAATTTACCCAACATCCAATGAGGAGCAGATGGTAGCAACTCAGCAGATGGAACAAGCCGTAGCCCAACTCAAAGCGATCAAGGGTCAAATTAAAGAACTTGAAGGCGCAGAGGAGCAAATTGAAGTAGCCATTAGGAACGCTTTAGGCGTTAAATCAGCCGTAGTAGGTGTGGATGGCTCAACTTTGGTTACTTGGCGCTCTAGCAAGCCATCTATGCGGTTTGCAAGCGATTTATTCAAACAATCTATGCCAGACATCTATGAGAAGTTTGTAATGGAGATGCCAGGTTCACGGAGGTTCTTAATCAAATGAACAACATTGATGTAGCAGTGTGGGTGATGGCAGCATCTTCTGTAATCGACTTAATCCTAACTTTAGCGGAGAAATTATGAGTAATTTAATACCTTATGCAGATATGCAGCAGATGGCAGAGGCTATGGTCAAAAGCAACCTATTTGGCATGAAAGATGTAAACCAGGTCATAGCCTTAGGGCTAGTAGCGCAAGCCGATGGTATGCCTTTTGCCAGCGCAGTTCGGGACTACGACATTATCCTTGGTAGACCAGCCCTGAAGTCAGCATCAATGCAAGCTCGCTTTCAAGCTGCAGGTGGCAAGGTCGAATGGAAAGAATATACCGATGAGCAGGTGACAGGTGTATTTAGTCATCCCAATGGCGGTAGTTTAGAGCTAACTTGGACGATTGAACAGGCGCAGCGCATTGGCTTAGTTAAGCCTAATTCTGGCTGGTCAAAGTATCCCAGAGCAATGTTACGGGCACGCTGCTTATCTGAAGGGATTAGAACCGTGTTTCCTGGGTGTCTAGGCAATATGTACGCACCAGAGGAAGTGCAGGATTTTGACCCACAGCCTAAAAACATGGGAGTCATCACCAAAGTAGGTAACGATATTGTCAATATCTCAGACCTTAAAGAGGACATGATCAATGGCATACCTATGTACATTCCTGGCACAGACGAGCCTTACGCACAGTATTTAACTGTGGAGGACTGGATTGATGGCTACGCAGAGATGCACGCCAAGATACATGAATCAACTAAGTTAACGCCAGAGCAAAAAGAGGAGAAGATCCAATTTTTAAGGAGTTGCAACAATGAGTACACAAAGACCTTTGACGGCAACACGGTTGCAAAGTTTTTATCCAAACTTACTATTCACAGAAAGGAAATCGCAAATGGCTAATGGTCACATCGCCCAAATGGGCAAAGGGGTGTTATTTCAGAATGACGATAAGAAAAACGAGAGAGCGCCAGATTGGAAAGGCACTTTATTGTTGTCGCAAGACTACAAGGCAGGACAAACCCTAAAAATAGGCGGATGGACTAAAAATACGCCTAAAGGTCAGTTAATATCGCTTTCAGAGGATACCTATAAACCAAACCCAGACTCAAACTATCCCAAGGAGGTCAACCGTGTTAAAGACAGCGATGTTCCTTTTTAGTATTATTTTAATCACTATGCCCATTGCACAAGCTGGCACAAAATGCGAACCCGATCAACGGGGTGGCTTTTGTTGTTGGGATGTTGAGCGAGATGGCATCTTTAAACCGATCTCTTGTGCATGATTATTCTTGATCTACCTTACCCACCGTCAATCAATAACTATTGGATGACCAGTGGGCATCGTAGGTACATCAGTAAACGAGGCATAGAGTTTAGAACCGCAGTATGGGCTTATTGCCTGGAATGGAAAATTAATAAATTGGGAAATCAAGCCGTCAGTGTGCATATTGTTTTAAGACCAAGATCTAAAAAGCTCATGGATATTGATAATTGCGCCAAAGCAATATTGGATTCTCTCGAACACGCAGGAATTATTAATTCCGATGTCCAGGTGGAGCGTTTATTAATTGAAAGGGGGCAGCCAATTAAGAATGGCGGTTGCCGAGTTTTAATTGAAGTTTTACCCTCCGATAGCTCAGAGTCGAGCCTTTTACAAGAAGGCAGTTAGGTCAGGTGCGCCAACCATCTTTTTGAGCAAGTTGGCACTAATTAAGGGGATAAATATGATTAATGAACACATTTGGACAGCAAGTGGTACTGATATTGAAGAACGCTGGATTAAATCTTATGGGTGGGTTAGACCTTCTGATCAGCCAGAATATCAAGCAAAGTGGAAGTTTTATCAGGAATTACCATTACGCAAATTAGATGACAACGCCAAAGTTGAATATGAAATGGTGCTTAAAAAAGCTAAAGTTGTTAGGGTCAAATGAAAGGTTCAAACACCTATTCTGAGAGGCAAACTGTCGCAAACAAAGGTGAAGTGTTGTTTGAGCAATTTTGCAAAAAAAACCACTATGAATGTAAGCGAGTGGGTTTTGATGAAAAAAACAACGCTGTTAGCACTTTTTATGATTTGTCTACCCTACTACGCAATTTGCCAGATTATGTCTTAGTGCGCCCAGATAGCACTTATGTGGTCAATGTGAAGGGTACAGCTAACTTTAAAAAGAAAGAGATTGATATGCTGCCACTGATGATGGAATGGTTTTCTAGTCGGTCAGCGCCTTTAGTTTACGCATTTTGTTTTGAGAATAGCGATCCTATGTTTGTTTACCCCGATCAGCTTATTAGTCTGTATCGTAGATCTGTTGATAAACAATGGTCTGATGGGGTAATTTATCGTAATTTGAATTTAATGGAATTTGCATGAAACACGCTAGTAAAGCAGAATTAATTGCGTTTGAAAAGGAAACAGCGCAGTTGTGGGAAAACGGGGATTTACCGTACCTTATTCACCTTTCAGGGGGTAATGAGGATTTTCTGATTGAATTGTTTGGTGAGGCAAATGAAGGGGATTGGTTCTTTTCTACTCACCGCAATCATCACCACGCTCTTTTAGCGGGAATACCTAAAGATGAGTTACAAAATGCGATTTTGGCTGGAAATTCTATGTTTGTGTATTCTCGCAAGCACCGTTTTTTTACTAGCAGCATCCTCGCTGGTACTACTTGTATTGCTGCTGGCGTAGCTTACGCCTTAAAAGAAGCGGGTAGTAGCAACCGTGTCTGGTGTTTTTTAGGTGATGGCGCTGAAGATCAAGGGCATTTTTACGAAGCGGTCCGCATGGTTGCAGGGCATGATCTACCGTGTACTTTTATCATTGAGGACAACAATCGCTCAGTAGATACCACTTTAGAGGGGCGTAATCCACTAGAGTTTAGGTTTAGGATGCCAGGATGTGTAATCCGTAACCACTACACCCCAACTTATCCTCATGCTGGTAACGGAACTAAGAAGAACATCATCTTTAAGGAACGAAAATGACACTTATTAGATCCGTAAGTGATAATCAAAATTACATAATTGAATCAATTATGCAACTTTGTAACATTGAAAAATTTGATGTAGATGTAACTTACGGAAATGGTATGTTTTGGAAAAATTTACCATTACCTACTTATTGTTTTGACATAAACCCACAATTTGACCATGTGTCTTTTATATCTAGCGAAAATTTGCCATTTGATGATAATTCAATTAATTCTGTAATGTTTGACCCTCCATTTTTAACTTATATAAAAAGTGCAAAACAACATAATTCAATTATGGCAAAGCGTTTTGGAGGATATTGGAAATATGAAGAATTAGAAAGTCATTATCAAAATACAATTAAAGAAGCTAATAGAGTATTGAAAAAAAATGGTATTTTAACTATGAAATGCCAAGATATTGTTCATAATCATTCGCTTCATTCAACTCATATAAATGTAGTTAAATGGTCAACTGGAATGTTTAGGTTAAAAGATATGTTTATATTAACCGCAAAAAATCGCATACCAATTCCAGAAAAACAAGGCGAGGCAAAAAAAGTGCAAAAACACGCAAGAATTCATCATTCTTATTTTATGGTTATGGAGCGTTTATAAAATGAGCTATAAAGACGCATTAATCCGTGCCAATACTTATTTGGCTGCTGATCCTAAGACTAGGTTTATAGGTTATGGCTTACTCAAAGGTCGGGCTTTAGGTACTTTAGTCAATGTGCCAGAGCATCAAATCATTGAAATGCCAGTTGCTGAAAACTTAATGATGGATATGGCTATTGGTATGGCGCTTGTGGGGTGTAAGCCTGTAGTGTTCTTAGAGCGTATGGACTTTTTAATGAACTGCATGGATGCGCTAGTAAACCATTTAGACAAGATCAGCACGATATCCAATGGTGAATTTACGCCAAAAGTCATTATTCGGTGCATTGTGGGCAATAAAAACAAACCTTTATACACTGGACTTACCCATATTCAAGACTTTACGGAAGGTTTACAGGCTATGGTTACGATGCCAGTAGTGCAATTAAAGACTGTTGCAGACATCAATTATTCGTATGAAAAAGCCGACAAAGCCTTATATTCAACGGTTCTAGTGGAATACAAAGACCTAATATGAAAACTAACAAATACTCGGATTTCAAGATTTTTCATGTGGCGGGGAAGCTCAATTCGTTTTTAGAAAACACAATCACAGCGCCCATCTATGTTCGTATCAAGCCAATTAACCTATGCAACCACGGTTGTTTTTTTTGCACCTACAGTACGGGCTTTAGGGTCAAGGATGGGGGTGAGGAAGAACATATTGTTACAGGTATGCACGAAGATATGAAAGAGGATGACAAGATACCTAGAGAGAAGATGTTAGAGATCTTGAATGACTTATACAAAATGGGTGTAAAAGCCATCACTTATTCTGGTGGGGGCGAGCCACTGATGCACCCAGACATTGTGGAATTCATGGTTAGGACATTGGATTACGGTATGGATTTATCCATTATCACAAACGGTCAAAATTTAGCCAAGGAAAGAGCCGTAGTGCTGCGTAATGCCAAGTGGGTAAGGGTTAGCATGGACTACACCAATGGCGCAGAGATGAAGCGTTTTAGGAATGTGCCAGAAAAGAGTTTTGACAGCGTAATTAAAAACATTGAGGAGTTTGCTAAGTACAAGGCAAAGGATTGTGATTTAGCGGTTAATTATATTGTGCACCGCAACAATTACAAAAATTTGGGGGTGTTCACCCGTTTATTAAAAGATGCAGGAGTTGAAAATGTGCGCTACAGCCCTATGTATGTACCAGATTTTTATAATTATCACAACGCTATTGTTGATGCTGTTAATGATCAACTTAAAGAAGCTGCCACTTTGGTTAGCGATAACTTTAGCGTTAACAGCACTTACAACATTGTTCCTGGCAGCAGCCACTCGCCCATCAGGTCTTACAACCGATGCTACATCATGCAAACCGTGCCTGTTATTGCAGCAGACCTTGGGGTATACGCCTGTCACAACAAAGCCTATGACAGTACGGGGCTAATGGGTTCACTAAAAGACCAGTCTTTTAAAGAGATGTGGAATAGCAAAGCAACCAGAGATTACATGATTAACTTTAATGCCAAGCGTACTTGTTTACATGAGTGTTCTAATGACCGTAAGAATATTTTGATTAACGAAGTAGTACAAGCCAGCACCGATAACTTTATTTAGGGATAGATATGCCACGCAAAAAGAAAGAAGTAACCCCCGTTCAACCCAGTTTATTTGTTGCCACACCCATGTATGGGGGTAATTGCGCTGGTTTTTATACTCAATCTATTCTTAGTTTGACTAATGTTTGTAGAGAAAAGGGTGTATCTTTATCGTTTAGTTTTATGTTTAACGAGAGCCTAATTACCCGTGCTAGAAATGCAATGGTGCATCAATTTTTAAAGACTAAATGTACGCATTTAATGTTTATTGATTCGGACATTAAATTTAACCCTAATGACATCATTCCAATGATCGGGGTAGACAAAGACATTATTTGTGGCATTTATCCTAAAAAAGAAATCAATTGGGGTAGCGTTAAAAAGGCAATGGACAATGGCGTACCTTTTGATCAGCTTAAAAGCCACACTGGTAGCTTTGTAGTCAATTTAGTAGGCTACGCAGGTGAAGTTACTGTGCCCATAAATCAACCAGTAGAAATATTTAATGGTGGTACAGGTTTTATGCTAATTAAGCGTGAAGTATTTGAAAAGCTAAAAAATCATGTGCCACAGTACAGTAATGATGTGGCTGACTTGTCTGGTCAAATGCAGCAGCAAGAAAAAATTTATGAATTCTTTGCCACTAGCATAGAACCTGAAACCAATCGTTTGTTATCCGAAGATTATCATTTCTGTTATATCTGGAGAAAGATTAAGGGCAAAGTATTTGCAGCGCCTTGGGCAAATTTAGCCCACATTGGTTCTTATGCGTTTGAAGGCGGTTTAATACCATCTCCATAAAGTTTAGGCATTTTGTATCATTTTCTCAGCGTTAGTTTGTACAGTAGCAGCCCTTGATATCCAGCCTTTTTCAAAATGTGGATTATTCAAAGACTTGTAATACGCTATCCTCTCATCCGTAAAATGATCAAGGATATCCATTGGCTTAGAGTTGCGTATAAGCGCTTGGGTAATTGAACCAAGTACGCCATCGGGGTCTGCTCCAACTGCTTTTTGCAAGCAGCGTATCGACCTTTTAACTCCTGCATTGACACCAAAATCGAATACCGCATAGTCAACTCCTTTCGGTAAAATATCGCATCCTGCTGGATTCCAATAATTTTGTTTGTATAAGGGTTTCACCATAACTGGCGTTAAATCTTTAATTTCTTGTACGCTAACAGGGCGATTAACATAGGCTTTCCATGTAGCAATCGTCACCCCTAAATTAGTAGCACCCCCAGAATCATAGGGGTCTTGAACGAAACCTCCTTCGCTCTTTAACAACAAAGCAAATGAAGGATTAAAGTTTTCGATCATTAAAAATACCGATTTGTTCTTTTAACCAGCCTTGCAAAGATACCAACTGTTGTGTTGTTATTGCACACTTTTCAATAAATTGAGGGTCGGAGGCTGTGCCATCAATGCTGCTGGTGGCGTTGGAAACGCTTGTTGTTTGATCGGTGTTGGGGAGGCGCACCCCACCATAAACACGCTTAATAAGAGCAATGCGGTTTTCATAATCAGATTTAACCTTTTCGTTTACTTGTTCAGCTTCTTTAGCTTTAGACTTATTGATGAGTTCCTGCTCTTTAGCAGCCAACTCTGTTTTAGCCACATACGCATCGTACTTGGCTGATTCATACTTACCGTATCCCAATCCAACTACCGCAAGCACTGCACAGGCAGCATAAATATAGATTGAAATAGGTAGTGGAAACATTAATCTGCCTCTATAGGTCGATTAGTAAAAAATCTTAATACAGCGCAAATAACTCCAATACAGACAAGGATTGTGCCGTAATATTTAGGATTTATAACATTTTCTAAATAAGAAAAGTTGTCATACACAGCCCCAACAACAACCAATGCAAGCGAGAACCACATTGTTCTCGACTTCCACATTGGCTTGGGTTTGCGGTTATAAACCTTCACCTGGGGTAAAGTAACATTCTGATGTAGCTTCACCAATAAAAGCAACATAAGTATTTGCGCTAGAAAATTGTTGCGGAATAGTAAATACTTTGATTGTTCCTGGCACAGATACTAAACAATATTGAGCGTTGCCATTGCTAGGAGCAGCTACCGTGACAGAAGCATTAGAGCTAACCTGAAAATAAACAGGTTGACCACCAGATCCAGTAGGTTGATGATTAGACACCAATAATTGATTACACGGGCTATCAGAAACAATTACAAGCGTTTGGCTACCAGTAGTAACATTCGCCTTATAAGTTTTTCCTTGAGCTTGAAAAGCGATATTGTTAGCCATTTAGAAGATCCGATTCTTTTCTGGTTTGGTTGTTGAGGAGTCTTTGGTGTTGCGGTTATTGTCAAAGTTCCATACCGAAACATATCCTGCTGGCATCTTGCCAGTCAAGGTTGTATTAATTCCATTCATAGATCCATCTCTGGGTAGCGGAGGGCGCACAGCAGTAGATGTTTGTTGATTTTTTGTTTGTTCTCTTTTGTGGGGTACGCTACCAGCGCTACCCGTTGTTTTCGGTTTTAAGCTCATTTTGATTCCTCTCTCTTGTATTTACTAGAAGATAACTGAATATCACAAATATGGCTAGTGTTGTCACTCGTTCCCACATTGGATTCCACATGGTCCAACCACACATTACGCTGCAAGCGATCAACGCCAATATTGCCAACAAGCGGTCTGAAATGACCGTAAGCGCCAACCGAATTAAACTGACTGCATCCATTACCAATCCCCTTAAAAGTTAAACCAAACATAGTTTAACCTTCTTCATCATCTACTGCAATAAAGCCACTACCCCACTCATCATCGCTGATCTTTTGCTTGAGCTTCTCAATATTTACCATTCGATCAATAACTTTACATTTATCCGTTAAGGAATAACTATCATCTGCCATCACTTGTATTAGCAGTTTGCTGACAGCATCCTCAAGGTCGGGGTTTAGCCCTTTATTCTTTTTGCTCATTATTTACCCATATAGGAAGTAGCACCGCTATATGCGCCATACGCAGTGCCACCGCCCAATCCCCATTTAATTACTTTTTGTATCATTTCCCGCTTTTTTTGCAAATCAGATATTTGATTGATTTCTCTGAGCAATTGATCTCTTTGTGCAATTGACATAACTCCTGCTCTTTCTAGCCTATTAGCAACTGCTTGTACTTGAGTGTTAATTTCGTCAATATTTCTAGCACGGTTAACATCTGTTTCTAAACGGTTTAAATCGTTTTGTAGTGCTTTTTGTTCAGTAGCTGTGGCAGTTCTAGTCTTGCCCATTTCGGTGGCTTTAGCGCCCCGTTTTTCAGCATTTAACACTGTTTTGACATAGTTATCAGCCATATTATAAGCATTGGTTTCCTTTAACATGGTGCGATTGTCACGCAAAAAGGTCTGTAATTGAGCGCCTGTCTTTTTGCTCTCTAATTGGGCAGCAAAATAGCGTTGGGCTGATTGTTGAGCCAATTTTTCATCACCACCTAAAGCGTCAACTAAAGCACGGTAATCTTCTTTTGATTTAAACACTTTTGCTGGTATTGCTTGGGCTGGTACATTAGCGTAGTTAACGCCTTTACCAACTAATTGATCGTCAACCAATGCTTTACCAACTTTTGTTTGAAACACCCGCATAGGTTCACTGTCTTTGCGGTATTGGTCAATAAATTTACGGATGCCAGGAGAAAATTCCTCCATTACACCCTCAACTGTTTTAGCTAATCTACCCGCTTGTTGCTGACTAATTGCATCAAAGCCTTCAGCAGGTAAACCAGATGCACGATCCCGCAAAAACCTTCTAAGGTTTTCTAAACCTTCAAAACTGACTGGTTTTCCTGAAACTACGCCTGTCACTGGATCTACTTCTCTAGGATTAATAGCTCTTTTGATTTGCAATAATTGATTTTTGATTGAATCAACCGATGCAACTGCTAACTTAGTGTCAGGATTAGTAATCTCAGCATTTATTGACTTTAAAGCATTTTTAAAAGATTCCGTATCCGCTACTTTTTGACCAGCTTTTTCTTTGTTTAAAGCAAAATTAAAAGCATCAGCTTTGTATTTTTGTGCATTGGTTTCACGGGTCGTTTTTAATTGATTGTATTTTTGATCTACAGATTGACGAATAGATGTACCAATGTCATCCAAAGATTGTGGTATTGCTTTAGCTGCTCCAGCCTCAGTTCCAACAGTAACTCCAGGCAAACCACCATAAGCAGCTTCACCTTTACCTGCTTCACGCTGTGCAATTTTTTCAGCAGCAGCAGCACGGGATTCAGCCGTTGTTGCTTTAGTTCCCGCTTTTTCTGCTTCTTCAGCCAATCTTCCAGTAGTTGTTGATTTAAGCGTTTCAGCCAAATCTTTACCGCCAGACATCAATTTGCCAATTTTTCCAACACCATACTTTCCTAATTCATATACTGCTTTTCCACCGCCAAGAACAGCAGGTGTGAATTCTCCAGCAGTTTGATAACCACTTACATCTGGTCTTGGTTTTGGAATACCAACCGCACCATAAATTCTTTGAATATCTTTAGTGGTGGGTAAATAGGTTTCCCTGCCCATAGGAGCGCCACCTCTAATCTGTTTTGGTACAACAGCTTCTTCAATATCTCCAAGAGATCCTAATGTGCTTGTGCCTAAACCATAAGCAAATGCGCCAGCCTTTTCTCCAAAACCAGGCTCTTTGGGCGAACTTGGCTCTGAAAGCAAATCTCTGCCTTTAGATGATTCTTCGGATAGCAAATCACGACCAGCCATGCTTATTCTCCTTCAATCTGATAGCCTCTAGCTTTTAAACGGCTTTTAGCTTCATCAATTGAAATGTTGTTTTTAGCAGCAGTAACTGCTACATCGTCTTTAGTGGCAATCTTTTCACCAGTACCGCCAATTTCACTTACATCGGTAATGGACTTGCCTCTTTGTTGATAATATTGGTCAATCTTTTCGCCAATAGGAATAAAACCTGGATAACGCATTTCAAGAAAAGCATTTTTATCGGTAAAGTCATCTTTAACGCCTTTAATTCTTTCTTTAAGGGCGCTAACAGGAATACCTTTCCATCCATAAATAGGCGAAAGTACAGATTGTTCTGATTTTGTAAGATTTTTACCGCCAATTTCAAATTCAATTGCTTGAATACGAGCTAATTTTTGAGATAATTCTGGAAAATTAGCACGCAAATTGTTTATTACATCTGGAGTAAATTGCGTTTCAGGACCAATTAAGCGAGCATATTTAGGATCTTTTAATAAAGATTCAATATCCGTAATATTGTTAATAACTGATTTTCTAGCTAAATAAATATTATTAGTATCTTTATCTTTTGGTAAAGGTCCACCCGTAGTTGTTGCTTTAGCTTTAGAAAGTTGCAAATCTTGAGCCATTTTTTCCATTTTCATGGTTGCGTCAAAAATTTCTTTTTGCAATTTAACTGTTTCAGTTAAACCTTGTTTGTCAAACTTAGCCCGTAATAATGGGCTTTCTGACTCAGCAATTGCAATTGCAGCTAATGAATTACCTTTAGCAGAATCAATAGCTCTAGTCTTTTCAGCCAATTCAAGCTGTTTGTAAATTTTTTCATTTTTGGCTTTAATGGTTTGCAGTTCTTTTTCAAACTGGATTTGTTCACGCCTAAACACATCTTGTCTGCCAGTTTGATAACCTTTCATCATGCCTGTCATTGATTCAATTGCTGCTCTGCCTGATTGAGAACCATATTTACCCGCAGATGAGCCAACAAAAGCTATTAATCCAGCAAGAGTTGACATACCAATAAAAGTTTCCTGGCTAGGTTTAAACTCAGGTTCAGGAGTAGCAGCTAACTGTTCTCTTGCTTGACCTAAATCGGCTGTAGCGCCTTCAGCTTGTCTACCAGTTTCAGCAGCTTTAATTTTGGCTACATCAATATTCTTTTGGCTTTCAAGTTTGCCTAGATTGCTAGTGGCTAATTGTTCTTGTTCGCCTGTTTTAGCCATAGAGGTTATTTGATCTCTAGGAGATTGTTTAGCCACTTTGGTCAGCGACAATGGATCAGAAAGTGCGTCATTCATCATGCTGTGATCTCTCCTGAAGTTGGGCTTGCTGGCGTGCTGGTATCTGTTGTTGTAAGGCTAGGATTTGAAAGTAAATTTCCACCACTCTTTATTGCTTGATTGCCTATTTGAGGTGCATACCCTAATACCATGGGGGCAAGCATTGTAGCCAATTGATTTGCAAAGTTAGCTTGACTTTGAGCCAGTGCAGTATCAGCAGCTTGACCTGCTTGAATAGCGCCAATAGCGTAGTTATCACCAATATTAGCAATTTTAACACCCTGCGTTAATTGGTTATCTAAGAGTCGTGCCTCAAGGTCAGCAATACTATTAGCGCCTTGTAATACGCCTACACCACCAGTACGGCTGATGTTTTGGGCTGCCATTGCTCTAGCTGCTTTAATTGCTTGAATGTTACTTGCGGATAAATTACCTGCTTGAGCGCCACTAATTAAATTTTTACCAATATTTTGATAAGGAGTAGCAATATTTAAACGATCAGTCTTAGCTTGTTGAGCTTGGTCAGCAGCCGTCTTAGCAGCAGGTTGCGCTACACCTCTGGTTAAACCGTAAGCTGTTCCAGCGCCTAATCCTAATCTAAGCAATTGGCTTAGTAAACCAGAATAATCGGTGGGTTTGCCATCTTTAGTTGTTCCAGGTTTTTCAGGAATGGGTGTTGCTTTTTCGTAATAAGGATCACCTGTGGGCGTAAAAACAGTTTGTTCTCCTGCCGTAGGCAATCTTCCACCTGGATATAACTGTGGATATTCTTGAGCTACTTGTGCGGGTGTGCCAGGCAAACCAGTTGAAGGAAGAACTCCAGGACCAGCAGGATCGTAATTAAGATCTTGCAATGCGTTAAAACCAGGGCTTGCATTTGGTGGATAAGCAAAAGGTTGTGGTGCTGCTTGGTCTGGCATCGTACTAAAATCAGGACCAGTGTAACCAGCGCTAGGATCAACATAAGGTTGATATTGACCGCCATCAGGAACGCCATAATAATTTGGATCTTGAGATACTGAACCAACATCAGGAGCGGGAACGCTCACATCGGGGGCAGCAACATTTACATCTGGCGCTGGTATATCAGGTGCAGGTCCAACATCAACGCTTGCTCCACTAAAATCTTCACCATCGTCATATTCTAACAAGCCAGTATAAGGGTTTATACTACCCCTACCGCCACGCCTTTTAAGTAGCGCAGCTTCTTTAGGGGTAATGTGAGCAAGGATTGTATCTTTGCCACGACCTTTTGAACGGATCATCTCCGCTAGATCTGCTAGATTTAACCCCAACGATTTTGATAAAGTGTTAGCCATTAATTAACTCCCTGTTTCATCTTTATACCTCAATGATGCTGTATTCCACACATTTTGAGGAGTTCCTCCCGTTTCTTTACTTGTATCTTCACCACCAGCGCCAGCATCAGCGCTAGTACCCCCTAAAGCCCCGCTACCCGTTCTTAACGCTTGTCCTAGTGCGGATGTATTAGGACCAAAATAAGAGCTTCCTGTGATCGGTAATCCAGCCGAATTTAAAGAAGGCGTATTACTAATATTTTTTGCACTCAAACTAGGCGAAGTGCCAGGACCTTGACCAGGACCAGTCTTTATAGCGCTAGGACTACTACCGCTAGTAGTTGTACCACCAGAAGAAGATTTGCTAGTAGGAAAAAGGTAAGGAACTAAAAATCCACCAGCAAGAGTAGCTCCTGTACTTGACGCTATTTTTTCTCCAGCGCTAGGAATATCAACATATTTAGCTGAACCGTCAGGGTTATATTGGGTTACTTGACCTTCTCTAGGCAACATTCCGCCTGGATACAAGTCTGGATTAAGTTTAGCTACATCAGTGGGAGATAAAGGTTGACCAGTAGCAGGATCAATTAATTGTTCATCTCCTGTAAAGTCAGGAGTTCCGCTAAAGTCTATGTTTGAAACATCCAATACTCCACCACCAAAAGCACCTGGAATAGCACCTTTAGCAGCGCCAGTTAAAACATCTTTACCGCCTAATACTGCTGTAACTGCGCCTTTTGCTGCTCCTGTGGCTGCGCCTCCAGCAGTTGACGATAAATCACCAGGTAAAGATCCAGCAACAGCGCCTCCAACACCCGCAGTGACGGCAGCTTTAGCAGCGCTTTCAAGAATTTTATTAATATCACCGCCTTGTAAAGCAGTATTTACTGAACTTGAAGTAGCGCTTGATAGTCCTGCTGCAACGGAATTTACGGCAGTAGCTCCATAAGTTGCGGTTAGTTCAGCAGCACTTAAACCAGTAGCAGACTCTAAAAGAGCCATGCCAACAGGAGCAAAAGCAACACCACCCATAATTGCAGCGCCAATTTTAATTACAGAATCAAATATTTGAAAAGTTTGTGAATCAGTTGGGGCAGGAGATACATCTTGAATGGTGTAAGTGCGGTTTCCTTTAGCTGGGTCAGTAAATACTTTGCCTTGAGAATTTAACAAAAGTTCTGGTGACTGTACTTGAACTTCAACCCCATTAATAGTCAATGTGTCAGGTAAATTTGTTCCAGAATAAGCGTAATTACGATACCCCAAGCGTGTGTTGGCAGGATCTTCATAAGCAGAGAATGGGGGCGTAACGCTAACTGCCGTATTTGGAGAGCTAGGATCAGCTAAAGCGGTTGATCCATCTGCGTAGTGATATTGCCCCATTCCGTAATAATCAGACCAACTAACGGCATTTTTTGCTAAATTAGTAGGATCAAGTATCCAATTAACACCACCCGCAGAACTTGGTCCTGCTGCAGTTACATTCCTTCCTGCCCCTGAATTCATGGCAGGTGCATTTTGGTTGGTTTGAGCAGCAATATAATTCTGACCTTCACCAGAATTGACAATGCTACTAACTAAAGAGTCAGCAGAAGCACCTGCATTAAGTGCATCTGTATAGGCTTGCAATCCACCAGGATCAGGTGCTCTGCCTAAGTAAGTTTCATACCAATTGGTAACTATAGCTTGTGATTGTGCGGGATCAGGAGCTACCTGTGCAACAGGATCAGGCGCTACCTGTGCAACAGGATCATCTACCCAAATACTGCTTTCACCAGCGTCTACCCAAGGCATTATCTAGCGCCCCCTAGTAATTGAGCAATAGACATTAAAGAGCCAATAAATCGGTAATCAAACCCTTCTTGAATATCCTCTGGCTTGGCAATCTTGGACTGTAGTGCCTTTTGTTTAACTATTGGATATAGGCTTTTGTCTTTTAAGGCTTGGTTTGCCATATTTCCAAGCTGAATTAAAGTATTAGGATCAATATTGTTTTCAGTAATGAGCTTTTGTAATTGTTCTTTGGCTTTGTCTAACTGCGGATCTTGCCCAGGTTGCTGTTTACCCTGCATAGCGCCCATGACTTCGCTATCAGGAAAACCCGATTTTTTTTGGGGTGGGGAAGCGGGATTATTTTGCATTATGTTAGGTTCAGGGCAGCAGCAATTTGTTCGTGAATATACAAGTGAGAAGCCAGCCAATCATAGAAATCTGCCTCCACATTCCAGTCTACATCGAGCATATTAAAGGGATTATTAAGCCCAATTATGTTTGCAAAGCTCTGATGTTCGACCTGATGGGCGAGTAACCAGTCATCTAAATTGTCCGTATTTGCGTCAGATAAGGGGAAAGCGGGTACTAATATGCCAGCAGTAAGAAAAGTATTCCTAAATGTGAGGTGTTGTTGCCCATTTACAAACAAAAAGTTTCCTAATGAATCAACATTGCCAAATTCGACATCAGATAAAGAATTAAAGTCCATTACCGATTAGCCTTATCTCTTAATTCTTTATAAATTTCCGCAAGCATCCCTTTGATCTCCGTAATATCCGCCCTGTAGTCATTTTTAGTGACATACATCAGTGGCATTTCTCTAACATCCTCATCTAAGCGAACAATGGTCTTACTAATGTTATTTAGCACCCATCCTCCCAAAAATCCCGCTATAGCAATAGCAATATTAAAAAGATTTTGAACATCCATGAGTTAGACCGCATAGTAAGGAATTTTGACATTGACACTGTTTACATTAGCAATAATGTAGCCAGCAGGAATGAGCATCATAGTTGCAGAACTAAAAGTAGCGTTAGATGCAGTGTTACTTGTGTATCTAAAGGTTGTTGAATTTTCTGTGCCACCAGTAATAGTGACATTTCCTAAAGTAAGGTTGCCTAAAGTAGCAATAGTAGAACCTAGAGTAACTAGGGTATTCCCTAATGTAGCGCTTGAATTAGCAAGGTAACTATTAGGAAAAGTTGCTGCTACGCTTTGAATATTGGCATTTTGAAGGGCTAAATTGCCTACTGTAGTAGCGGTGTTTCCAAGCCCTATGGTTGTATTGCCAATGGTGATATTGCCACCTGTAATGGCTGTATTGGCTACAATAATGGCTACATTTGCTGCATTAGTTATTCTTCCTTGTGCATCAACAGTAAAAATACCATTAATACTAGCGTTTCCATAAGTTCCTGCAGTTACTGCAGTATTGGCAAGCGCTACAGTTCCAGTAGTCGTAATTGGACCGCCAGTAAGACCAGTACCCGTATTAACTTGAGTAACTGTACCATTACCGCCTCCGCCACCACCACTACCAATTGTATTCGCTACCTTTAGAACCATGATTTACACCCCATCTCCAGGAGTTATGTAACAAACAGCGTTAGCTGTGCTGTAGCCCGTAAAATACGCATTAGGAGCAAAAGTAAGAATCTCATCCGTGCCAGGTAACAAAGGAAACGCTTGTCCTGTAGTTGTTACATTGGCAGCCGATGTAGTTGCATTAGCAGCATCTACGCCATACCCCAAGAAAACAACAGTAGTGCCGTTATTAATAATTCGATACTGGTTGCCACCTAAAGTAGTTGATAAACATTGGACAGGCGTAGGAACGCTTGTAAAAGCTGTAAAAGTAACAGTATTACCTGTTTTACTAAAGGCATTAATACCCATTTTATGCTCCTGTAGGGGCTTCTACCCAAGATAATGTAGCTTCATCCCATACATAAGGACCGCCTGTTGTTGGCATAGGTCCTGGAGGAGTTGGTGCTTGCCATAAATAAGTAGCTTTATCTAGCACCCATGAAGGATACGGTTGTGGCGATGCAAAGCCTGTGCCATCCCATGAGTAGCCAATACCAGCATAGTTGTAATTAAGTGGAGTACCACCATCAGGAGTCATTGGCTCGGCAGGAGGGCTAG
>JGI24890J29729_1000171_pt1 | contig 50427 bp, 83 predicted proteins | sample FreactcultureFD7_FD_29729 | JGI IMG/M metagenome (IMG submission 29729)
TCATGGGCGCCGGCGGGCTGTTCGGGCTGGATCGGCTGGCCGAGAGCCTCGGCGGCGCCCGGCGCTCTGCCGGCGGCCTGGGCATCAACTCCGGCCAGCAGCAGGCGGCCAACCTCAACTTCGGCCGCTTCGTCGACACCAATCAGGCGCTGGGCGGCATCGCCTCAGCGCAGACCAACGCCGACCTATGGGCTTTCCGCGCCGTCGGCATCGACCCCACCGGCAAGGATCCGGCCACCCTGCTGGCGGAACTGCTGCCCAAGGCGCAGAAGATCTTCAAGCCGCTCGCCGGCAAGCCGATGGCGGAATACAACGCCCGGGTCCAGGCGTTGCAGGCCCTCGGCCTCAGCATGTCGGACCTGCGCCGGCTGGCGGAGGCTCCGGACAGCGAGGTCAGGGGCGCGGCGGGCCGCTACTATGGCGACGCCCGAACCCTGCGCATGGATCCGCGGACCCAGCAGTCCTGGCAGGACTTCGACCGGGCGCTGCACACCGCCGGCCAGAACATCGAAAACGCCCTAGGCCGAGGGCTGGAAAAGATCACGCCCGGCCTGGAGAAGCTCTCCGGCGCCCTGGTCGAGATCGTCGACAAGTTCGTCGGCTCCAAGGGCTTCGACCAGCTCGTCACCGACCTCGAGACGGGCATCGAGAACTTCGCGAAATACCTCACGTCGCCCAAGTTCAAGGACGACATGAAGACCTTCGTCGAGGACTTCGAGGCCGTGGCCAAGGCGCTCCACGACGGCCTGAAGTGGCTGGGCATCATCCCGAAGAGCCAGGCCGAGAAGGACGCCGACCAGAAGAAGGCCGACGAGTTCGCCCGGCAGGCGCAGGGCGGCTTCGGCTTCCCCTACGCTGCCGGCATGGGCATGCTCGCCGGGATCTCGGCCCCGTCTTCGATGGTGCTGGGCTCGGCCGGCTTCCAGCAGGCAGCCTTTTCCTCGGTCCTGGGCGGCTCAGGGGGCGGCTCAGGGGGCGGGGGAGGGCGGCTGCCGCGCAATGTGCTGGGCGGCGCCATCGGGGCCATCTACGCCCTGGAGTCAGGCAGCGGCGCCAATCCTGGCCGCTCCAGCAAGGGCGCGCTCGGCCCGTTCCAGTTCATGCCCGACACGGCCCGGCAATACGGCGTCCAGGACCGTACCGACTTCGCGCAGTCCAAGCGCGGTGCGGAGGCCTACCTCGGCTATCTGCTGAAGCTCTTCCACGGCGATCTCGCCAAGGCCCTGGCCGGCTACAATTGGGGCGAGGGCAATGTGCAGAAGGACATCAAGAACCACGGCGCCGACTGGCTGCGCTTCGCCCCGAAGGAGACCCAGGAGTACGTCCGCAAGGGCCTGAAGCTGTCGATCAATAACAACACCGGCGGCAACGCGAACGTCCAGATGAACCAGGGCGGGGCGTCGATCTGATGGGTGTCGACGCCTTCACCCTCCAGTACCAGAAGTCGCCCATCGTCTTCGTCGGCGGCATCGCCAGCAGCATGCCCGGCGGCATTCTGCCGGTGACGTCGATCACCCAGTCGCAGAACTATGCCGACGGCGTCACGGGCGAGGCCTCGCCGCTGGGCCCGAACGACTACCTGTTCGACTTCTTCCCGGCGCCCGGCGGAACCCTGGCCCGCTACGACATCGGCCGCTACCCCTTCGCAAACCAGACCATCGCCGCCAACGCGATCATCGCCCAGCCGCTGGACCTGTCCATGCTCATGCTGGCGCCGGTCAACAAGGCCGGGGGCTATGCGCAGAAGCTCTCCGTCTTCCAGGCCCTGACCGCCGCGATCCAGAAGCATGCCCGGATGGGCGGGACCTACTCGGTGGCGACGCCGGCGTTCCTCTATCAGAACATGATCCTGCTGGACTTCCAGGACGTCTCCGGCGGCGAACCGCAGAAGTCGCAGGAGCGGTGGCGCTGGGACTTCATCCAGCCCCTGCTGACCATCGAGGCGGCCAGGGCGGCGCAGAACAGCCTCATGCAGAAGATCAGCGCCGGCACGCCGCTCACAGCCGACCAGAAGGGCATGATCAACTGGAGCGGCCAGGCCCCGGCCGTGGGCAACCCGGCGTCCGGCCAGGGCGGCGGCACTGTCCCGGCGGCCCAGAACCTGCCCGGCGGCACCGGCGGCGCCCCGTCGCCCACCTATGGGCCGACGCCGTGACCACCTACATCAACTTCACCCCCTCGGCGACGCAGGCCTTCACCTTCCAGCCGACCCTGGACGGGAGCGTCTACAACGTCACCGTCCAGTGGAACATCTTCGGCCAGCGGTTCTATCTGCTCGGCAAGACCCTGGGCGGCGTGACGGCCTTCAACTGCCCGATGGTGGGCTCGCCGCTGCGCTACGACATCAACCTCGTCGCCCCCTTCGGCTTCACATCAAGCCTCGTCTTCCGCGCCGCGACGCGCCAGTTTGAGATCAGTCCCTGACTGCGCCCTTGAACCGGCCACGCCCTATGTCGGCCTTCGGTAGGCCGTCGATGAACGCCCGAATGCTGTCGCCGGTGATGAGCGTCTTTCCGCCGTCCGACAGTTTCCGCGCATCTAGCGCGCCCGCACCGATCAGTTCGTAGAGTTTCGTGTGGCCGAGGCCGAGAAGACGCTTGGTGTCGTTTACGGAGTTAAGGGGAGCGATCTGGTCCATGTGGTCTTCTATTTTATACCTGAGGTCTAATGAAGGCTAAAGTATACCCGTGAACGTCGGCGGACGGAACCGATAATCATATTGGAGCGTCACCATCCGATACTACGAGATCCTCATCACCGACCCGGCGGACGATTCCACCTTCGCCCTATTCACCTCCTACGTGAACGGGCAGACGGACTTCGGCGCCTTGCAGGTCGAGATTGACGCCCCGGTCGATCGGCTCAACCAGCCGGTCCAGGCCGCCGCCGTCACCGTCTGGGGCGTCAGCCTGCAGCAGATCGGCCAGGCCAAGGACTTCAACGGCAAGAAGATCCGTGTCTCCGGCGGGATGGCGAAGGGCCTGCCGCTGGCCAATCCGGCCCAGGCCGGCGTCCTCGTCGAGGGTGTGATCCAGCAGGCCTACGGCAACTGGATCGAGACCAACCAGTGGGTGCGCTTCATCATCACGCCGGGCGACTTCGGGGTCACCGACACGCTCAACATCGTGGTCAACTGGCAGGCCGGCCAGCCGATGTCGACGGCGATCCGCAACACCCTTGAGACAGCGGCGCCGAAGGCCTCGGTCCAGATCGCGATCTCCGACAAGCTGGTCCTGGCCGCCGATGAGCACGCCACCTTCCGGACCCTGACCCAGTTCGCCCAGTACTGCGACGCCACGTCGAAATCGATCATCACTGAGGCCACCTATCCGGGCGTCTCGATCCTGATCCGGCAGGACAACTTCGTGGTCTTCGACAACACCTTCCCGGGAGCGGCGGTCCCTCTCTCCTTCACCGACCTGATCGGCCAGCCGACCTGGATTGATCCCGGCACCGTCCAGGTGACGACGGTGATGCGCGCCGACCTCGCGCCGGGCGATCTGATCACCCTGCCGCCGACCATCGTCACGACCGCGCCGGCCAACCCCCTGGTCGGCATCGAGAACAAATCGATCTTCCAGGGCACCTTCATCGTCAACCAGATGCGGCACGTCGGCAACTTCCGCCAGCCGGACGCCGGGGCCTGGGTGACGACGATGAACTGCTCTCCGCAGTAGGCGCTCCGGATGGACTTCCTCAAAAAGCCGCTGGCGGCCGCGACCAGCGAGATCGCCCAGAAGCGCGCGGCCGATGCGCTGCAGCAGACCGGCATGAGCCTGCCGGCCAAGGTGGTCGAGGTCATCGGGCCCGGCATCGTCAAGGTCAGCTTCGAGGTGGACGGGGGCGTCGTGACGCTGCCCCAGATCATCGTGCCCGTGCAGGGCTCGGTCTACATCTACCTGCCCATCCAGGTCGGCGACCTCGGCGTCGTCCAGGCCGCCACGGCGCGGCTGGGGGGCGTCACAGGGCTCGGGGCAGGGGTGGCAGGCCTCTACGACACGCCGGGCAATCTGGCGGCCCTGAGCTTCGTCTGGCTGGGCAACAAGGGATGGGACGCGCCCGTCGACCCGGACGCCCTGGATCTGATGCGCAACATCCTGGTCAAGGGCGATGAGCTCGGCTTCTTCGGCCACGCGACGACGACGAAGCAGGCGGTCACCGGCGCCCTGTCGGCGATCACCGACACCAATGCCAAGGCCGTGCTGACCAGCCTCATCAACGCCCTGGCGGCCTACGGCCTCATCACGAAGAGCACCACCTGATGCGGACGTACGGCAGGATCTTCCCGACGAACGGCGACCCGCCCTACTGGGTCAAGGTCGAGCCCGACGCCAACGGCCAGTTCGACTTCGGCTACATCACGACCCTCGCCCAGGTCCTGCAGCTGAACCGCGGCGAAAGCCCCTTCTACGCCGACTACGGCATCCCGGCGCAGCAGTCGGTGATGAGCCAGGTCCCGCCCGACTACTACATGGCGGTGACGCAACAGCAGTTCGCCAACTTCTTCGCCGCCCTGACCCTCGCCAAGGTGGCCGACGACCGCGGCCAGCCGCACTACCGCATGAGCGTGACGACCAACCAGGGCGTCTCGGCGGACCAGTACATCCCGATTCCTCAGTAGGGACGCCCCCGACAACATGACCGCCATCCCCATCGTTGTCGGGCCCCAGGGGCGCGTCAACACGCCCCCGGCTACCCTGCTGGCGAACCTCCTGGCCGCCGTGGCCGCGGTCAATCCCGGCTACACCGCCACCCTGCCGGGCTCACTGATCGAGGATATCAGCAGCACCGACGTCGGGGCCCTGGTGACGATCGACCAGGCCCTGACCGACCTGATCAACTGCATCAACCCGCTGGCGGCCAACCCCTACAGCCTGGCGCAGCTGGGCGTCCTCTACGGCGTTCCCCAGGGCCAGGACAGCAACACGGCCGTCTACGTCGTCTTCAGCGGCACCGTCGGCTTCAATGTCCCGCCGGGCTTCACCGTCTCGGATGGGTCGCACCAGTACATCGTCCAGGCGCCCGGCACGATCATCGGCTCCGGCGGATCCTCCGAGCCCGTCTACTGCGTCGCCACCACGGCAGGGATCTGGGCGGTCCCGGCCGGCACAGTGACCACCCTGGTGACGTCGGTCCCGGGCGCGGTAACGCTGAGCGTCACCAACCCCCTGGCCGGCATCCCCAGCCCGGGCCCGCAGAGCCTTGAGGAATATCAGGCCCAGGTGATCCAGGCCGGCTTGGCGACTTCCACCGGCGCCCCGACCCTGCTGCGCACCGCCCTGGGCAAGGTCCCGGGCGTCCAGCCGCGCCTGATCTCGATCCGCCAGCAGTCGCCGGGCTGGCAGGTGATCTGCGGCGGCGGCGACCCCTACGAGGTGGCCTTCGCCATCTTCAACGCGCTGTTCGACGTGTCCAACCTGCAGGCGTCGGTCATCGGCATCACCGGGATCACGAAGGCCAATCCGGGCGTGGTGACGACGGACCTGAACCACGGCCTCACCACGGGCCAGACCAACGTCCACATCGCCGGGGTCCTGGGCATGACCGCAGCCAACGGCGGCCCCTACACGGTCACCGTCATTGACGAGAAGACCTTCAGTTTCGGCGTCAACACCTCCGGCTACTCGACCTACACCGGCGGCGGAGTGGTGACGCCCAACACCCGCAACGTCACCGTCTCGATCAACGACTACCCCGACACCTATGCGGTGACCTTCGTCGGCAACCCGCCGCAGCAGACTGTCGCGATCGCCGTGAACTGGGAGACCAACTCCCCCAACAGCGTCTCGTCGACCGCCGTGGCCCAGGTCGCCGCCCCGGCGGTGGCCAACTACATCAACGGCATCCCCGTCGGCGCCCCGATCAACGAGCTGGAGATGGACGCCGTCTTCCAGACCGCCGTCGCCGGGCTCGTGCCCTCGCAGTTCATCATCAAGCTCGACTGGACGGTGAGCATCAACAGCGTGGTGACCGCGCCCGACGCCGGCACGCGCATCGTCTCCGGCGATCCGGAGTCCTACTTCCAGTGCTCGTCGACCGACGTCACGGTCACGCAGGTCTGATATGGCCACGCCCGTCCCCAGCGAGCCGACAAGCCTTCAGGTCGTCATCCCTTCGTACCTCTACGTCCAGTACCGCGACGACGAGGCCCTGGCCGCCTTTGTGGAGGCCTTCAACGCCTACGCGCAGAGCTACCTCGACACCTTCAACACCCTCAACCTGCCGATCTACACCGGCGGCAACATCACCTCGACGCTGCTGGACTGGGTCGCCGAGGGCCTCTACGGCCTGATCCGGCCTGGCCTGCCCACCATCGGCATTCCGGCGCAGGGGCCGTTCAACTCCTACGTCTTCAACGCCAACCTGCCGCTGGGCAGCTATATCCCCGGCGTCGACCAGACCTTCATCGCCACCACGGATGACGTCTTCAAGCGGATCATCACCTGGGCCTTCTTCAAGGGCGACGGGAAGCAATTCAACGTCCGCTGGCTAAAGCGCCGCATCGCCCGGTTCCTCAATGGGATCAACGGCACGAACTACAACGTCGATCAGACCTACGACATCTCGGTGACCTTCACCGGCCCCTACTCGGCGACCATCACGCTGGCCGAGTCCCCGATCTCCACGATCTTCCAGTCCGGCGTCATCGCCGGCGCGCTGGAGCTCCCCTTTCAAATCGCCTGGACGGTCACCCTGGTATGAGCAAGCTCCTCTTCGCCAACAACGCGACGTCGACCCTGGCGAGCAACCTGAGCTCGGGGACCACGGCCATCCCCTTGGCGACCGGAACCGGTGCGCTGTATCCGAGCCCTGCGGCCGGCGAGTACTTCGTCATCTCGCTGTTCAGCCAGACCAACCCGGCAATCACCGAGATCTGCTGGTGTACGGCGCGCACCGGCGACAGCCTCACCGTGGTCCGCGCGCGCGAGGGCACCTCGGCCTTGACCTGGTCGGTCGGCGACATCGTCAACCTCGACTGGACCGCCGGGCAGGCCGGGGCGATGCTGCAGTCGGGCGCGGACGCGGCGGCCGGAACGGTCTTCTCCAACCTCACGGGCGGGCCCGCGCCGCCGGCGTTCAACACCCTCGCCGCGCTCGGCGCGGCCCTGGTGACATTCCAGTCGGCCAGCGAATTCAACATCGGGCCGATCTACTTCAAGTTCGGCACGACCCCGTCGATGAACGTCAACACCTCCTACGGGGTGGTGTTCACCAACCCCTTCCCGACCACATGCTTCGGCGCCTACCCGGTCCCGCGGGTGGCCGGCGCCTACACCGTCGGCTCTGACAGCTGGGTGGTGCTCGACCAGAGCGTCGCCACGACGAGCGGCTTCACCGTCTGGTGCGCCTCGGCCTCCAACAATCAGGCCATGTACGCCGACTGGTGGGCCTGGGGCGAATAAGCCCGCCGTACCCCTTCGCACCTTCGAAATTCCCTAGCCGCCCGCAACCCCCGGAGCCGGACCCTTACGCATGACCACCTATCCGAACGACCAGGGGCAAGCCGCTGGCGCGACCCCGGCCTATCTCGTCACCGGCCCCGGCGGGACCGCCTACACCGCCGGCTCGCCTCCGCCCTTCTCGCAGACCGGGCAGGCCACCATCACCGCCGGAACATCCTCGAGCAACGTCGCGCTGGGATCGGCCGACGCCTCGATGCTGGTCATCAACAACGGCTCGGTGACCGCCTACGTGAAGCCGGGCGGCCCTTCGGTGACGGCGGCGGTGACTGACACCCCGGTCCCGCCGGGCACGGCCGTTCCGCTCGCCACGGGCACGGCAACCTATCTTGCCGCGATCACCGGCTCGAGCACGGCGGCGCTGGTTGTCCTGACCGGCACGGGCTCACCGGCGATCTACCTGGTGGCGTCTTCGGGCGGTGGCGGGGGGGGCGGGGCCGTCACCATTGCTGACGGCGCGGATGTGGCCCAAGGCGCCGTGGCCGACGCCGCGGTCAGCAACCCGGCATCGTCCGGGTCCCTGGTGGCGCTGAACAAAGGGCAGTTCACTCTCACGGGCGCGCTGACGGAAGCCGCGCCGGCCACCGACACCGCGTCGTCGGGCTTGAACGGGCGTCTCCAGCGCATCGCGCAGCGGCTGACCAGCCTCATCGCCCTGCTGCCGGGCTCGCTCGGCGCCAAGGCGGCGGCGTCCAGCCTCGCCATCACCATCGCCACCGACGACGTCACCCTGCCGCTCTATGGGGCCGTCAACGAAACCGCTCCGGCCACCGACACGGCCTCGTCGGGCCAGAACGGCCGCCTGCAACGGATCGCGCAACGCGTGACCTCGCTGATCGCGCTCTTCCCGTCCTCCCTGGGTGCGAAGACGGGGGCCGGCAGCCTCTCCGTCGTGCCGGCGAGCGACGCCACCTTCCTGAGCGTCCCCGGGGCCAGCACGACGGGCACGCTCTCCAACGTCGCTGCCTCGGCAACGAGCGTCACGCTCCTGGCCTCCAACTCGGGCCGCCGCAGCGCCTACATCTACAACGACAGCGCCGTGTCGCTCTACATGAAGTACGGGTCGACGGCCTCGACGACGAGCTTCACCTACCTGATCCCGCCGAACGCGGGCTGGCAGGTCGATGACACTTACACCGGCATCATCACCGGCATCTGGCCCTCGGCCACGGGCAACGCCCGCGTGACGGAGGTGACGGCGTAATGTCACTGATCATCCCGCCCTCACAGGTCCTGCCGGCCTCCTACATCTCCGGCAACTTCTACTATCCGCCGGGCATCACTCTGGCGGCCGGCTCGGTCATCGCCGCGAACGTGATCCGCCTCATCCCGCTGATCATCCCGGCGCCGGTGGTGATTACGTCCATGGGAATCCGGGTCACCACGGCCCAAGCCAGCGGCAACGCCCAGCTGGCGATCTACGCCAACAATACCGCCACCGGCCGACCGACGGGCAACGCCCTGGCCAGCACCGGCAACCTCAGCACCACGACCGGCACCGCCGTGTCCGCATCGCTGTCTGGGGGCAACACGGCGTTCGCGCCGGCGGTCTACTGGGTCGGCATCAACAACGACAGCACCGCCGGCGGCACGGCGATCTATCAGACCCAGAGCAGCGGCGTACCGTGGATGGGCTACCTCATGGGGTCGGCCACCGAGCTCAACCTCGCCAACGGTTCGACCGCGGCGGGCATGAACCTGTCGGTCGCGCAGACCTACAACACCTGGCCCGATCTGACCTCCGCATCCTTCACCGAAAACACCGGCACGGCCTCGGCCATGCTGCACTTCAAGGTGGCCTAACCATGCCTATCCAGTACCAGGCCGACGGCACCGAGGGCGTCGGCGAAGTCCTCTTCATCCTCGATACGGACCCGTCGATCACCCGGATCATCAAGCCCGGCTGGACGAACGAGTCCCTCACCGCCGCCCAGCTCGAATTCTTCAAGCCGCTGTTCGACCAGCAGGCCCAGGAACGCGCCGCGGAGGCGAAATGACCACCCAGATCGACACGCCCAGCGCCGGCTTCATCACCCTCACCGACGACTACGATCCCGCCCGGGTCGAGGTCATCGACACCACCGGGATGAGCGAGGAAGACATCGCCGCGGCAGAGGCGGCCTTTTACGCCCTGACCAACTGGCCGACCGTCACCCGCGCCATCGTGCTCGCGAAGATGTCGGAGGTGCTCGGCTTCACCGTCGCCGACCTGACGTCCTTCTTCGACGGCTCGATGAATTGACGGTCCTGGCCACCTCGTGACCGACACCATCCTCTTCACCAACAACGCCTACTCCACGCTCGCCGAGCCTTTGCTGGCGGCTGACACGACGGCCTTCCTGGCGCCTGGTACCGGCGATCTCTTCCCCACCGTCGGGGTCGGCACGTATTTCGTGATGACCTTCTCGGATGCGGCCACCGGCCTCATCACGGAGATCGTCCACGTCACCGCCCGCGACGTCGACGAGATCACCATCGTCCGGGCCCAGGAAGGCACCACGGCGCTGGACTGGGTCGAGGGCAGTCGGGCCGAGAACCTCTGGACGGCCGGCCAGGCCGCGGCGCTCGGCCAGGGCGGGGGAGGGGGAGGCACCGGCACCGGCGCGGCGCAATTCCTCTACAATCCCGCCGACGCCACGGCGCTGACCAGCAACCCCGCGCTCGTGGTCGGCAACTCCTACGACTACATCCACGCCGACACGACCAAGGTACAGGGCGGCGGCGGGACCATGGATGTCCTGGACGCCACCGGCAACGGCCCGGTCGACGGGACCTGGCTGTTCGACCTGACGACCCAGCGGTCCTACATGCTGGGCGCTGGATCGCCCGGCTCGCAGTTCCGACTGTTCAAGAACCTGTCGCGCAAGGAAGACCTCGCATCCTGGCGCCTCAACACCAATTCCGGGTCGGGCCAGGACGCGATCATCAACAGCGCGGTCCAGGCCGTCCGCAACGCCTATCACGCCGACCTCTTCGCCACGTCGCTGGGGCCGCCCCTGACCGGCGTCGGCGTCTATTTCCCGACCGACACCATCGACGCCGCCAACGCCAACTGGGATGCGCCCCAGCTGACCGTCATGGCGCCGACCACCTTCACTTCGATCAAGCCGGTGCTGCGCTTCGGCCGGCCGACCTCGAACACCATCAACTCCCGCCTGGACAACCCCCAGGTCATCAGGGCCACGGTCAAGGGCGCGAACTCGTCGACCGACCTGACCCTGTCGAACGCCATCGGCGTCCAGCTCTACGACATCGCCTCGCCGGTCTGCGAGGTCGACGTCAACAACTCGCGCCTGCAGAGCGCCCTCGACATCGCGACCAACACCGAGAAGATCGTGGCCAAGGTCGGCGGCGCCTACAACTGGATCCTGGTCCGCTACACCCCGGTCCAGGTCTCGGCCGCCTACACCGGCTCCGGCGCTTCGGTGCCATGCGATCAGTCCCTGTGGCCCTACCTGCAGAACAAGGGCTCCTGGAACCCGGTCACCAACACGCCGACCCTGCTGACCGGGCAGGCCTACCTCTACAAGGGCTGGTTCTGGAAGGCCTCGGCCTCGGCGACCCTCAGCCCCGCGCTGGACGGCATCACCTCGGTCGTCAGCGGCGACGTCATCCTGTCGGACGGCGTCTTTTTCCAGAAGCGCAAGAGCGTCAACTTCTCTCCGGACTCCAACCGCATCTGGGCCAACGGCGAGAGCAACGCCCAATACCTCTACATGCCGGACGCGGCCGACTGCTCCTTCATCCTCAGCATCTGCGCCGAGGGCCGGGTCGACCCAGGCCCCGCCTACGACATCGTCAACTTCCAGGGCGCGACCATCCCGTTCCCGGGGATCTACGACGGCAACGGCAAGGAGACGGTGTTCCAGCAGGACAGCTGGGCTCGCGCCGGCGACAGCCGCCTCTTCTACTACGGCAACAAAGACAACGGGATGGACACCACCATCCTGGGGTTCGACACCGACCACCTGAAGGGCACGATCGTTCGCATCGACCGGGCGCTGCGGGTCAAGTTCGGCGGCGTCTACAAGGACTGCCTCGACGGGACTTACCTGGGCAACACCGGCGCGGTCATTCCGTGCCCGGTCGTGCAGCTGGGCAACATCGGCATCATCCTGGGCGAGATCCAGATCATCCAGGCGACCAACACCGTCGCCGGGATCCTGAACGGCGACCCCTCGCTCGGCATCACCCTGCAGAACGTCCGCTACCGCGCCAGCGTCCAGATGGGCACGCAGACCGGCCCGACCGACATGACGGCCGGCCGCAGCTTCGTCGCCCAGCGCGGCCAGTCGATGATCAACGTCATCGCCGAGCTTCGTGAAACCCAGGGCCAGATCCTGCTGCCGGATCTCTGCTTCGACGGCGTCACGCCGACCAACCTCCACAACGTCACCCACATCGTCGACCCGGTCTTCTGCTCGGCCGGCGGCGCCTACGTCCAGGGCGCGACGGTGGACGCCCAGATCATCGTCCGCGGCGCCATGACCTTCGCCGAGGCCCGGGCCGCGGTGTCCAACTGGAGCGGCATCACGAACGCCCGCTTCGAGGACATCACCGACTACCAGGGCGGCATGACCTACAACGGACAGACCTGGTTCCTCGCATGAGCAACATCAACACCACCACCCCCGTCGAGATCGAGGTCACCAACGGCGGCTTCCAGCCCCTGGGTGACAGGGTGCTCGTAAAGCAGGACGAGGCCCAGAAGATTCGGCCGAGCGGCCTAATCATTCCCGACGGAGCCCGGGAAAGGCCCTTTAAGGGCACGGTCCTGGCGACGGGCCCCGGCATGCGCGACCTGACCGGCGCAATCATCCCGATCCAGCTGCAAGCCGGCGACGTCGTGCTCTTCGGCCGCTGGGCGGGCGTCGAGGTCCGGATCAACGGCGACGACTACCTGATCGTCAAGGAAGGCGACATCCTCGGCCGTGTTCGCCAGAACGGGGGGGCGGCTTGACCCAGCCCAACAGCTCCCGGATCAGCTACGCCTCAAGCCTGGCCCTTGCCCGTCAGGCCAGCGATCAGAACGCCTTCCTGAAGTATGCGGGCTTCATCTGCATCGACAAGGCGAGCCTGGTCGCCTGGAAGGCCCTGGGCGGCAACCCCGGCGACGAGTGGCAGGTCTGGGGCACGCCGGCGCCGACCTTCACCGGGGCGATCTCGACCACCACCCTGACCGCTTCGGGCGTCGGCGGGTACCTGGCCCCAGGTCAGCGGATCACCGGCTCCGGCGTCACCGCCAACACCTGCATCGTGCGCCAGCTCACCGGCACGGCCGGCAGCGATGGGACCTATCTGGTCACCATCTCCCAAACGGTCGGCTCGACGGCCATGACCGCCGGCAACATCGTGCCGGTGCTCATGCCGGAGACCGCGGCCCAGGTCGTCCGCTGGGCGGCGCTGCCCGGATCGTCCTTCACCGGCGCCATCGCGACCGTCGGCGGCGTCGGCCAGCTGACCACATCCGCCGTCACCGGGACCATCGCCATCGGCCAGAACGTCGGCGGATCCGGCGTCACGGCCGGAACCCAGATCACCTATCAGATCAGCGGGACCGCGGGCGGGGCAGGGGTTTACGCCCTCAACGTCGCCCAGACCGTCGCCTCCACCGCCATGACGGGCGCCGTGGTCCTCGACGGGATCATGCTGTCGGCCATGGACCGGCTACTCTTCACCTGGGCCGACGCCGGCATCCTGCCCGGCATGATCGTGGCCAACTGCCACGGCAACAAGGTCCGGGCTGCGCAGGGCCTCTCGATGGTCGCCGGGCCCATCACGGGGACCTTCTACGACTACACCGAGGTCGGCGGCGCGGCCCTGGCCACGGTGACGATCACCGCCTCGATCTCCACCACCATCCTCACGGTCACCGCCACCAACGGCTTCATCGCGCCGGGCCAGTTCCTGACCGGGACCGGCGTCTCGCCCGGCACGAAGGTGCTGAAGCAACTCAGCGGGTCCTCGCTCGGCGGGACGGGGACCTATCAGGTCAACGTGTCCCAGACGACCGTCTCGACCTCGATGACCGCCATCGCGCAGAACTGGTCGCAGTATGTGGCCTACACGCCGATCACGCCCAAGATCGTCTTCAACGCCCTGCCGTCGAATAACCAAACCCTGACGATCAACGGCCACGTCATCACCTTCGTCACCGGCACGCCCGGCGCCAACCAGCTGCAGATCGTCTCGCCCAACTCGGCCATGGCGGCTTCGCTGAACACCTACCTGAACAACAACACCGCCACCTACGGGATCGTCACCGCGATCTCGAGCAGCGCGACCAACACCCTGATCATCACCGGCGACCCGCACGTGATCACCAAGTCGGGGACCAATCCGACATTGATCGGCGAGGCCTACCTCGCAGGCTCCTACAACATGAGCGCGGGAGGCAGCGCCGCGGAGGGCGCCACCAAGGACGACTTCGCCTTGGGCGGTCTGTCGGAACAGCCGAGCACCACCAGCAATGGCTACGACATCGGCTCGCGCACCATCGTCGACAACACCAACAAGACCCCGGCCGCCTTCCTGCGCCTGCGCAACCAGGGCGGCGCGACCTTCGGCATCGGCTATCCGGCCGGGACCGACTATCCGCAGTCCAACTCCGTCGCCCCCCATGACCTCATCGCCATGTCGTGGGTCGACGGCAACGGACTGCATTGGCAGATGGGTTTCGACGGCGCCCTGCTCTCCGTCCAGGTCAACGTCTCGGCCACCGCGACACCGGACAACGTCGACATCGGCCGCGCCAGCGGCAAGTACAGCGACCGGCCGATCTTCTTCACCTTCCAGGCCCTGGCCTCGGTCCTCATGGTTGGCAATCGCCTGAAGACCCTGGTCGCCTCGATCAGCGAGATGGGCAAAACCCTGGGGGCCCCGGTATGAGCGAGGAAGAAGCACCGACACCGCAGGCCCTGCCGATCCCCCAGCCGGTCCCGTGCCCGGGCTGCGGCGTCGACCTGGTGCAGGATCGAACCGGCGGCGGATGGGTCAGGCTGCGCACCGAACGGCTCTACTGCGAGACCGTGGCGGATCCGGACGGCCAGGCCGCCTACGCCCAGCGTTGCCCCGACTGCGGCCATGTCTGGCTGCTGCCGGCCGCCCTGGGTGCGGTGATGATCCCGGCCCTGCTCATGCCCGGACCGCAATCCACGACTTGACGAAGGGGCCCCAGCGCTCGGCCAGGATCTGGGCGTCGGGGAAGAGGCGCTGCATCTCACGGCGGCCGAGCAGCGACCAGTCGGGGGCCTCGTCCTTCCGGGGCCAGAAGCTGTTGGTGACCTGCAGAATCGCCCACTGCCAGGTCGAAGGCATCCAGCCCAGGAACGGCAGCCAGGAATGGACCTCGACGGGAAACCAGCGGTTCGGCGTCTGGACCCAGTAGCCGCGTCCGGCCCTCGCGATCTCGGCGGCGAAAGCGGCCTGGTAGACAACCGCCTCGCGCCTGAAGGCCGCGCTGTCGGTTTTGAAACGCCACACCGCATCGTCCTTCTGACCGGTGACGTGCTCGATGACGGATGAGCAGAAGACGATGTCGAACTCGCCCGGGGCGAAGTCCATGCCCTGGCTGCCGTCGATGAGCCGCGTCTCGAAGCCGTGGATCTCGCGCGCATAAGCCAGGGCGTCGGCGTTGTAGTCCGCGATGACGACGTTGCGCAGGGCAGGGAAGTGGCGCGCGAAGTGCCGCCCCTTGCCACCGCCAAGGTCGACGATGCGGGTCTCGGGCGTGGGCTTGAAGATCTCGTTGAAGAGCCGGGCGCGGTTGTCGCGCGAGCGCTTGGCGACTTCGGTCTTCATGCTGGCGATCCAGGCGCGCACCGACGGCCGCCACCGCGCGCGAGCGGTCATTTCCACACCTTCACTAGCCGACATCGGTGAGCGCCCCCGCTCGTTTCAGGACGCCTTTTCTGCCGCGTCTCTACCGTGACGCGCAAGGGGAATTTCTCCCCTTAGTTGGTGCGACCCCTCACCGCGCGCTTTCCGCGACTCGTCTGCTTTCACCTCCGACGCCCAAGTTAGGACGCCGCCAATGCCTTCTGCCGCCGGGCTGGACGCCCTCGCCGATCCCAATCTCATCGCGGCGGCGAAATCCGTCTTGTTGCTGGCCATTGGCGGCGGCGGAGGCGCTGGGCTCTGGGCGTGGCTTTCGACCCGCACGAAGGGCAACGCTGACGTGGCCGTGGCCCGGGTCGGCCAGCCCGCTGACATGCTGGCCGCCCAAACCGCCTTCCAGACCGCCCTGAACGCCCAGGCCAACGCCTTCATCGACGAGCTCGTGCGCTCGCGGGAAGCCACCGAGGGCAGGGCCGCGCGCCTGGCCGACAAGGTCGAGGAGCTTGAGGCCGAGGTTCGAGATCTGCGGAAGGAGCACGAGGCCGAACTGTCGGATCTGCGCGCGAAGCACCAGCAGTGCGAAGGCGAGAACCGGGGCATGGCCCAGCGGATCGACAGCCTCGCGAGCTACCTCCGCCGCGCCGGGATCGAGGTGCCCGAGGCCGCCATGCCCGGCAGCTTCGTCCAGATCGAAGGCAACCGCACCACCACCCTGACCCCGATGCCGAAGCGCACAGCGCGCCGGCCTCGAAAGGCCCAGTCGGGAACAACGACGTCGACCCCGCACCGGCCCTGACACCCCGCGCCTCGCAAGGGCTGAAAGGACACCCGCCCCATGAAACTCCCGGCCACCCACTCGGTGACGGACGCACTCCCCGTGCTCGCCGTCGCCGCCGCGCTCATGGCGCTGATCTTCTTCCCGATTCCCGGCGCCAACCTCGACGTCGTCAAGATGATCCTCGCGGGCCTGCTGGGCGCGCTGACGCGGTCCACGCCTTCGACCAACAACGCGCCCACCGCCGACCACGGCGGCAGCGTCACGGTCGCCGCGCCGGACGGACAGCAATGACGGACCTGACGATCACCGCCGACAAGCTCCAGAGGCTTGCCCCGGCGCTCGGGGCGGGGGCCGCGGTGCATGCAGCCGCCCTGGAGTCGGCGCGGCCCCTGGCTGATCTGTCCACACCCCGGCGGGTCGCCCACTTCATCGCCCAGGTGCTGACCGAGACGGCGGGACTGCGGCGGCTCACCGAGAACCTCCACTACACCGACCCCGGCCGGCTCGATGCGCTCTTCAGCGCGGTCAAGAACATCGCCGACGCCCGCGCGCTCATCGCGAAGGGCCCCGAGGCGATCGCCAACCGCGTCTACGGCGGCCGAGGAGGGAACGGCCCGGAGGCCAGCGGCGACGGCTGGAAGTACCGGGGGCGCGGCTATCTCCAGATCACCCTGCACGACAACTATGCGTCCCTGGCGCACGACACCGGCATGGACGTGGTCGCCGATCCTGACCTGCTGGCGGAGCCGGACACGGCCGCGAAGGCCGCAGCGCTCTACTGGAAGGCCCGCAAAATCAACATCTCCGCCGACGCCGATTCCGTCACCGCCGTAACCCGTTCGATCAATCCGGCGCTGGCCGGGATTGAAGATCGAAAGGCCTGGCTGGCGAAAACCCGCCTGATCTGGGCCTGACCGGCGCCCTCATCACCATCCTCATCATGATCATCGCCCCGCGCATCGCGCGCTGGGCGGTCGACCCGCGGCGCTGAGCCGCAACCCCGGAGAGCCCTATGTCCGACCTGTCCGTCACCATCCACAACCTCGCCGACCTGCTGGCCGGCAAGACCGACTTCAACGGCTTCAAGACCGGTGAGGCGGCGCTGATCCAGCAGAATATCCATTCCCTGCCGCCTGCGGTTCAGCCGTCGGTCCAGCTCGCCTACGACGGCTTCATGGCCGGGGTGTCTTCCCTGGTCGGAGCCGGCCAGACCGCCCTCGGCCCGCTCCTGTCGCAATCGACGGACCAGCAGGCGACTATGGTCCTGAACCTGCTGACCCTGGCCGGCGTCCCTGCGGTCGGCCCGCTGTCCATCGCCGAGCGCGCCGCGGCCACGGTCATCATCAACGGGCTTAAGACGGGCCTGGATAAGATGGGCCTGCACATCGCGACGAACGGCACGGCCCCGGCCGTCGCGCCCTCGGCCCCCGCGCCCACACCGGCGACCTGATCATGGGCATCCAGAGCCACCTGATCGTCGGCGGCCTCTGCGGTGTCATCGGCCTTGGAGCGGGCTACCACTACCGCTCGCTCCAGGTCGACGCCGCCGGGCGCCGGGAGGCTGAACACGTCGTCACCCGGACCGCCAAGGCGGCCGAGATCACCCAGACCGTCGCCGCCAAGGTGGAGGCCCAGCAAGAGCGCGTCCGCGTCGTCACGCGCACCATCATCCAGAAGGTCAACGTCTATGTCCCGGCTGAAGTCGATCACCGCTATCTCGTGCCTGTGGGCGCTGTGCGCCTGCTCAACTACGCCGCAGCAGGTGTCGCCTCGCCAGCCGTTCCCGACGGCGCCGGCGAGCCTATTGACGCCCCCAGCGACGTTGCAATGTCTGCCCTCGTCGAAACCGTGTCCGAAAACTACGGGGCCTGCCACGCCTGGCGCGAAGCCCTGATCGGCTGGCAGGACTGGTACGCCACCCAGAAGAAGGCATGGGACGCGAAGTGACCCACCTGACCCTCAAGTCCGATGATCTCGAGCTAGCCGACATCATCGGCCTCGCCGACAGCACCTCGCCGGAGGACGGCCTCGTCAACGCCCTCTGGAGGGCTCAACAGGCCGTCGAGACGGGGGATCTGGAGGCAGCGACGGTGACGGTGCGGATCGTGCCGGGCTGAGCTCGCAAAGCGCTTATCGACCTGCAGAAACGATTACAGGCTGGCCGCGCCGGACTCCGGCTTCATAGCCGCCCAGCGCCTGCCCGGCCTATCCTCACCCATTCCAAGGACCATGATCATGACCGCCAAGACCATCGCCGACCACCTGACCGCCGCGCATGACGCCGTCGCGGCACTTGCCGCCGACTTCAAGGCCGACGGGCCGGAGCTAAGCCGCCTGGCCGGAATCTCCGGCGAATTGGCCCTGGTGGGCCAGCTGGCGCTCAACGAGGCTGGAGAAGCCACCGACGAGGACAAGGACGGGCTCTCGGGCGCGGCGATCGCGCTGCAGGAGCAGAGCAGCGAACTGGCGGCGAAGGCGGCCGCGTAGACCACCGCCGCATAGGGCAGGGGACTTAGGCTGCGGCGGCTAAGGCCTCGCTGCCCTTAGTCAGGCGCTCCGGCGGCCGCTGATGATAGGCACCCTACCGCTGCGGCACGCCATCGGGCGGCAAGGCCCCGGCGAGCATCATCTCCACCGCCACCGCCATCGGCCCCGAGATCCGTGTCTTGCCGCGCTCATAATCGCGGATCGAAACCCCAGGGTCGGCGCCGGCCAAGCGCAGGGCGTGGCCCATCTCAGTCATCGAGACAGGCCGCCCCAGGCCCCAGAGCCGGCCCAGGGCGCCCCGGGCGTCTCGCAGGTCGTCTCCGGTCATTCGGGATCCTCCTTCAAGGTGTCGCGGGCCGCCAGGTGGGCGCGCTGGATATCGGACTTTAGGCCGGGGCAGTCAGCGGCCTCAACCGCGCACCAGACGCGCGGGCCGATGCGGCGGGTCGACAGGACCCGGACCCGGCGGCCGACCCAGTAGTGGGCGGGATGAGAGACGGTGGTAATGGTCATTTCAGGTGGTCCTCTGAGGGGTGGGGCGCTGCCCCGTTGGTGAATTCAAGATAGCGGATCGACGGCGAGACGCAACGAAAAAATGTTGGGCGTTACCCGACATTTCCGCTTGCCATGTGTGGGGCGTTCCCCTACATTCTAGTCATCGAACGGGGCAACGCCCCACCTGAAAGGGACAACCGAAATGATCCGCTCCTACCGCAACTCCGGCCTCGAAGCCTTCGCCACCACCGGCTCGACCCGCCGGATGCCCGTCCAACAAACCCGCCGCGTCCAGCTGCTCCTCGCCGCCCTGGACGCGGCCACGAAGCCCACCGACATGGCCCAGCCCGGTTTCCACTTCCACAACCTAGCCCCCGGCCAGCCGAGCCGCTTCTCGGTCCGGGTGACCGGCAACTACCGCCTCACCTTCGCGTGGGACGGCCAGGACGCCATCGAAGTCGACCTTGAGGATTACCACTGATGGAGAGCATCACCCCCCGCCTCGCAGGCCCCCCGGTCCATCCGGGGGAGATCCTGCGCGATATTGTCCTGCCCGCCCTGAAGGAGGGGAAGGCCGAGGTCGCCCGCCACCTGGGCGTCAACCGCAGCACCCTCTACGACATCCTGGCCGGTAAGCAGGCCGTCACCGCCGACATGGCGCTTCGCCTCGGTAAGCTGTTCGGCAATGGTCCGGAGATCTGGCTGAACCTGCAGGCCAGGTACGACCTGGCCATGGCCCGCGAGAAGATCGGCGCCGGCCTCGAGGCGATCCCGACGCTGGAGGCGGTGGGTTAGCTATGGCCATGGATGAGCTGGAGCTCCGGATCCAGGCGCTAGAGCTGCTGGCCGAGGAGATCCTCGCCGATATCGACCCCGCGGCCGTGGCCCTGGCGGCCAAGCGCATCTCTGGCGGCCTGGAAGGCGCGCCGGAGGATGAGCGGACGATCCGCCACCAGGCCTTGCAGATGATCAAGGACGCCCAGGGCCGTTTCACATTCGGGCAGGGTAGCCTGACGATCCGACCCAACTAGTGCAGAAATTGCACGGGTTGAGCGCGTAGGCAGGGGCAAGCCGACCCTGTTACGGCGCCGGATTGAAAGCGATTTCTACCTGCACACGGGCGCCCGCGACAGAGGTTCCATCGGCCGCGAGCAGCCTGATCACGTAGTCACGCGACAACCGGATCGCGGCTTCACCAAAGCCGTAGGTGTCGGGTACCTCGGAGAGCACAATGCAATCCGCCAGCGTTGCCCGGGGCGTCACCGTGCACTCGATCGAGGCCTGTCCCGACATATTCAGCCGACGGGCCCGCTCAGGAAAATAGACGTCGACCTGCTCCTTCGTGGGGGTCTTCGTCCACTCGGGATTCGTCACCGTCCGAACGCCTGCGGCCGACACAGAGATCGTGGCCGTTCCCGGCGGGCCTGCCTGTTCCTTCGCCGTGCTGGTTTCCTCGGCCAGGGCCTTGCCGCCGACCCGGTCGATGTAACGGATCCGGTCGACCCGGACCGAGACACTGCACATCGTCGAGTAGATCTCGACCGGATCGTCTAGGGTCGCGTCGTCGTGGCCATTGCTGCACGCGGCGGCGGCGCCATTCTGCACGACGATCTCGCCTTCCACGACGAGGTAGACATCTCGCGAAAGCCGCCGGGCCTCTTCCGGCGCTGCCGGGATGGCAAGCTCGAACGTGCCACCGTCGCGGGGCGCGGACCCCTCAACTGCCGAGACGGAGATCGTGGTCTCGCTGTACGTCTTGACCAGGGCCTTAGCCCCCATAGCGGTGCGGCCGACGTGTGAGCCGATGAGCTTGGATCGGAAGAGGACGTTGAATGCGCCGCCGCGGACGGAGAAGGTGATCACGCCGCGGGCCTTGTCGTACGTCCATGTCGCGTTGGCCTCTTCGTCATCCTCACCCGACTGCCTGATCCGCTGCGCGACCAGGAATTCCCGACCGGCGAATTTCAAGGTCGGGTCCGGCAGGAAGGCGTCGGGCCGAGCCCTGAGGGCGACAAGAACGACCCCAGCCAAGTCGCCCCGATCTAGGATGCCGGTCGGAGAAACAACGACCTGGGCCGCTGGCGCGCGGTGGGTGGCCGGCTTCTTCTTGGGCGCCGCCGTAGACGGGCCCGCTGTGCCGGCGACGCTGGCCAGGACTGCGAGCCCGATCAAGAGCGACGATCGCAGGGCGATACGATTCTGCATCATTGGCGCGACTCCAGTGCAGCTTCGACCTTAGCGGCACTACCGCCACTCGGCGACTACCACCTCAGCCCCGCCCATCCGATAGTCCGCCAGCACCCTCATCCGATCAGCGGGCAGGCGGTGGCCGGCGCAGATCACCTTGCCCCCGGTGAACAACTCAGCCAGCGGACGCTGCGGCCGGAAGCCGGGATAAGGCTCAGGGTTCTCGATCAGCCGCCAGTCCCCACAGCGGGGGCAGGCGGCCTCCAGGGCCAGGCCATGGGCGTTGATGTCGTCGAAGGTGATCTGGTCGGGCGGTGGTGGCGGAGCGGCCAAGGACGTTTCTGGAAAGTTTTCTGGAAAGCGCCGTCCGGCGGCGTCGGCTAAGTATATGAAAAGTAATGGTGGATGCGACAGGGATTGAACCTGTGACCCCCTCGGTGTGAACGAGGGCGTTACTAGAGCGATCCCTTATGGCGCTTGGGTTTGCGGCTGCGATGCTTTCCAGCAATTGCCCCTTTGTTCACGGTATTTCGGGCGGTTTCTGGCAAGTTTCTGGAAAGCATTAGCGATAGGCGGCGTCGAGGGCGGCTTTGAGGGAGACTGCGCACCCCACACCGAAGAACACCACCGCCATGGCCACCAGCACGGCGGCGGCCAGCAAAACGCCATTTGCGCGCAGATCTGGCGGTGAGCCCCGCCAAGGAGATTTCGAGATCGTCGCGGAGATTTCGACGGCCGCTGAAAACTCCGAAGTGGAAATCGACTGCTGCGACCACCACGCCAAAATGTAGGCTGTCATCGTGCACACCAGGCCCGCGGCCCAAAAGCAAAACGCATGAACGATCGACGGCCGATATAGGTGTTGAACGAAGGCCGTGGCATTGCCCTGGCCCAACAGCGTGAAGAGCGCCACGGCCGCGCCGCCGTTGAGAATGGCGAGGGCGCGCAATCCCTCGTTCGCCAGGGTCGCAGCGATTTGCAGATGGGCAAGAGAGGCCTGACTCAGGGCTTTGGCTTCGGCCAATGCGCCTTCCTGTTGCGGTGTCATATTGGTCATCGTCTCCCCCCCGCGCCCGCGGCGGCACCGGCCTGATAGTCCGGCCGGTGGTGGGCGTAGTGCGCCTCCAGGGTGGCCACGGTCATGCCTAGGAACCCGGCGGCCTCATAGTAGTCGACGCCCCGCTCCATCATCCACGTCGCCGCGGTGTGGCGCAGCCAGTGCGGGGTGATCTCGGCGGGGAGGCCCGCGTCGGCCACACAGGCGTCGAAGCCCTTGTTGATCTTCAGGCCGATCGGCTGGCCGCCGTGGTGAAGGACCGGGGTCATGCCCTTCTTCTCGTCGGCCTTCTTCCAGCGCCGCATGTGCGCCAGGAGCCGAGGCGGGATCTTCACCACGGGTCGGCGCTTGGTGGCCTTGTCCTTCTCGGCCTTGCCGCGGCGGTAGATGACGCCGGCGTCGAGATCTACCCAGGCCTGGGCGGGGCTTTCGCTCCACAGCAGTCGCGTGATCACCTTCGAGCGGGTACCGGTGTAGAAGCCGATCAGCAGGAAGCGGGCGAGATGGCGGCGTTGGGCCCGTCCTGACCCAGAGATGGCCGTCCACGCGCCTTCCGCGTCCCGCCGATGTCCGAGGGCCGCCCACAGCAGCCGGGCTGCCTGGGCGCGCGTGAGCGCGTCTCGCGGGCTTTCTGGCTTCTCAGGCAGGGTGACGACCGGGCGCGTGGTCAGGGTATCCTCGCCGTGCCAGTAGCCGATGGCGGCCGATAGGACTTCAAGCTCTCGCCGGGCGGTCTGATCAGAGACCGGTTTGCGGCGTGCTGCGGCGCCTGCGGTGAATTGCGCAGTACGGTGCGCGACATAGGCATTGCAGGTCGAGCGGCGGACGTCCGAAAGGGTGCGGTCCTGCCACCAGGCCAGGAGGTTGCGGATCCAGCCGGATACCGACACCGGGTCGGAGAGCTTCGGGGCGCGCTCCTGGGCGTAGAGCGCCAGAACGTCGGCGACTAGGACCTGAGCCGGATCACGTCGGCTGAGGGTGGAGGCTGCGGCCGGCGGCGCCCACTTTTCGGCGATGTAGGCTGAGAGGGCTCGCTCAGCTTCAGGCAGGCGGTCAGGGCCGCAGCCTGTGCCGACCTGAAGCGATCCGTCGCGGATGAAGTAGACATCGGGGAGGGGCTTGCCGCTGCGCCCGTCGACGCGTCCTGTTCGGAGGTAGAGGCGCGGGCCTTTGGCTGGGCGGGGCATTCTGGCCTCAAGAGGGCGCGGACGTGCGCCGGGGTGACGTATAGCTTCCCCGCGAACCGACTGAAGGGCAAGCGACCCTTGCCGATCTCGGTGCGAAGCGCGGAGACTGTAATCGGGCCGCGCGGGTAGAAGACGGCCACATACTCGGCGAGAAGCATGGGCTCGTCATCCGGCCAGGAGGCGGGATCGGGTTTCTCGGTGACGCGGGCGAGATCAGCCATCGCGCGGCCCCTCCAGCATGAGCGCCGCCGGCATGGCCTTGGTCTGATAGGCCAGGGCCAGCTGCGGCGCCGCCCAGGCACCCATGGTCTGGCCGTCGGGGAGAATCATGTCGGCCAGGAATTCCCGCTCGACCGTCGTTGCCCCGTCGGCCACCGCCTCCAGCTTTGCCTTCGCCAGCAGCAGGAGAAGCCGCCAAGCGCGGCGCTCGTCCTGGCCGGGGTTCGGCGCCTTCGGATTGACCTTGGCGCTGAGGCGATACATGCGCCCGCCCAGGGTGAACCCCACGGCCGACTGGGCGGCGCTCTCGAACACTGCGATCTGGTCGGCGCCGGCCTTGCGCAACACCGCCTTCAGCTCCTCGGTGGAGCGGCTGACGGGAACCTTGGTGTCCTCGGCAAAGCGGCGCGTCATGCGGTTCTCCCGGCGATGAAGGTGTCGACGTTCTGGTGGTGGACGTCGAAGGTCACAGCCCAGACCCAGGGGTTGTCATCCCAGCTGCCGGCCCCGTTGATCTTCTCCCAGAGGTCGCGATAGGCGCCGCGCGGGAACTCCGGGGACCAGGGAAGGTCGTCGGCCCCGCGATAGTGGGGCATGAAGGCTTCGCTCCCGGGCTTCAGCTGCAGGCCCTCGGCGACTGCATCACTCTCGCTGATTGACTGTAGCCGCTCGACGCGAACGTCGGTGATCTCCAGCGTCAGGCGGCTTGCCCAGCGGGGCATGTGGATCGAGACGCGGGTCTTGCCGAAGGCCCAATTGGGTGCGCGGTTCTCTGGGTCAGCCTCATAGGTGACCTTTGACGGGTCAGGCGCCATCTGGCTGGGCTTGAGGCAGTCCCACGTCTGCAGCGTTCGCCAGGTCTCGCGCACCACCAGCAGGTCGCCGGGGACGCCGTAGGGGCAGAGGTGGTTGCCTGGGTCCGCCACGAAGGCCGGGTTGAAACAGTCCTTGTCCAGCCAGTCCAGGGCGACCGTCTTCACCAAGCGCCGCGTCTGGGTCTTCGTGCCGGCCAGCAGCGCGCGTACCATCGGCGCCGAGAAGAGGATGGGGCGGGCCTTCATTGCATGATCCTGAAGCAGTGCGGCGTCGAGCAGCCAGCGTGGAGGTGGTTGTTGCTGCGGGCGCGGGACCAGGTGACGGTGCCGACTCCGCAGCCTGGGCAGGGCAGCTGGCCCGAGTAGCCCTCATCTGGGATCGCGGTGATGACCACGATCAGCCGCTCGCGGTGCTCTGTGGACCACGCTTTCCAGGCAGCGCGCTCCTCGGCGGTCCAGTCCTCGCGCTTCGGGCAAGGCCCCTTCGGATCGGGCATGCACGGGATCGCCGCGCCAGGTGCGGACATATCCACGCCGGCGGCGCACAAGGGGCCGCGTCCCTGCAGTCCGGGCTCATAGCCGTAGTGTCGGCAATGCTGCCGGGCGATTGGCGGCTTCGGCGGGGGCAGACAGGGCGTCCAGGGCGCGTCGGTCATCACGTCTCCATCATGATCTTGAGGGCGCGCTGTCCGGCGTGCGCGCGGCAGAGGACGGTTCCGTCGAAGCGCACGAAGCCGCGCGCCCCGCACAGGGTCGGGTCACGGCCGGCGCGCTGAGCCTGGCTGACCCGATATGCCTTCGTGTTGGTGTCCTGGGCAGATAGCCGCACCCGCTCTTCGCAGGCGGGCTTTCGTAGGCCGATCTCGGTCAGCAGGGTGATCTTGGTCACGACGCCGCCTTTCTGGCCGGGTCGGTAGCCTCCCACTCGGCGTCACGGGCGATGCCCTCGCGCACCTTGCTGATGGCCATGGCGACCTCCTCCAGGTCGCGCAGGGGCACCTCCAGCGGTTCAGCGCCGGGGCGCCTGATCTGCATCACGGCATAGCCGTCACGGCCGCCGCCCTTCTTCTTGTTCCAGCCCTTGCAGATCAGCGCCTCGGGGAAGGCCTTCGAGGAATAGGTGTAGTGGTGGCCCTGGGCGCCGCAGTTCAGATGCGAGGCGAACGACCAGCCGCCGGCCTGTAGGTCGGCCACCGTCACCGTCGTGGGAGCGTCAGCCATCGGCCACCTCCACCGGCGTTTCCCAGCTGATCAGGGCGCGGGCGATGGCCCAGGGGAAGACGGGGTCGAGGGCGTCGCCGTAGGCGTGTCGGGCGAACTCAGCCACCCGGTCGGGAACCCCATCATATGCTCGTAGATGGCGGCCAATAGCTTCCGTCCCGAGGTGCCCCACGCCGTCGCGGCGGCTCTCAGGTCCTGGGATATGTCCCCGCCCGGCAGCGGAACCTTCAGGGCCCGGCCGTGGCTGTCCGGCAGCCCACCTTTCTCGGCGCGCGGCGTCGGAAGCCACGATGATGACCCGCTTGCGCTCGTGGTCCTTGCCCGCGTCGTCAGAACCCACACGAAGCGTCCTTGGGGAGTAGCCAATCTCCTCCAGGCCGGCGAGGACCCGGTCAGCGCCGCGAGATCGGAGGCGATCGACGTTCTCAAGTGCGATCCAAGGGGGTCGGCGCTCGGCACCGATTCTGATCGCTTCGAAGAATAGCCCGTCGTCATCGACGCCCTGTCCCTTGTGGTTCACTTCCGAGATGCCCTTGCAGGGCGGAGAGCCGGCCAGCAGCCACAGGTCGGCGGGTAGATCCTCGCCGCGCATGGTGCGCACGTCTGGATGTACGGGGACGCGCCAGCGCTGGTGATAGGCGGCCGCGCGCGCCTGGTCGGCCTCGCAGGCCGCGACGACATGCACGCCCGCCCAGTGCAGGCCCAGTGCCCAGGCGCCGGCGGCGCCGCAGAAGAGATCGGCGGCGGTCCTCATTCGGGCCTCACGCCCAAATTCACCAGCCGGACGAGGATGTCGCCCCGCAGCGAGCCGAGCGCCGCCAGGACCATGCCCGCCGGCAGGAGAGCATCGGTGCCCAGGCCGCTCGCACCGGAGTCGGAGTGCTCGACCGAGCAGCCGATCCCGATCAGGTCGTCGGGCTCCTGCTTAGACCAGGCCTCGGCCTTCGTGATCGTGTCGTTGATCGCCTCCAGGGCGTCCACCAGATGGCCGGCCTCGCGCGCTTCGTCGAAGGTCATGGCGTCACCACCGGCCGGGCGTCGTGGGTCACGCCGTCGATGGCGCGCCCCGAGGCCCGTTTGCCGATCTTCATCATCAGCATGGAGCCCTGCCCGGGGCCGTAGCCGCCGAAGTCGCTGGGGCCGCGCAGGGTGCCGTCGCCGTCCATGACGACGGTTTCCACCTTGCAGCGCCGATGCCCTTCGGGATCGCGGCGGGGCGCTGGGTGGTAGTAGTCGCCGGACTCGGCGATCCAACAGATCGGCGCCCATTCCCCGCCTTGCTTGTGGTGGAAGTCGACAAAGGCCGAGGCGCACTGATCACGCAGGCTCTTGAACCAGCTGGGGTGCGTGGGCCTGGCCTTGTGGTCGCCCTGGTCCGTCTCACCGCCGGTGATGACCCAGTCGAGGCCGGGCAGGCGCGCCGGGACGTTGGGCATGGCGTGGATCGCCTCCTGGGCGTTCGCAAAGCCGCCCATGAAGGAGGTGAAGGCCGAGTAGGCGCCGGTGAGGCCGTCCAACTGGATGCCTCGCCCCATGGACAGGCGGCGCAGCTGCACCTCGCCTAACAAGGGCTCCATGCTCACGAAGGCGAAGGCCGGTGCGAGAGCCGCCTTGGCGCGCAGCAGATGCGGCACGTCCCGCTCGGCCTCGGCCTGGGTGGCGATGGTGCAGCCGATGGCGGCATTGCGCGGCCAGAAGTCAGAGGTGAGAGCCACCGGCGGCCCGCTGTCGTCGGCCAACGTCTCGGCCCACAGGGGGACGATGTTCTGAGGCCGCTTCGTCAACAACAGCCACGTCAGGTGCGGCGTCGCGCGGATCAGGTCGAAAAGATCCCGTCGCCAGGCCGGATCGACCTGATTGTCGAAGACGTCGGCCAGGGAAGCCGAGAAGACGAAGGGGCGCGTCCCAGCCGCTTTTGCCGCGCGGTCCCATTGTAGGGGTTTGCGCCAGTTCGCCGCCGAGGTCCGCCGGCGGGTGCCGACGCCCTTGCCGGGGCCGCCGAAGACCGCCCGGCTGAATCGATGCTCAACCAAGTGCTCGGCGTAGCAGCCGTCGCATGCCGGCCCCACCTTCATGCAGCCTTCCCAGGGATTGAAGGTGTGGTCGGCCCAGCTGATGTGTGTCTGCTCACCCACGGGCGGCCTCCTTGGTCTGCGCCCGCCACGCGACATAGCAGCCGCGCGTCTCGGCCTTCGGGCAGCCCTCCCACCAGTACCAGCAGGATCCGGCTCCCATGTTGGGGTCGCGGGTGCAGCGATTGCGGGACTTCGGCGGCGTCCAGGTCGGCTGGACGGGGTCGGCGAATAGGGCGGGTTGCAGCGTCGGTTGGGCCATCACGCCGCCTCCGTCTCTGGCGACCGGACCTCGTCCCGCCGGGGCGCTGCATCGGCCATGATCGCGCCGACGCAGGCCTTCATCTTCCGAACCGAGACGGCGTTGCCGATCTGCTTGATCTTGTCCGTCTTCGTGCCGGCGAACTCGTAGGCGACGTCCTCATCGGTGAAGCCCATCGCCGCAGCGAGCTCGTGCGGCTCCAGCATCCGGAAAAGGATGTCGTAGCCGGCCGCGGGCTCGACAAGGTCGACGTGACCGGTGGCTGCGATGGTCGGCGCTGGGTCGGCGATGCTGTGGACGCGCGGCGCCTGGCCCTCGCGCTCGCCATGCTGGGCGGTGATGAAGGCCAGTTCGCCGCGGTTGGCGCCGGTCACCGTCGGCAAAGGCTCGGCGGCGTCGCGCACCCGGTCGCTTCCATCCTGGTGGGTGACCGGCATGACGATGGCGAACTCGCCGCCCTTGGCGGTGGTGAGCGTCGGCAGCGGCTCCTCGACGTCCCGCGCGGTGTTGCCGCCCTGGGTATGGGTCACCGGCACCACGACCCCGAAGCGCCCCTTGGACGTCACGGTCGGAAGCGGCTCGGTGTCCTGGGTGCAGGTCTCGCCGGATCCGGAGCCGTAGTAGGGCGAGATCAGCGCATGCGCACCGCCGGCGCCGCCCGTGGTCATCGTCGGAATCGGGTCGTCGACACCACGCGGCGAGCCGCCCGATGCCTGGGAAAGGATGAACGGCTCGATCACCGCTATGGTGACGCCTTCGCCATGCACTGCGCCCAGCGGTTGCTCGATGCTGTGGGAGCGTCGCTCGTCCGCGGTTCGGTCGCCCGGAGAGTTGCCGTGGGCGACCGTGGCCAGGAAAGGCTCGGCCAGCCAGACCCCGCCCTTGGTGTCGAGCGTGGGGATCGGATCGGTCGTCACGGCCTTCGGCTCATTGCCGCGCCGGCCGTTCACGACGAAGGGCTCGATCAGCATGGGCCGCGCGCAGCCGGGATGATCCTCCGCGCCGGCGCCGCCGGTCGTGATCGTGGGCAGCGGTTCATCCGCCGACCTGGGCGCGCCGCTGTTGTGCTGCGACAGGACGATGGCCTCGGCCGCATAGAGGTGGCCAGCGTGAGCGGTCTGCGTCGGCAGGGGTTGCTCCGCGCTGGAGGCGGTGGACTGCCCCTTCATGTTCACGATCACCGGCTGGGCGAGCCCGATGTGCTGGCCGTTCGCCGCGATGGTCGGGACCGGCTCGTCGATGCCCTGGGCCGACATATGGTTGCGCAGGATGACGAGATACGGCTCAGGCCACCGGAACTTCACGGCGCCCGCGTAGATCCGCGCCAGCGTCTTCGGCGCCAGTGGCTTCTTGCGATTGAGGATCGAGCGGCCCTTGATGCCCCAGTCGATGATCTCCCGCGCCGGCCGCCAGGGGTGCATGGTCGGGAACAGGGCGAGGCCGCTTTCCGGGCGCTTCATGTGCGTGGGCGTGGGCCAAGCCACCCGGCCGCTGTCGCTCCTGGCCATGAGGATGAACCGCTGGCGGGTGGTAGCGTCGCCGAAATCGGCCGCGTTCAGCTTGCGCCATTCCGGCTCGAAGCCGAGGGACCGCAGGACGGCGATCCAGGCGTTGAAATACTCGCCCTTCCGCTCCTTGATGGGCTTGCCGGTGGCCGGATCGACCGGGCCCCAGCCGGTGAATTCCCAGACGTTCTCGATGATCAGGCGCTTGACCCTGAGCTCGGTCAGCCAGGTGATGATGTGCCAGGGGTCGCTGCGCTGCTGGTCGGACGTCGGCTTGCCGCCGCGGGCCACCGAATGGTGCGTGCAGGTCGGCGAGGCCATGAGCAGGTCGAGGTAGCCCTCGGGCACGATCAGGTGCGGCCGGACCGTCGCGATGTCCTGGACGTAGTGCCGGGCCTCGGGGTGGTTCATCCGGTGCGTCTCGATGGCGATACCCCAATGGTTGACGCAGACGAGCTCCATCTCGAGGCCGAGGTCGCGCAGGGCCCGTTCGCAGCCGGTGGACGAGCCGCCGGCGCCGCAAAGGAGATCCGCGACGAGGATCTTGCGGCGCTCGCTCATGCCGCCACCGCCTTCGCCGCCACCAGCCGATCAACCAGCGCAACCGCATGGCCGACCTCGGTGACGTTCTCCGCCTCATCGTCGCGGATCTCGACGTCGAACTCCTCCTCGAAGGCCATCATGATCTCGATGGTGTCGAGGCTGTCGCAGCCGAGGTCGTCGATGAAGGTCGTCTTGTCGGTGATGGCGGTCGGATCGGTGTCCAGATGCTCGCCGATGATCTTGCGGATCCTCTCCGCAGTGCTGAGGCCGCTCATGCGGCCACCGCCGGGCGGACATCGGACTTCGGCTCGGCCATGACCGAGGCGCTCATCAGCAGGGCCCGGCGCGCGGCGGGGCTCAGCTGCGGATACAGTGCGGCCATCTCCGGACCGCCGGGGGTCATCGCCAGGTCGGTCAGCGGGGAGCCTTTGGGCAGCGAGCCGGGCTTGCGCGTCGGGAAGAAGTCGCCAACGTCCGCGTCCAGGGCCTCGGCGATCGCGTAGAGCTTCGAGGCCGAGACGCGGTTGGCCCCGCGCTCATACTTCTGGACCTGCTGAAAGGTCAGCCCCAGGGCCTCGGCCAGCTTGTCCTGGCTCAGGCCCAGGAGACGCCGGCGAGTGCGGATGGCGGCGCCGACGTGGACGTCGATGGGATCGGGGATGTGTTCGATGGTGGACATGGGTGGCTCTCCGTTGTGATGGGTCAGGCAGCGCGGCGGTCGAGTTCGCGCTGGGCGTTCCACTTGAGGTCGGCTTCCATGTCGGGGACGCCGAGCATCCAGCGCACGAAGCCGCTTTCGACATCAGCCCAGGCCTTGCCCCTGAACTTGCCGATCGGGCAGATGGGCAGAAGCCGGGGCTCGCGCGTCCAGGCGACCATCTCCTTGCCGGTCGCTCCGGCGGCGAGCAGCGCTTTCAGGATGTGGGCGGTGACGTAGGCGTCGGGCCCGGCCCGATGGGGTGGCATGGCCGTTTCGTGGTCGAGGGTCAGAAGCCCCTGATCCTCCAGCCAATACCGCAGGACGCCGTTGCTGTGGGCAGGGGCATCGGGCCAAACCCGCAACGCTGCCTTGAGGGTGCAGATCGCCGGCACCGTCACGGCTCCGATGAACTTGGCCTCAAAGTCCAGATTATGCGCGGCCCACACATCGAAAACACCGGACTGGTTGAAATCGAAAAGGTGCGTGGCGTCGAACGGCTCGAGGCCGATCACTTCGGCCAGGGTGATGTGATGCACGGCGCGGACCTGCGGCGGCATCTCTGAAGCGCCGCAGAGGTATGAAACGGGGCGGTCAACGACCCACCCAGCATCGCTTTGGATCAGGTCGCAGTAGCCGACCTCCACGACCTCGGCCGGGGGCTCGAAGCCCGTCGTCTCGAAGTCGATGACGCGGATGGTGACGGCGCCGCTCACTGAGCAGCGCCTTCGCCGATGGCCTGGGCCCGGGCGGCGACCTTCTGGTTCAGGTCCTTGAAGCGGTCCGGATCGGCGGCCTGCAGGGCGGCCTTGTGCGCCGACCAGTCCTCGCGAAGGGGATCGACGCCCGCATATCCGGACAGGTCACCTTCCAGCTTGTCGGACCAGGCCAGGACGTCGAATCCATCGGCGGCCGTCGCCGTGAGCGGTTTGTCTCCGGGGAAGGTGTCGTCGCGCACCGGCAGGTCTTCAGCGGCAGCCTCGTCAATCACCGCGTCTTCATGCACCTCAGCGACCTCGCCGGTCTCCGCGTCGTGCGGCGGCAGGTCATCGCCGCCCAGGGCCTCGTCCAGGGCGGAGGAGACGTGCTCCGCATCGAAGCCCCCGACGGCCTGGCCGCGCGCCTCCAGCCGGGCCCGCATGCCCGTGGCCTGGGGCTTGGCGGCCTCAATGGGTTGGAAATCTTCGACCTCTTCGCGGATCTGGAAGCCCCGAAGCACGTCGGCGGCGCCGTCGCGGAGAGCAAAGGCCCGAGCCCGCATCTTGAGCATGCGCTTGGGGTATTGCTGCCAGGGCCCGGCCTTGGCCCAGAGGTTAGCCTTCTTGGCGTCGGCGACAGAGAACTCGCCCGGCACGACCTCGCCCGTATCCGGCCGCGTCACCTCGCAGCGGGCGATCATCCCGTCGCCCTCGCCCTCGGTCCATTCGCGGACCTTGAAGCCCTGGCTGCGCACCACGGCCATAAGACCGTCGCCCCAGATCGTCGGGCGGTTGTTGATCACGGCGAAGGACTGAAGGCTTTGGAACGGCGCGAGCCCGAGCTCGGCGCCGGCCATGATCGCGACCATGACCTTGTCGGGGCTGTTCAGCGTGCTGGGCGCCATGCCCGAGGCCGAGATCGCGCCGGCCAAGCGAAACATCTCCTCGATGCTGCGAGGGATGATCGCGGCGACGTCACCACCGGTCACGAGGGCGGGTTTGGGGTCGCGGGTGGCGACAGCGGTCGTCTGGGTCAACGGGAAATCTCCATTTCAAGAAGGGATCGGCGCCCCATGGCGCGGTCGCGGGACCACTTGGAGCGCTGGACGTAGCGAGCATCGCCGCGCAGGCCGCCCGGGCCCGGCCAACGGCTGGTCTCAAAGCAGTGCGCGAAGGTGCGGATGGCCGTCTGCAGGTCGAGGCGGGCGTCTTCCAGATCGTCCTGGGTGAGCTCGACGATCTCGACGCAATGCGGCGGTGCCTTCTGGACCATCACGAAGCCGAAGCTGGTGAAGGCCATCCCCGCGGCCAGTTCCAGGCACATCGAGGCCAGGACCGCCTGCATGTCGTAGCGGTAGTCGTCGAGGGTCCGCTCGATCCCGCGCGGGGTCACGTCCGCAGTCGTCTTCAGGTCGTTGAATTCGGTGCTGTCCGTCGGGATCGCGTCCGGCCGGGACTTCAGCCAGATGCCGGTCTCAGGATCCTGGGCGATGATAGAGTGCTCGATCAGGCCCTTCAGCGCGCCGGCGCGGACCACCGGGCTGTTCCGAAGACCGCTGTCCTCCAAGCCCTCCTGCCAGGGCAGGACGCCCGCCATGCCCCGGATCGCCTCGACCTGGCCCTGCGTCAGGACCGTCAGGCGATCCTTGCGGCGGCCCTCCAGCCATTCCTTGCATTCGGTCCGGTTGCCGTTCCAGTCCTTGTCGTTCAGCTTCGCGGGCCGGGCCACGAAATACTTGCCGAAGTCGGCCTCGCCCAGGAGCAGGTGGTGAGCCCCACGGCCGAGGATGAACGCGTCGGATTCCTTCGGCTCCAGCCGCTTCTCGTTGAGCGGGCTCTCAACCCAGTACTCCATCGGGCTGTCGGAGAAGATGGTCCGCAGGCCTGAGGAGGAGATCGACGGGCCGACGCACAGATCGCCCCGGTGATAGTCCTCGATGGGGATGCCGGAATAGACGCCCGGCTTGGAGATGGGCTCGCCGTCCCAGCGGATGGGTTTGATGGTCATGCCGCGCTCCTTTGAGCCTGGGCCCGGCCCTTCGCGGTGATCACGGCGAACTGCGGGGTCTGGGTGCGATTGGTGATGGTGAGGCAGCCGTGCGCACCCCAGAGCAGGGCGCTGGACAGGCAGAAGCCGTCGCCCAGCTGCAGGCCGTCCTTGCCGGCGCGGGCGAGGCGGGCCAGGGCGTCGATGTGGCCGCGCTCGAGGTGTTCGCGGTCGATCACGTCCGGAGTTCCTGCAGCTTGTGTTGGGCGAGGCCCGGCCGCCCGAACCGCGTGAACCGCTCGCCCCAGGACGCGACCTCGTCTTCGGTGATGCCGTGGGCGCGGAGGATCTCGGCGCGCTCTTCAGGGCTGGCCGTCTGGATCTCGCGCAGGACCGCTTCCTTGCGGCCAGACGTCCAGCGCTCGATGGGGGCAAGGACGTCGCTCACAGCCAGATCCCTCCCAGAACGAAGGCGAAGGCCGCGCACGCACACGCGTCGATGATGACCACCTGGCGGGCGAGCGCCGGGTCATGCAGCTTGTGGGTCGCGTAGGCGTATTCCCGGCTGCGGTCGCGGCAATGCCAGAGCAGGTAGAGCGCGGCGAGGGTCGCCACGATGTTGGCGGCCATGGTCATTCCGCGCGCCCCCAACGAAGGGCAGCGGCCGCCACGGCCATCAGGGCGACACCACCCAGGGCAATCAGCGGGAAGTGCTCGGCCAGGCGCCAGAGCAGGATGCCCAGCGCAACGACGGCCGCCGACAGCAGGAACCAGATGGCCAGCTTCATGCCTGCGCCTCCCGCTGGGCCGCAGCCTCAGCCAGGTGCGCGCGGGCCCGATCCTCCGCGGCCTCGTCGGCGCGGATCAGATCGGCGAGGTATTCGCGCCAGAAGCCCTCGGCGCCGTGGTTCTCAGGGGTGAAGCAGCGCGGGGTCATTGCGCGCGCTCCAGGGCGGAGAGCGCGACAACTTCGTGGTAGGTCTCGATCCCGCTATTCCACTCCACCCACGCGTAGGGGGTAATGACCGACTTGATGTCGCCCCGGACCGAGTGCTTCGGATTGGTCCGGAAGATCACGCGGTCCCCTACCTCAAGCGGGCGGGGGAGGATTTCGCGGATTGCGGAGGTTGGCGTCCACGCCGCCGTGCCGTCGCCAGGCTCGCCGTCGACGGGCCTTGAGTACCATTGGCCGTGGACGGTCGTGGCGGTGATGATCGAGTGCACGAGCACATGGTCGCCGATCTTCAGATCCTTGGTGTCGATGCTCACTGACGCCCCCGGATCGCTTCGATGCCGTTGGCCAGGGCGGCCAGCCTGGGACGCTCCTGTCGGCACATCTGGCGGATGCCCTCCGGCACGGCGGTCAGGTCGGCCGTCTCGCCAGCCAGGCGCTCGGCCTCGTTGACGGCGGCCAGCAGGGCTTCGACCTGGGCGCTGGCGGCGCCTTCGGCTTCACGCTGGAGCCGAAGGGCCTTGGCGCCGGGGCTCTCGGCCGGGTCGGGCGCGAGGCCGCCGTCGAGCGCCTGGAAGTTCGGGCGGCGAGAGACGGCCTTCAGGGCGGGAACGGGGTCGCTCATGCCTGCGGCTCCTTCGTGGTTGAGGGGGTGGCGAGGGCCCGCGCGGCGCGGTCCATCAGCGCTGCGTCGTTGACGTGCGAGGGCATCAGCACCCGCTGCGGGTCGGCGTTGTGGTCGTGGCGTACCGCAGCGTTCCACAACTCCGACGGCAGCCCTTGGATTTGACCGGGGCAGCCACCGCCGCCGGGGGCCTCAGAGGCGCCGCAGGCCGGGCACGGGTCGGTGATGCAGCAGTCGGGATGGTAGCCGAGGCGGATGTTGTCGCGCTGCTTGGGGGTGAACATGCTGCTCATGCCGCACCTGCCCGGCGCGCAGCTGCACGCAGGTTAGCCAGCAGGGCGGCGACACCGCGCTGCGACGGGTCATCCTCGAAGCCTGCGATGAAGTCCTCTGCCGACTTCAGCGTCGCCAGCAGGGTGGTGCCGCCGGTCTTGCCGTCGGGCGGAGAGAGCGGGCCAGGGCCCCAGACGAAGTTCTCCCAGGACTGCGACCGCTGGACGCCTGGGACGGACACCATCAGGCGCTCGTCGCTGTCATCATCCAGGCAGTTCTCGACGACCTCGACGACCTCCCATTTGTTGGAAGGGGTCAGTTCGTCGCCCTCGATGGTGCCATCGTCGGCGATCCGCCACTTGGCCCAGTAGAAGCCGGGCTGCATCGTCTTCATGGTGAGGGCGATCATGCTGGCGCTCCCGGCTTGGCCGGCGTCAGGCCCATGTCGTCGATCAGGTCGGCCAGGCCGTGGGCCAGCTCGTCGGGGCGGGTGTCGCGGTCCACACGATCAGGCAGCCGGGCGAGGCTGCATCCGCTCGGGCCGGGGTCTTCCCAGACCGTGCACCACTCCTCGCCGCGCACCCGGTTGATCAGGGGCAAGAGGGCGGCCACGCCGTCGGCGGGACGTCCGGTCGCAAGCCATGTGGTGGCGGCGCTGGCCAGAGCTTCAGGCCAGTCGATGACCACGCGACCGCGCTTGCCGTCCTCGTCGAGGCGGTAGAAGTCCTCGCCGTCGATGCTTTCGGCCAGAGCGCTCAGCTCGACCAGCCGCTCGGGGTTTTCCGCCTCGTCCTTGTCGCAGCAGCCGCCGTTGTAGGTTTGGCTGCTCTCGGTCCAGGCGCCGTTACAGTGTACGCATTGCGCGTGGGTTTCGAGGTTCACGGTGACCTCGAAGTCCTTGCCGAGCAGGTCAGCGATGCCCTCGACCGATGCCCTGGCAGCCTGCTCGGTCACGGCCACCTCACCGCCGACGAAGCGCGCGACGACGACCGGCTGGATATCCGTAATGATGCGGCTCATGCGGACACCCGCTCAATACCGGCCACGCCCTGCAGCGCCCAAGCCTTGGCGACCTCATCGGCCTCCCGCTTAGCCAGCCGCCCGATGAAGCGATCCGTCGACGCCCGCACCGCCCGCAGCTCGGCCAGCATGTGCGCGTCGGCCTGCTGGTCCGCGTCGTCGCTCCGGTAGTCGATGGCGCTGTCCAGGGCGTCGATCAGGCTCTCCAGGCGCCAGACCATGGACGTGGTGCGGATATCGTCAGCGCGCTGCTCAACCGTGCGAGCCGGGGGGATGCTGTCGACGAGGGCTTGCAGGCCTTCGACCGCTTCGTCGACCTCAGCCTGGGTCAGGCTGTGGACCTCCGGCATCGGGAACGAGCCGAAGAGGACGCTGGTGGGGAAGGAGAGGTAGGTCATGCGGCCACCTTCAGGTTGGCCGCGGCGATCGAGAGATCAGCCTCAGCGCAGGCGAGGTCCGTGGCCGTAAGGCCTTCGAGGTGGGGAGGGGGCTCGCGGCCGGAGAAGACGGCGGCGGAAAGCGCGTCGATCTGCTCGCTGACCCAGGCGGACCGGCGGCGCAGCACCTGCTGGCCATCGGCGCGGACAGACGCCTCGGCGATCCAGCGGGAGACCGCGGCGGTCATCTTTTCCTTGTTGTCGGCGGCAGTGCTGGCCACGGGGCTAACTCCTCGGTTGTGAGGAATAGTGCGCATAACGCACAAAATGGCGCAAGCGGAAAAGTGCGCCGTCCGCACAAATTATACGCGACAGATGTGGACGCAGGTTTTTGGTCGCCGACTCGACTCACGGGGAAGGCGAGGGAATCAATCGGCAGACATTAACGAGGCCGGCAGATGCCCAGGGTCACCATCTACTGCATGCAGCCCTACTGGCGGGACGGGGACCGCAAGCTCGCCCATGGGATCGTGCGCGAGTTTTCCAGCGAGAAGGCCGCGGTGTCAGCTGGCCGCCGAGCCGCTCAGCGGGAGGCCGGCGCCCTGGTCTACAAGGTTGTCGGCGACCCGGACTTCGAGGACTGGAGCCAGCCGACGGCCGTGGCTGCCTTCGGGGATGTGCCCGAGATCACATTCAACGGGAAGATCGCCAGCGCCCCGGCTGAACCGGCGCCCAAGCTCTACGCGACCTGACGTCGCCGGTCTTCAGCGGCCACCCGGCCGGGCGACCAGATCGATCCTCACCTCACCGACGCCGGTGCGAGCCGAGCAGTTCAGGGTGCTCAACGTCTTGATGTGCTGAGGGTCGAAGACCAGCTGGCAGAAGCCCTGCGCGGCTTGGCGGTATTGCCCGGACACCCCGTTGGCGTCGACGTGGACCATGCTGTCGACGTCCAGAATGTAGGTGGCCCGGTTCGGCTGCCGGTCACGCTGGCCAGACAGGCCAAACGTCCCATCGGGCGTGGCGACGTTGAAGCTCACCCGGCCCGTCGAGGCGACCCGCATATAGGTGACCTCCCGGGCCGGGTAGTAGTTGCTGCCGACATGAAGGGACCCTGCGCCATGGAAGACGACGACCTGGGCGTCCCTGGGAAGTCGGGCATCTGCAGGGCCGGTGGCCAGCGCCAGGCCGGCGACCATGATCAGGGCGAGCGCGCCCATACCCCGGTGGCTTCGCATCATCGCCCTCCCTGGATGATCCGCATCACGACGGGCCGAGGTCTCGATATCTCTCGGCCATAGAGGGTGTCGGCGTTCGGGCTTTCGAGATCGTATCGGCCGGCGGTGCCAGGCCGGATCCGCTTCAGGTAGCCAAGCCCATCGGTCTCCACGATGCAGAAGCGGTTGAGAAAGTCGCCCGGACCACCGGTGCCCTCGCTGTGCACCAAGACGAGGTCGCCGTGCTCGAAGACGGGCACACAGGAATCGCCCACCACCCGGAAGGCGATGGCGCCTTGCAGCCAGTGGGGGACGGTGACGGTCTCGGGATCGGCGTCCACGAGCGCCTCGATCTTGGCCCCCGCGCCGACACGGCCGACGATCGGCGCCTCCTGATCGCTCAGCATCGGAATGAACGTCGGCGGCCCGGGCTCTGCCACCCCCACCATGCCGGTCGAGGTCTCTTCGCCGAATAGGATGTAGGCGGCTGGCACGCCGAAGAGCTTGGCCAGCTGGTCCGCTTGGCCAGGGCTGACCTGGTAGGCCCCGCTCTCGTAGCGGGTGACGCTGCTTGGGCTGCGACCCAGCGCCTCGGCGACCTGGGCCTGCGTCTTCGCGTGCTTGATCCTCAACGCACGGACCCGGCCTCCGACCGTCCGTTCGTCAATGCCGCCCTCGAGGGGCCGGCCACGACTTTTGCTCGCCACCTTCGCCACGTCAGGAAGGTCGATCATTAGTGCGCGAGAGGCACGTGCGAAGCGCGCACAAAAGGCTTGCGTTAAATAGTGCGTTGTGCGCACTAATTGCCGCATGAGCGAGAGTAACCCCGTCCGCTACGTTCGGAAGGTCGTCTTCAACGCGACCCAGGATGAGTTGGCCCGCATTGGCCAGGTCAGCCGTTCTCGCGTGTCCCGATACGAGAGCGGCCGGGAAGACCCGCCTTACGCGTTTCTTCGACGCCTGCGCGAAGAAGCGCGCCGCCGCAATCTGCCCCTGTCGGCTGAGTGGTTCTTCGAGGAACCTCAGGGCGAGGCCGCCTGACAGCATGCCGGGGGCCGCTCAATCCATTCAGTTTCGCCGCGCCGGCCATCCTCCCCCCGAGGCCCTGGCGCGCGAATGGCCCGTGGCGGTGTCGAGCCCGCCACGGGCCTACCATCAACGGGGAAAGGCCGGCCCGCACCATGCCGACCAGCCCACCCCGCTCGGGAAATTCTGTGTGCGATCAACGGGGCGCGCCAACGCCCCTGGTGATCTGATCCATCAGCGCGCCCGCACGCTCGCTGTGGAGGGCGGCCGCCTTCATCAGGCCGCTCGCCGCGTCGGGCTCTTTTCGAGCCCACAGTCTGAGACCGCCGGCCACGACGCCGTGCGCGATCATCTTCAATACCAACCCGTCTTGAAGCTCGCCCTCCATCCGCTGGCCTCCCGCCGCGCCGCCCAACCTCGTGTGAAAACATGAGGGTAACTGCGATGGGAATCACCGGTGGCGTCGGGGAAAAACACCCCACGCTCTCGCTCGACCGTCAGACAGCCGATGCGCTGGCGACCTACGCGAAGATGCGTTGGCCCGTGGCGCGTCGCGCCGGCGTCGCCCGCGAGTTCGATCTGACCGATGACGACGCCCGTGCCGTGATCGAGGGCGCCGCATCGAAGCGGATCATCGACCTGATCTGGAAGCATCCGAACGGCGGCTGGGCCGTCGTGGTGCCGGTCCTGGGTTCGGTCATCGGCCACGGCCTTGAAGACTACCTCCAATCCGAACGCGACCGGCTGGCCCGGGAAAGAGACGCCTATGCCCAACGTGAAGCCCACCTCACCACGCTCGAGGATCAGCTTCGCGAGCGTCGTTCCTTTGATGGCCCTGTGGCTGGGCAACCTGCTGACGCCGGTCGGGACCTGGGCGCACGACCTGCGCGCCTGGGGGCTGAAGCGTCTTCCCGGCGGGGAGGCGGCCGATGAGCGCTGACATCGGGCCTGGGGACTTCGTCGAGGCCTTGGTCTCGTCCCTGGCCGCCTACGGGTGTCGCGAGCTAATTGCCGGACAGATTTATCGGGTCTCCGCGGTTCTCGAAGGCGACCCCTCCCTCTTGTGCTGCAAGGGCCGCACGTTCGGGGTCTCGCTGGACGGCGACGCTCCGGACGCGACCATGGTTTGGTGCACCGGCTGCGCCGTCCGGCCGATCTACCGCCCCTCCGCCGACCTCATCGAATCCCTGACCGCACCGGCGCCCGCTGAACGCGCGCCGGTGCTGACGCCTGCCTGAGATGGAACCCACGACCATGATGAGCGACCGACCCAAGACCTCGACGAAGAAGGCTCCTCCCGCCGGGGGCCGAGGAACGGGTGATGGCGCCATCCGCCAAGCGACCCGCGAGGCCGAGAAGGCGCAGGCCAACGCCGTGTCTTACCGCGGCGCCGAAGTCGCACCGCCGTCGCGCCAGGTCATGCGCCGCAGGGAGTTGAAGGCGATCAAGCGCCAGCGTGCTGCCGATCGCGCCGAAGCACTGAGGACCCGCCGCAGCCGTAAGCGCAGCGCCGCGTAGTCGACCACCGCCTGCGCACCTCCGAGAGCAGCGCAGCGGCCGAGAAATGGGGCCGGGACCTACCCCGGCAAAAGCAGAGGAGGGCGGCGCGATGGCGCGTCCCAAGAAGAAGGCCGACCCCGGCGCCGGCCACAATTCAGGCGACCTGAGCGACGAGGACTTCGAAGCCCTGGTTCTCTACTACGAGCGCAAGATCGGCGCGGCCGCGGCTGAGGTCGAGATCGCACGGGCGGCGCTGAAGTCCAAGCAGCAGGTCGTGAACGACAACTTCGCCCTCGTGAAGGCGGAAATCCACTACTCCCGCAAGGAGTTCGAGGCGTTCCTCGCCGAGAAGCGCTTCGCGGCCGAGGACGAGGAAGGCTACCTCGAAAAGCTCGAACGCGAACGCCGCCTCCGCCAGGCCGGTGGCTTGCCCGTCGGCGCCCAGATGGAGCTTCTGCTCCCCAGCACCGGCGACACCGCCGACGACAAGGCCAGGGCCCATGGTCTGGGCCGTCGGGCCTTTGACGCCTTCAAGGAATGCGCGCCCCCCTCCGAAATCGATCCGATGTTCCATCAGGATTGGATCGGCGGCTGGCAGGAGCGCCAGAGCGAGACCATCCAGAAGATGGGCCGCGCCGAGGCGATCCTGGCCTCCCGCGGCGAGCCCCAGGCGCAGGATCCGGTCAACCTCGGCGACGAGGACGGGGGCGAAGGGGAGGGCGGCGAGAGCGCCGGCGAGCCTGAAGGCATCGACGTCGAGGCTACGGCCGACGCCCTGAAGGCCAGCGGCTGGGCCGGAGATGGTCCCGAGCCGGCCCCCGAAACCATCGTGCGCAACAACGGCAAGACCGTCCGGGCGGTCGCCTGATCATGGCCATCCGTCAGCAATCCGACACCGTCGGCTCAAACTTCCTCTCGCAGGCCAGCGGCGCCGCGGCCTTCTGGGCTCGATGCCGCATCGCGGTTGACGGGTCGGGTTGCTGGAACTGGTCCGGCGCGACCGCCCCGAACGGATACGGCCATGCCAAGTGGCCGGAAACGGGATCTCGCCGCACTGAGCGCGTACATCGCATCGCCTTCTTCCTCGCCCATGGCTGGTTGCCTCGAGGCCGAGACCGCAGCAGCCAAGTAATCCGACACTCGTGCGACAATACCCTCTGCTGCAACCCCGCCCACCTCTCAGCCGGCAGCCATGCCGAAAACTCGCGGGACTGCCATGTACGAGGGCGCAATAGCCCGCCCCCCGATTTCGTCGGATCGGCACACCCGAGGGCCCGGCTGACCGAGACGGCGGTCCGGGAGGCCAGGGCGCTCCATGCCTGTGGCGCTGGAGCGGCTGAGCTCAGCCGGACGTACCGCGTCGCTGAGACGACGATGGCTCACGCCTTGGCTCAGAGGACGTGGCGCCATGTCTAAGGTTCCGACCAAGCGGCGCGCCAGTCCTGAGCTGCGGCTCCACATCGCCTGTGAGCAGTTCTTGCGCCTGGCATGGCCCCCGCACCTTCCCTATTCCCACTTTCCGGCCGGAGAACGCCGCGACAAGGCCTCCGCCGGCAAGTTGAAGGCAATGGGCCTCAAGGCGGGCTGGCCCGACTTTATCTTCATCCTGCCAAACGCCCAGGCCGCCTTCGTCGAACTCAAGGCCGTCGACGGACGCCTATCTGAAGACCAGATCGCCTTCCGGACCCGCGCCATCTCCATCGGCTGCGGCTACGCCACGGTGCGCAGCGTCGAGGAGCTAGAGACCACGCTCGCCCGCTGGCTCGAGCGCGTGAACGGGCCGCCCCTGCGCGCCACGACCACCGTCCGCAAGGCGGCGCCCGCCCCACTCCTGGCTGGAGCCGAAGCATGACCCAGCATGAATTCATCCTGCAGGCGCTGGCCATTGAGCCGCGCACGGCCAAGCAGCTGGCCCAGATGATGGGCCGCTCGAATGGCACCGTTCAGGGCCGGCTCTTGGAGCTCTCCGAGCGCGGCGACATCAAGCGCGCCCGCGGCCCCGACGGGGGATGGATCTATTCCCTCGTCAGCAGCGACGTCGTCACCAAGGCCGCGCCGGAGGAGATCGTCCTCGGAGGCCATCGCGAGACGCCCGACAGCTCCTGTCCCCGGTTTGCCTATCACGAGCGCCACGTCGAGGCCGTGCAGGCCCTGGGCGGCTTCGTCCGCTTCTCCGAGCGCAGGCTGCCGGGCGGCGGCATCGCGCCCTGCCTGCCCCTCTTGCCCGCGCAGGTGGCGGCATGAGCGGCCCCGCCCCGATCCCCCCGCACCTCCGCGCCAAGATGGACGAAGCCGAGCGTCGGCATCCGATCGATCTCGGCCCGGCGCCCCAATCTGCCCCTGAGCCCCAGGCCTGTCCCATGAACGACGAAGACGAAGTCCCGACCGCGGAGGCGATCGCGCATGCCGTGGTGGCCGCCGCCGAGGTGCTCGGCGAGAACCCGCTGGATATCGCGGACGGCATCGGCATCCGCTGCCGGGCTCCGGCGATTGAAGCGCTCCACACCTTCTATCCGGCCGTGCCGGTCTCGCGGCTGGCGCGCTGGGTCGGCTACCGGACCGGCGGCTCGGCCAGCCTGATCCAGGCCAAGAAGGCCTCCTGGTGGCCCGAAGCCGGCGAGCGCGCCGCCGAGGCCGCCATGAGCGCCCTGGAGCGTCTCTGATGGCCTGGGCATTCGAACAGGGCTGGCCCGATCATCTCGTTGCGACCCTGACCAAGGCGATCGCGGACGGCCTCAGCGCCAGCGAGACGGCCCGGCTGATCGGTCACGGCGTGACGCGCAATTCCTGCATCGGCAAGGCGCGCCGCATGGGCCTGGCCTTCGGATCCGGCAGCCCGCTGAACAGCGCCGCTAACCGGACCTCGGCCGTTAAGGTGGTCACGCTCCCCAAGCCCAAGGCGCCGCCGGTCAAGGCTCCGCCGAAGACGATGCTGACCGACCAGATCCTGCGGCCGTCGATGCCGGCGCCTGCGGTCAAGCGCGCCCCTCACCAGAACGCCGGACTGGCCTTCGCGACGCGCTCCTTCGAGCCCCTCGACGACGGTCCCGATCTCCACAAGGGCCCGCTGCTGGCGACGCCGAAGCGGATCATGGACGAGGGCTTCGGCGGCTGTCGCTGGCCGATCAGCGGGTCCGGCGCCGACATGCTCCACTGCTGCGCCCGGCGCCGCGAGGGGCAGGTCTACTGCGAGACCCACCGCAAGGTCAGCGTCTCGGCCTACCAGCCCAAGAAGCGTGTCGCGAGTGAGGGCGTACCGGACGGCCGCCGCTTCAACGGCCGCCAGGGCATGCGCTGGGGCCGCAAGGCGGGGATGGCCGAATGATCGCCGCCCTGAACAAGCCCCCGCGCGATCTCGTCAAGCGCATCGCCCAGCAGGAAGCCGACGAGGCGTGGGTCACCATCGACGAGATCCTCGGAACCGGCCGCGGCCCAGCCTATGCGGCGCGCAAGAAGGCCTGGGCGCGAATCCTGGCCGAGACCGGTTGCTCTGCGGCGGGCCTGGCCTATGTCTGGGGCTGCGGGACCGCCAGCGTCGAGAGGGCGCTCGGGATCGTCCGGACGCCGGTCGCGCCCGACGCCGAGGACTCCCCGCCGCTGCAGCTGAACGTCCGGCCGGCGCCGGTGCTCGCCGCTTCCTCGTCGGCCTCAAGCGCGTCGATGCCGCAACCGAGGCCCACCGGGCCCATCCGCCTCGTCGGCCTCAAGCGCGTCGATGCCGCAACCGAGGCGGCCGTCCTGGCAGCCTGGGCCGAGAACGTCGCCCAGGACTGGTCGATGCACAACCGGCCGAGGCCTGAATGAGCCAGCTGGCCGCCGACCTCGCCGAGCAAGCCGCCGACCGCCTGATCGAGGGCCAGGTCCCGGAGTTCCAGGCCCTGCTCCTGTTGGCCGGGACGAGGGCGTGCGCGCGGAAGCTGGCGCGGACCGTCGGCCACCAGGCGGCTGAGTACAAGCTGGCCGAGATCCTGGGGGAGCTTGCCCGGGAGCGGACACGTCAGGGCGTCAAGTTCGGGAAGGGGCGTCGATGAAGCCGCCCCTCGCCACCCGCGCCGACCCTGCGCCGGTCGAGATCGTCAGCCCGGCCCTGCGCGGCCAGCTGCTCGGCAACATGCGGGAGTGGGAAATCCCGACCGACATCATCCTCGCGCTGCCCACCGCCTCGGCGCTCAAGGCCGTGATCTACGCCCGGCAGGCCAACCGCGACTGGCCGCTGCCGATCAGCAAACTCTATCTGCGCGACGGCCACTACTACGCCGAGGTCCCGTTCTTCGGAGCGAGCCGGCCGGCCCTCTTTTACCCAATCGACGTCTGGCCCCTGGACGTGCAGCCCAAACGGGAGCCGCGGCCGTGAGCAAACTCACCAAAGCCCAGGCCAAGGCTCACGCCGAGGCGCAGGCCATCCTCACCAAGGAGCGCCTCACCGAGGATGAGCGCTGGTTCGTCATGGAGAACTGGCGAGAGGACGCCCAGCACGTCAACTCGATGGCAGGCGCCTTCTTCACGCCGCCCATGCTGGCGCGGGACCTCGCCATCGAGACCGGTGGCCGGTCCGTCATCGACCTCTGCGCCGGTATGGGAACGCTGGCCTTCATGGTGGCCGCCCGATCCTGGCCGCGCGACATGGACCGGATCGTCTGTGTCGAGGCCAATCCGGACTACGCCGCCGTCGGCCGCAAGCTCCTGCCTGAGGCCGAGTGGGTCGTCGCCGACATCTTTGACTTGCCCGACCTTGGGCGGTTCGACTGCGCCATCTCCAACCCGCCTTTCGGCGCCACGAAGCGCACGGGCGACGCCCCGCGCTACAAGGGCCGGGCCTTCGAGTACCACGTCATCGACATCGCTTCTGACCTGGCCGAGTTCGGGGCCTTCATCATTCCGCAGATGTCGGCACCGTTCCGCTACAGCGGCCGTCAGTCCTACGAGGTCAACGAGGGCCCGGAATACTGCAAGTTTGCCCAGGCCACAGGACTCGCCCTCACCGCCTCCTGCGGCATCGACTGCAGCGTCTATCAGGGCGACTGGCACGGCGTTGCGCCGGCCGTCGAGATCGTCTGCGCCGACTTCGCCGAGGCCCGTGAAGACCGGCGCCCCGCTCAGCGCGACATGTTCGGGGAGGCAGCATGACCGCCAACCTGTTCGCCGCCATGGGCAGCCACCACTCGGCCAACCCGGGCAACACCACCTGGCTGACGCCGCCCGGCATAATCGACGCCCTCGGCGGGGCCGACAGTTTCGACCTCGACCCGTGCGCCGCACCTGATCCGAGACCCTGGCCGACGGCACGCCGACACCTCACGAAGGCGGACAATGGCTTGACCCAGGCCTGGGATGGCCGGGTGTGGTGCAACCCGCCCTACACCACCGGAGAGGTGAACCGATTCCTGGCCCGGCTGGCGGAGCACGGCGTCGGGACGGCCCTGATCTTCGCGCGGACCGAGACGGACACTTTCGTGCGTCACGTCTGGGAGCGCGCCACCGGGCTGCTGTTCCTCTTCGGCCGCCTGAACTTCCATCTGCCGGATGGGCAACGCGCCAAGAAGAACGCGGGCGCCCCGTCGGTGCTCTGTGCCTATGGCCAGGAAGACGCGGAGATCCTGGCCGCCTCGGGCCTGACCGGCCACTTCGTGCCGCTGCGCCTTCCGCGGTCTTTCCTGGTGGCCGCGCTCGACCCGACCTGGGCGCAACTGATCGCCGACTGGATGCGCCGCCAGAGCGGGCCTGTCGTCCTGAGCGATCTCTACAGGGCGCTCGCCCGCCACCCGAAGGCCCGGCGTAACCCGACGTTCCAGGCCACGATTCGGCGGACGCTGCAGGAGGGGCCGTTCCGGCGCCAAGGGCGCGGCGTCTGGGAGGCCGCAGCATGAGTCCGCGCCACATCCCCAACCGCCCCACAGCCGCCGAGCTCCGTCGCCGCTACATCGACGAGCGCGAGACCTGCGCGGCGATCGCCAAGTCCGTCCCATGCGACCCGACCACGGTCCGCCTCTGGCTGGTCGCCGCCGGCATCCCGACACGGCCGAGGGGTTCCAACGAAAACCGCCAGTTCAAGAAGGGCGGCGCCTCGCCCTTCAAGGGCCATCGCCACGACGCGCAGGCCCTGGAGAAGATCGGAGCCGCCAGCCGCGCCCGTGGCGCCGTGCCCTACATGGTCAACGGCCAGCACTGGCTGAAGGGCGCGCCGCCGGAGATGAACCCGCGCTGGCTCGGCGGGATCACCCCTGAGCGGCAGGCCTTCTATCAGTCCGCCGAGTGGAAAGAGGCCTGCACGACGGTCTGGTGGCGGTCCGACGCCTGTTGCGAGCGGTGCTCTGCCGACGCCCGCGACGTCGAGCCGGGGCAGGGCGCCTTCCACGTCCACCACATCATCAGCTTCAAGATCGAGGCCTTCCGGGCCGATCCGGCCAACCTCGTCCTGCTCTGCAGGGCCTGCCACCTCTGGGTTCACAGCAACGCCAACGTGGAGCGCGACTGGATCGCCGTCGACGGTGACGCCCTCGCGGCCTGGCATGCGCTCTGGGGGAGCCGGCGCGATGCCCTGGCCGAGCGTGCCTGGGCGGCGGCCAATGATCCGAGCCTCTTCGACCTGATGGCCGAGGAGAAGGCGGCGTGAACAGCCCAGCCCGCAAGCCCGTCCCCGATCCGACGCCCATCGTTGCCCCGGCCGGCGCCTACCTGGCCGCCTCGCAGATCATGGATTCGACCCTGTCCTGCATCGGCTCCTACACCGGCGATCCGGAGCGCGCCGCCTACATGGCCGCCCGGCTGGCGCTGCTGCGCATCCGCGACCTGAAGGGCGCCGAGGCCGCCTCCGAAATGGCCTTCCAGCTTGCCGACGAACTGGCGACCACCGGGGGGCGCCGATGAGCCTCGCCCCGGTGCACGATCTGCGTGACGACGGCGGGTACCCCTATGGGCAGCCGATGTCCAAGGTCGCCTCAATCAACCTTGAGGCCGAGCGGTCGCTGCTGGGCATCCTGCTCTACGAGAACGCCGCGCTCCATCAGATCGAAGGCCTGACCGCGGCGCACTTCCATGAGCCGTTCCACCAGGGCCTCTTCCAGGCGATCAGCGACAAGGTGACCAAGGGCGTCCTGGCAGAGCCGGTCCTGATCGCGCGCCTGGTCTCCGCGGATCCTGCCTTCGATGAGTTCGGCGGCATTACCTACTTGGCCAACCTTGTCGACAAGGCGCCCGCGGCCGCAGGGGCCGCCGACTATGCCCGCGAGATTGTCGAAGCCTCAACCCGGCGCGAGATCATCGGCCTTACCGAGGCGGCGGCCCGCGAGGCTCGGGAAGGCATCGCCACGCCTGAGGAGACGATCGGCCATATCGAGGCCGGGCTGCTGGCCCTGACCCGCCCGCAGTCCCGGACCAAGGTCTATAGCGCCGGCGAGGCCGCGCGCCTGGTCCTTGACCACCTTGACGAGCCTGAGGGGCACGGCGGCATTTCCACCGGTATCAAGGCCCTGGACGATCAGATGGGCTTGATGCAGCCCGACGAACTGATCCTGATCCCTGGCCGGCCGGGGATGGGGAAGTCGGCGCTGGGCGGCTGCATCGCCTTGAACGTCTCGGCCCAGGGCGTCGGCGTCATCGAGGTCAACGCCGAGATGACCCCGAAGTCGATGATGTGGCGGCACCTGACCGACCTGCTCTTCACGCGCTTCGGTAAGGAGGCGCCGACCTACAAGGACATCAAACGCCGGCAGATCTCGGGCCATCAGCGTCAGATGGTCGAGTGGGCGGCCGAGGAGGTGGCGAAATTCCCCCTCTCGACGGTGAAGCGCACCGGCCTGACCCTGTCAGGCCTGCGCTCCCTCGTCCGCCGCGAAGCCTCGGCGATGGCCAGGCGCGGAATCGACCTCGGCCTCATCACCGTCGACCACGTCGGCCTTCTGTCCTCCGACGACCGCGGCCGGGACCGCTACACCGACCAGACCAACATCGCGATCGGCATGAAGATGCTGGCCGACGAGCTCCACATCCCGGTCATCGCCCTGGTCCAGCTGTCACGCCAGATCGAGCAGCGGGACAACAAGCGGCCCATGCTCTCCGACATGCGCGACACCGGCGCCTGGGAAGAAAACGCCGACACGGTGATCGGCTGCTACCGCGACGCCTACTATGCCAACAAGGAGCCCGAGCCGAAAGACGACGGCCGGCCGAACAGCCAGATGAAGTGGGCCGACTGGGATGCCCGGCGCCGCTCCAAGATCATCGAGGCGATCTTTCTGAAGGTCCGAGAAGGCGAGGAGGGCACCGCGCACCTCTGGGCCAGCATCGGCCACAACGCCATCCGCACCCAAGCCCCGCACGATGGAGGTCTGTTCTGACCGCCCCGCTTACACCCCCTGAATGCGACCTTCAGGACTTCCCCTTCATGCCGCTGCATGTCGCGCGGCTGCGCGACAGCGACTTGGCGGCCGAGGCCCATCCGGAGGCCTGCTGGTATGCCGTCATGCTCTGGTCAGCATCCTGGCACCAGCTGCCGGCGGCGTCCCTTCCGGACAACGAGACCGTCCTGGCCCGGCTCTGCGGCCTCGGCCGGGATCTCAAGACCTTCCGGCGCCACCGTGACGACGCGATGCGCGGCTTCGTCAAATGCACCGACGGCCGGTTCTACCATCCCGTCGTCGCCGAGCAGGCGATCGCCGCCTGGGAGCGGAAGCGGCAGCAGGCTTGGCGCACCGAATGCGCCCGGATCAAGAAGGCCAACCAGCGCAACGGCACCGATCTACCGACGCCCACATTTGAGGAGTTTGTCGCGGGGACAACGGCGGCAAGTCCCGCAGACGTCCCCGAAGACACCGCCAATTGTCCCCCGGGACAAAGCCTCCAAGAGAGAGGGAGAGGGACAGGGATAGAAGAAAGAGCCATTCCTGACGGAATGGGCGCGGCCGCGCCTCCGGTTGAGGAATCGGTCTCGGATGACCTCGACGAGCTCCGCGCCCTGCCGATCGCCAAGGGCTGCTGGCGGCTGGCCATCCGGGTCCTGACCGAGCGGGGCCGCAAGACCGACGCCCAGGCCCGTTCCATCGTCGGTAAACTCAAGGGCGGCGGCCTCTCCGACGACGACCTCTGGGAGATCGCCGAGCAGGCCTGGGCCAACGGCACCCTCGACCCGGTGCCCTACCTGACGAAGGCCGCCGAGCAGGTGGTGGAGCGACGCGCCGGAAGGTCGGGAATCGACGCCCCGTCGGAGCGCCAGCAGCGGGCCTGGATGGAGGACTGGCGGACGCGCGGTCTGCCTGGATGGCGGATCCATGAACGCGGCCCCCCGCCTGGCCAGCCCGGATGCCGCGTCGCCCCGGAGATCGTGAGCGAGTTCGCCGCCCCGGGGGCGGCCAGTGAAAGGGCGTCCGCATGACCGAAGACACGACCACCAGCAGGCCACCGGCGCTGCCCCAGGATGTCCTCGCGGTGCGGCGCGCCAAGGCCCGGCTCGAGCGGGCCCGGGCCGCCAGCCTGATCCCCCACGACGAAGCCCCGCTGGCCTCGGGGGACATGAAGCTGATCGCCCGGGCCGATGCCCTGCTGACAAAGGCGGCCGTGGCCAAATCCAACGGCGACCTGCGCGGCGCCCATGTCCACCGCACCGAGGCCAAGCGGATCCTGATGGACTGCGAGGACAGCCTCCGGGCCCGGACCGACAGCCGATGGGCCGAGCGCATCCTGGCCGAGATCCGCGAGATCGAGGTGGCCCAGGGCGGCGAGGTCGAGGTCCGGAGCTTCCACCTGATGCGCGCCGGCCGGCCGGAGGAAGGCAAGCCTCTGCAGCTGAGCAGCCGCGACGGCCTCTACACCCTGCACAAGTCCGGCAAGATCTCGGCCGCGCTGCTGGCGGGCGGCCTGGCCTATCGCGAGATCTACGAGAAGACCGACCCGGAGCGCTCCCTGCGGCCGCCGCCGATCGATCCCGCCGATATCC
>JGI24890J29729_1000173_pt1 | contig 50290 bp, 75 predicted proteins | sample FreactcultureFD7_FD_29729 | JGI IMG/M metagenome (IMG submission 29729)
GCGGATGCTGGACGCTTACGTGAACGAGCCGCCGCGGGGGAATGTTCATAACCTATTCCACGCCGCTATCCTCGCAGCCCTAGGAGACACCCATGACTGACATTGATGCGCTGGTTGCTCTCAAGCGATTGCGAGCCGTTGGGGCGACCTCTGAATGCGAAGCAGTTGACCAAATGATGCAGGACAACAAAGCCCTGCGCTCCGAGAACGCGGCGCTGGAGGCTGAGGTCGCCCGCTGGCGTGAAGTGGCTGACGAGCTGGCAGAGGCGGCTAAAAACATGCTGACCGAATACCAGCCAACGTATCACGACTGCACCGACAACGGAGAGCCGCTTTGCTGCCTGTGTGAGGCTGAAGTTGCCCTCACCCGCTTCAAACAGGAGAGTGGGGAGTGAGCTCGCAACAGCCTTGGGAAAACACTCTTCGCCCAAGACCGTGGTGGGAAATTCCGCCTCAACACCCGCCGAAACTTAAGGAGACAGACCAGTGAGCCCGCAGGAAGCTGCCGAACTGCTCGACATTCTGAAAGAGCATCACAGCATCATACCCGCCACACATGAAGCCATGTCGCTTGCGGTCGCCGCCCTGGAGCGTGAGGCTAAGGCTGAGCCGGTGGCGACCATGCCGCCTGACGAATGGGTCCGCGATTACGCGAAGAAGCATTGCTCCGTCAAAACCGGCGAGCATTGGAAAGCCGACGCTTGGAACCTGAAATGTGCGTTCCGAGCGTGGGCCGAAGCATCACCCCCAGCACCGGAGACGACATGACACCGGCAGAAGATTTGTTCGCCTGGGCGGATTCACGACCCAAGTTTGATGGCGCGACGTATGATGCCGCGTTCGACGAAACCCGGCTCACCGGCCAGATCGGTCGGGTTTACGCCTGCATGAAGGACGGCAGATGGCGAACGCTTGGCGAGGTCGAGGCCGTGACGGGAGATCCCCAGCCCTCGATCAGCGCGAGGCTGAGAGACTTCCGCAAGCCCCACTGCGGAGCTCACACACTGCACAGCCGGCGTCGAGGAGACTGCGAGCGTGGTTTGTGGGAGTATCGCTTGGAACGCGCACCAACGAAGGGCATCAAGCCATGACTGAGCTGTTCATCTTCCTGTCCGGCATGTTCGCCGGCTTCGTCGTGTTTCTGATCATCAGCGTGCTCGTGGCCATGATGAACCGGCCCACCTTCCTGCGCTGAGGCCTCCAGATGGCCCGTGAGCCGCTTGAGGCCACAAAGCGCAACACCATGACCCCGGCACGCCGCAGGGCCGTCCTGATGCGCGCCGGCATCTGCTGCGAGCACCCAGGCTGCGTGATCGCGCAGAACTTGGAGATAGATCACATCATCCCCCTTGAGCTGGGGGGAGCAGACGACGACACCAACTTTCAGGCCTTGTGCCACACGCATCACAAGCTGAAAACCAAACAGGACATCAAGCGCATCGCCAAAGCCAGACGCCTGCGAAAAAAAGAGAACCCCTCGGACCAGACCCCGCGCAAGCGCCAAATCCAGTCCAAGGGGTTCGATAAAACGCGCACCCGATCGTTCAGTGGTAGTGTGGCTCCCCGGAAATCTCGATCAGTTCGTCCAGATATTCCAGAAGATCCGCCATCAGATTAACCCGTTCGATGATCTCGACCGAGTGCGGAACGCGGGCCATGAACAGCTGCTCGAGCTCCCGTTTAACCCCGATCGACACCTGATGGGGTGTATCGTCCTGCTTCTCGTCGGACCAGTACTTGATCCGGCTTTCCTGCACGTTGAGCGCCTGGGCAGCTGCTGCGTAATAACGCGGGCCCCACAAGGCCGTGCAAAGGGCCCTGAAGTACGCAGCCGGCAGCTTGTCGTCAGTAGCGAGGATCATCGACATCTCCAGCCAGAGCAAGGGCCTCCTCGGCCTGATCGCGGATCCCATCCCACAGATTGTCCATGAGCCTCAGGAACGCGGGATCCTTCCGATCGACGCCTGCCAAGAGATCAACGCGTACCATCTTTCCTTCCTTGTTCCGCTGGAAGAAGAACAACCCGGTGATGTGCCCGTTCTCCGCGAACGCGCCATGCCCAGGACAGTCCCAAGCATCCTTCTCCGCAGGATACCAATCCCCCTCCACCTCGATCTCGAAGTCAGGGAACACGCTGGCATACACAGTGTGGCTCATCACGACCCCACTATGACCAAAGCGACCACTGCCATGGCCAGAAAGCTCAGCACCGCAACAGCGCTGAGGATCAAGTGCAGCCAATCGATCCGCCGTTCCGGCTGGATGTTGTGGCTGGGTTGCGCAGGCCACTGGCAGAACGGGCCATCACCCTTCATGTTAGATTTCTTCATTGTCGGCTCCTTGATTGTGGTGTGCCCGGTCATCAATCGCCGGGAGGTTCTGCAGGGTGATCAGCTGGTGGCTCACGCGCGCAGGCGTCAACCAGCCCTTGACCTCGGGAACGCCTCGTCCGTCAGAGCGCATGATGCGAAGTTCGTACAGACCCGTTGTTCCGCCATGCGAATGAGGCGTACGCACGATCGAAGCGCGGTACCCATTCTTGCACACAACGCGGGCCATGATTCCTTGCCCCTCTGCATAAAGAGGATGACGCTCCCATACGAGATCACTGAACAGGACCATCAACCCCTCCCCACACCAGATCAGAGATGGACACAGGTTCAGGCTTGACCTCACTCCACACGACCGGAGGCCGCGGCAACGCGACACGGGGACCATCCTCAATCTCGCCAGGGTGGATGTTGTGCTCGATGTCGTCCTGCTCGCTGATGGCCAGCCGGTGATAGTACAGGTGGGTCTTGAGCTCATCGCGCTTGTTGAAGTCCGTATCCACCTCCGCCCGCACCTGAACAGCGCGCTCCATCAGCTCCATAAAGGCCCGAGCATCCGCTGATGAAACAGCGAAGGCATGTCTACCGATCCTGATGATTGATACCGTCATGTCGTTCTCCTTGGCCCCTGTGGGCCGTTTCAGGCTGCAAATCAGCCCGTGCCGTGACCGTACCAAAGGCACGCCACAACGCAACGCCTAAACAAAATTCCCTAAAATTCTGTTCACGATCCATTGACCATATCAGGCCGGAATCCGCGCTCCTGAAGGGCTCGAGCGCGCCCCCGATCGCCCAGAACGCGGACCCGATCACCTCCTCCCCCACAAAGGAACAAACAACAACCAACTCCCACCAATCCAATACCAACACACCAAGGCCATCAAAGTACCGAGAGCAGGCGCACAGGGCCAAATAGCCCTGCTGGCCCACGTGAACACGCAAAGACAGGTGGGGTAAGGTGTTCAGGCCTCGCCCCGCCCGCGCCCGAGGCCCGCTGGCCGGCCCCGGAAGGCCTCCAGGCCCTCGACCATGGTCCCCGATCTACCTACCGCAGGGTGTGCGTCAGACAGGCCAAGTGCCGCCAAACAGGGGGTTTATACCAACATGCGGTTGCAAATAGCGTGATGAGCGCACAAGAAATCCCTGACCAAAAAGCGCCCCTCAATGAAATCAAGGGCTTAGGTGGCAAGTGCGCCTAAGGTGCATTATGTGCAATCGGGTTCCCTAGGGGCAACCTGACCCCCGTTTGACCTGGGTGGCCGGCGGGGCGCGCCCCCAAGGCTTTGGCCCCGATCTTTCGCAAACGTCGAGGGACCACATCCCGAACTCCCCAAAAAATTTTTGGGTTACTGCCCAGAGCATTGGTGTACCGTGTGGGTGTGATTTCACCTGAGAGGGATTTGAGATGGTTGCGAAGAAGGAAGTGCCTGCTGAGGCTGATGTGGTTGTTCTGGCTGAGCCAGGGCCGTCTGTGCCGGTTGTGAATGAGCCGGCGGAGGAGGCGTTGCAGCGGGACTATGCGGTTGGTGAGGGTCCGTTGGATGACTTCCATTCGGAGTGGGAGGCGGCTCGAGTGGTTCAGTTCAAGCGGTCGTACATTCATCAGGTGGCTGCCAGGTCGCATCACTGCGTGCGGGGTCGTGAGGCTGTGTCGAGCCAGCATCTGTGCAGTGGGACGCAGTGCATGGCGTGGCGTTGGGTGGAGACGGATCTCCAAGGCTTCGAGGAGTATGGGTATTGTGGTCTGGCTGGGGATCCGCTGCAGTGACGGATGCGTACATTGAGGAGGAGATCCGGGTGGAGATTGATCGGCGCAATGCTGAGCGGGACCGCCGGGAGCGGTTGTTCTGGCAGTATGAGGCGGCGTTGGTGGCCATAGCGCAGGGGCATGAAAAGCCTGTGGAGCTGGCGATCAAGACGCTGATGGGGGGCTGAGTGGAGTGTGCTCGGTGTCGGGAGCTCGAGGAGCGGGTGGCGACCTTGGAGGATCAGCTGGAGATTGAGCGGGAGCAGGTGGAGAAGCGCGTTCTGCTGGCGGCGTTTGGTCTGACGCAGACGGAGGTGTGGTATCTCCTGGCGCTGTGGCGGGCCAAGGGTCGTGTGGTCAATCCGTACTGGCTGCTGGATAACCGGCCCATCAGATCCTTGGACGAGGACAAGCAGTCCAATCCGTTGAATGTGGTGCGGGTGTACATGTTCAAGCTTCGGCGCAAGGTGGGCGCTGAGTGCTTCAAGAGCATGAGGGATGAGGGCTACATGCTGACGCCTGAGGGCTTGGCGAAGATCCACAAGGTGATCTCATTTGGAGAAGATTATGACTAAGACCGAGCATGACCTGAGGCACAAGGCGCTGCTTGCGGCGTTGATGGGCAACCATTCGAACCTGAATGCGGACGCGATCGTGGAGCGCGCGAAGCTCTTTGAGCAGTATCTGCTCAATGGTGAGATTGGCCCCAAACCGTTGGACACTTCGATTGATGCGCAGCTGACGCGGGCGTTTACTCAGCTGGGCGCGTCCGTGGACGACACATCTGGCTTGTGATATTATTTCCGAACCTGATGGAGGTATCTATGGCTACCAGTTCTGGACATCCCCGTGGGGGATACGCTCGCGGCCTCCGTCGTCGCAAGCGCACGAAATAGGGAGGTTTCATGATTAGATCTAGTGTCAAGTCGCCCTCCCGTCGCATCAATCAAACCAGTATGTCCCGCAGGGGCAGGAAGTAAGGAGATACAATATGGCTGGTAAGGCTTCTTCGCCCGCTGGGCGTTCTGTTGGTCAACGCGGTGGCAAGGCTTCCACGTCTTCCCGTAATCGCCGTCGCTACTGATTTTGTTGGCCCTTTGCCCCCAAGGGTTCTCTTTCAAACCTCATAGCCCTTGGAGGCAATCATGGCCACTGCGCCCGTTACTGGTTCTCTGACGACCGCCTATACGACTGCCGCCACCGGCATCTCGTCCAGCTTTGCTCCCGCCGTTGCGCCGGGTGGTACGCCTGCTGTCACGTCCAACCCGATCCCGTTCAACATCAACATCGACACCTTCCGTGGTTCGTTCGTTGGCACCATCATTGTGCAGCGCTCTGTGGACAGCGGCACCAGCTGGGGCGCGGTAATCTTCCCCGCAGCTACCTCGCAGAACTCCACCGCGTTCTCCGGCACGTCCTTTGGTCTTTCGGTGCAGCTGACCGAGACCCAGTCGGGCGCGCTCTACCGCGTGATCGTGTCGGCCTACACGTCGGGCACCCTGTACTACTTCTTCGGACAGTAGACACACACCCATTGGCCCAGGCTATTGGTCCGATCGAACCCCCAGGCTCACCCCTGGGGGTTTTTCTTTGTGAGGTGCGGATGTGCCAGCCCTTGTTTGATAAGGAAAAAAACAACGCGAAACCTTGTGCATAGGCTGCGTCTATTGATCTTGCGTTATCCATAGAACAAGACTAAGGGACTGTAACGGGTTTTTTTGATCGTTTTTCGAGGCGGTTTCGTGCCGGATTTGATCCTGAAATGCGGGCAGGCGGTCTTCCTGGATGACGAGGACTATGACTACGCGCTTGGTTTCAAGTGGTTCGTTTGGTTCAGGACCGATCGATCAATCCGCGTGGCCCGTGACGAGTACGCGGGGGGTCGGGTCTTTCGGGTCTTCCTGCACCGGGAGATCGCTGTCCGTATGTATCCACGCATCGCCTACCGCGCCCATCGCATGAAGGTCTGGGCCAAGAACGGGGACTACACAGATGTCAGACGAGAGAACCTGGAAGTCATTTTTCGGAAAAGCCACGGGGGCGGCAACGTCGGCAGAAAGCCCCTCGGTGCCGACCGCACCGGAACCAGGATCATCCGATCCAAAGGAACCATTGATGAGCGAGATCTCCCCGCCAAGTCTCCCTGCTGGAACGCCGGCGTTGTCAACATCAAGCGCCGGGTCAATGGCACCGCTCGACATTCCACCAGGGTCTTCCTTGGAAGAGTTGTTGTTAAATCGGATGGACATCGCGGTTCTACACTTCGCGGACATCATGCAGGACCACGGCACCCTGAAGGTGGGGGTGGGCGAGACCCAGCGGGAAGTGATGAAGTACTCCTTCAACGAGAAGATGAAGGCAGCTGAGTTCGTCCGCGACTGGGTCCAGCGCCGCAGGAAGATCGCCCCAACGCAGGAGCAGGACGATGCCCCCTCGATCACTGAATTGCGCAAGGCCATCCGCGAGGAAACGCTGAAGACCCTTGAGGCCGAACGCGTGCTGCGCGCGCCTCCGAAGAAGAATGGCCGGCCCACCCGGACAGAAGCCGCGGAGAAGAAAGCCCTTGAGGAAATGACCGCCCAGGCGATCGCAGCCCAGGAGCTCGCGGACGACAAGGACGAGGGCTACACTGACGACAACGAGCTGCAGCGTGCCCTGCGAGGTGAAGCATGAGCGCCGTCTGGTTTATCGAGGTCAACATCCTGAACGGTCGCAAGACCCGGCTGAGGGTGGAGAAGATCACCGAGGTCCGCGAGGATCTCATGACCGAGAGCAAGGTCCGGGGTGAGAAGAAGTCTGTGGTCCGGATCATCATGGAGGGTGGCGCCAATGTCGTGGCAGAGGGCGAAACGATGGCTCAATTCTGGGATCGACTGCAGACTGCCCTTCAGCGGCCCCTCTACCTGTGCCCAGCCCCTGTCAGAGAGGCTGATGACGTTTGAGGAGGCCCTCGACGCCCTCTGGAAGGGTCAGGTGGTCCGCCGATACGGGTGGGAAGATCCCGACCGCATTGCCTACCTGACCCAGAACCCAGGGACTGAGGACTTCCACATCTTCACCGCCAACGTGACGGCGGAAGATGCGCTTGAGGATGATTGGTACGTGTGGGGATGGATGCAATGAAGGCCTACATCGAACTCTACCTGAAGGGAGGCCGCAGGGCCTTTGTGGACATTGGGTGCATCCGCGCGATCTTCACCGGCGATGGTCATGATCGCACGTCGATTGCTCCCCCCGAACACCCGCTGACCATCCTGCTGGACAACGGGACGGAGTTTGAATCCTACGGGATCAGTGTCCAGACCATCATGGAACAGCTGCAAATGCACGGGAGGATCGCGGGATGTCTGTATCTTCCGACGTAACCATCGACACCACCCCATCCTGGCTTCCGGCGTTCCGGATCTTCCTGTCCAAGGTCAAGATCTCGTCCAAGGAAATGAAGGAACCGGGCCCGATCACGCTCTACCGCGCGCAAGAAATGTTCCTGAACGAGCTCGCCCAAGGCGTGCGCGGAGGCACCCGGCACTTCGTGATCCTGAAGGCGCGGCAGCTCGGCATGTGCCTAGACCCGAACACGGCGGTGCTAACGGCGGATTTAAGGTGGGTTCCAATCAAAGACATTGCTAAAGGCGATGAGCTGATTGCCACGGATGAAGAGCCTATTGCTGGCCGTGGTCGAGGGCGAAAGATGCGCACCGCTACTGTGCAGGGCATCGTGAAAACAGTGCAGAAAGCATACCGCATCACGCTTGATGACGGCAGATCAGTCGTCTGTTCCGGCGCGCACAGGTGGCTGACGCGCAAGGTTTCCACAGACACAAGCTGGCGCTCCGTTGAGGGCAACGGAAGCCGCATCAAAGTTGGAACTCAGATCAGATGGGTTACTCATCCGTGGGCCGAGGGAAATTTTGAGGACGGATGGTTTGGTGGCGTACTGGACGGCGAAGGGTCGATTGCCAAGCCAAGCCGGAAGGGGGTCTCTATCTGCGTGTCGCAGCGCCCCGGACCCGTATGGGATCGGATGACGGCGTACTGTGAAGCAAGGGGGTATTCGTGGCGCAAAGAAGACGACGATACCATTCGCCTAACCAAATACGGCAAGACGCCCGTTCCAAAGATTGCCTTTGGCCGGACAGACGAGCTGTTTCGTCTGGTTGGTCAAACGCGACCCACCCGAATGCTGGCCCACCGCTTTTGGGAGGGAAAGGATTTGCCGGGAAAGAGATCCGCTGTTGGCTGGGCAACCGTCACGAATATCGAGGAGCTGCCCGAGCAAGAGCTAATTGATATTCAAACCAGCACCGGCACGTTTATTGCGGAGGGTTTGGTATCGCATAATTCCACCGTCATGCTCGTGCTCGATCTCTTCTGGCTCTACATGAACCCAGGGCTTCAAGGCGCCATGATTGCGGACACTGCGGACAACCGCGAGAACTTCCGCAAGCAGATGGCCGACATCATCGAGACCCTGCCCAAGGGCTGGCGCATCCCGATCGTGGCGCATAACCGAAACGAGCTGCGCCTCGCGAATGGATCGGTCCTGCAATACATGTCCGCCGGCAAGGGTCGGAACTCTGGCCTGGGTAGATCCCGAGCCTTGAACTTTGTTCATGCCACCGAGATCAGTTCCTGGGGTGACCAGAAGGGGATCGACTCTTTGATGGCCGCACTGGCTGCCGAGAACCCCAACCGGCTCTACATCTTTGAGAGCACGGCCCTGGGCTACAACGTGTTCTTCGACATGTGGAATGAAGCCAAGGAAAGCCAGCCTACCCAGAAGGCAGTGTTCATTGGCTGGTGGGCCAAGGACATCTACCGCTACAAGGAAGGCTCGCCTGAGTTCGGCAGATGGTGGGATCCGTATCCTCAGGAGACCGAGGCAGAGGCCGCAACCTCTCAGATGGTTGAGGAGCTCTATGGGTGGAAAATTACTCCAGAGCAGTGGGCGTGGTATCGCGACAAGGCCGACAAGCGCTCTCGTGAAAGCCTGCAGGAGGAATTTCCCTCAACCGAGGACGAAGCTTTCGTTGCAAGCGGCTATTCATTTTTCAACAACGACAAGCTGAACGCCGACCTGAACTTCATCCACAACCACAAACCGGGGTTCAACGGGTTCAACTATCGCCTGACCGACAACTTCCTGACCATGTCGATGGAGCCGGCCACGGATCCGGACAATCTGGACCTGAAGGTCTGGGAGCCCCCGAAAAAGAATGGGGTGTATGTTATTGGGGTAGACCCGGCCTACGGACGCAACTCCGAAGCCGACAGGTCCGTCATCAGTGTATGGAGATGCTTCTCCGACAAGGTCATACAGGTGGCTGAATATGCGACCGCAATCCCCGACACCCGCCAAGTGGCGTGGGTCATGGCCCATCTCGCCTCTGAGTACCGCGACTGCATCATCAACCTGGAAATCTCGGGCCCAGGTTCACAAGTCATGCAGGAGCTCACCTCGCTGAAGCAGCTGCTCAGCTGGGGGCATCTGAAGGAGCCGGCGAGGAAACTGCGGGTCGAGGACTGCCTGGACGGAGCCAAGTGGTTCCTGTGGCACCGGCCTGACTCAATGGGATCAGGCTACGCCTACAACTGGTCCACCACCTACAACAACAAGCTGCTGCTGTTCAACAAGTTCCGGGACTACTACTCGACCGAACAATGCGTGGTCCGATCGCTGGGGCTCCTCGAGGAAATGCTGACCCTGGTGCAGGACGGTGACCGGATCGCAGCATCGGGCCGCAACAAGGACGACCGCGTCTTTGCGGCAGGCCTCGCGATCTACGCCTGGGACATGTGGAGGCGGGTCGGCATGATGGCCGAGAACCGCACCTACCAGCGCGAGACCGCCGAGCAGGCCCGTATCGAAAGCACCGACCAGGACCATGTCCTTGGCCACATCATCCCGGACTTCTTCAAGTCTCAAGCCCAGGCAAGGCAGCAGGCCTACCTGAATTCATTGGACGATTGATCATGGCCATCTACGGAACCTACGCATGCGACGACTGCGACGTTGAGTTCAAGGGCTGGCGCGAAAGCGAGGGCCCTTATCCTGATTGTCCGCACTGTGGAACCAAAGGAGGCTGGGCCCCTCAGGCCCCCAACATCATCGGGGTCAAGGCCAAGGCGATCGACATTGCCCAGAAGGTCGCGGAGGAGACGTTTGGTCTTACCGACATGAACGACAACAACAGGCCGGGGGACATTGTGGCCAAGGCCCCCTCCCCGATCCAGACCGCGGAATCGGAGGCCATCACGCGCGAGTACATGGCCATGACCAATGCCCCGCCCGAGGTCGCGCCTCACTTGCAGGGCTACGTGAAGAGCTTCTTTGGCGCAGCTGAGGCCGGCAACATGCCAGCTGCCAATCCCATGGCGCAGATCCAAGGCGCGGCTCCAGCAGCTGCGGAAGCCAGATCCCAAGGCGTGGATCCGATTGGCCTGCTTCACAAGTCGAAAACGATGGCAAGATCGGGTATAAACAATCTGACCGTTGTTGCTAAGGACTCTGGAAAGACATGAAGCTCCCCTCACGGCACATCGGACCCTGGACCCGCGAGATCATTGACGAGTGCATGGTGAGCCGGGAGGCCCGCCGCACCCAAGGGCGTCAGATGACGAGCCTGTATTACAACGGCTCCCTGTCCGGATCGGCCAAGGACAACCTGTGCTACAGCCACATTGACAAGCTGTCGTCCTATCTGTTCAGCCCCTCCGACGTGCGTTTCGATGTCACGTTCGAAGCCGACGAGACGCAGAAGTGGATGGGCGCCGCCGATCTTTCCGCGCGTCACCTCACGCGTGAATTCCGCAGAACCCGGTGCGGTCTGGCCTTTGCCCAGGCTGTGGACATGTCCCTGATCAAGGGCTGCGCGATCATCAAGCTTATCTGGAGCGCCAAGGGCTACCAGACGCAAATCATCAAACCTGAAATGTTTGGCGTGCTGCGCGAGGACATCGAGGATCTGGACGAGCAGGACGCGTTCAATTTCAGCTACTACATGACGCCCGCCCAGTTCGAGCGGATGATGCTGGGCCATCCCAAGGCCAAGGAGATCAGCGCCGAGGTCATCGATCGCAACGCGACCATGACCCGCGAGAACTTCGAGCAGGACTATTTCCACGAGATTGTCGTGGGTGGAACCCAGCCCATCAGCACGACGGGCTCGAACAATCAGCGGGGATCGGTTTCGTACCAGAGCGTGCCAACCCCAATGCTCTCGCCAGAAGTGGCCAGCCAGCTGATCCGTATTGATGAATGCTGGATCATGAACGACGACGCACGCGATGGTCAGGGCGACTGGACGTGCATCCGAATGGTGGGCGATGTCGTAATTGATGGTGAGTACCGCTATCAGAATTTGTGCGACATCCCAGGCCACAACCCGTTCATCAAGGTGTGCCCCAACGAGGTCGCAGGCTATTTCTGGGGCCGGTCTGAATTGGCCACGGTCCAGAACCCGCAGCTGTGGCTGAACGAGCGTCTGGATGACCTTGATCGGATCTTCCGCCGCCAAGCCAACCCGGCCAGATCCTTTACCGGCTTCTCCGCGATCACCGACGAGAAGGCCCGCATTTTGGGATCTCCCGGCGGGATCCTGACGGACGCCCAGGCCCCCAACGCCAAGATCGAGACCCTGGCTCCCCAGATGCCGCCCAACGCGCTGGAATACATCCAGATGATCCGCAAGACGTTCGAGGACGCCGGCGGGTTCACCTCGACCACCTCTGGCCAGGGAGATCCCGGCGTTCGCTCCGGTGCCCAGGCCAATGCCATGCTGAAGACCTCCAGCCCTCGCCTGAGGGACCGGGCCCTGATCGTCGAGGACCAATGCGCAGCGCTGGGAGATCTCTGCCTGCGCATGTCCCAGGTCAAGGACGCGCGCGTGTTCTCGCTGCCCAAGAAGGGCGGGCTCGCCGGCATGTTCTCAAGCGTGAACGAGTTCATGCTGAGCCAGCTGCCCGACGATGCACAGGTCTCGGTGGATAGCCATACGTCCTCGCCTGCCTTCTCTGGCGACAATGCCCAGCTGGCATTTGCTCTGGCAGGACGTGGCGCGATCGACGGCGAAGCGCTGATCAAGATGACCCACCCGCCCTATCAGGACGAACTCATCTTGTCCTACCGCCAGCGCGAAGAAGCCAAGGCCCAGTTCATGCAACAGCACCCGGAACTGGCCGTACCGCACGGAAAAGGCAAGAAATAAAGTCTTTTGAAAAGACTGTACCGCCGAATACTGAAGCTATATTTTGATCTTGTTGCGCCATCTATTGGGTAATGGTATCTTATCGGCACGCAGGCTTAGGGGTTTACCTCGCGGTGACTGCCGATTGGCCGGGGGTCGTAGTAATGCGAACTCCTCCCCCCGGTGTTTCTAATAAGGAGACCGCCCAATGCGCAAGGGTCGTAAGCACCGCCGGAAGTAATCCCGTGCAGCGATAGGCTGCACCGGATTCTCACAAACCTAGGAAGCTCTAATGGCATTGCCTCCCCTACCAATGACGCCTCCGACCATCGGCTCTGCCGGTGCTGCCGGACCCCGTACTGGCAACCCCGGTGCGGCGGCTGACGCCATGACGAAGGTAAGGGAGGCAATCCACCTTCTGGAAATGGCTCTGCCAAGTCTTGCGGTGGGATCTGAACAGCACAAGGCCGTGCTGAAGATGATCCAGGATGGCGCGAAGATCGCGCCCGCCGGCCAAGAGGGACAGGGTGTCCAACAGACCGCTCTGCTGGGTCTGATGGAACGCGCCAAACAGATGCAACAGATGCAACAGCTACAACAGCCTGGACAGGGTCAACCCCCTCCCGGTGGAGCTCCTGGTGGAGCCCCCGGTGGTGCTCCCGGCGCTCCGCCCCAAATGCCAGGAATGTAAGGAACCGATCATGGCCACGCTCCCCACCTCGCCTGCTTTCAATCCCCCGACCCCCTCGCTCGAGCCGGATGAATCCATCGTCCGCGTGAACCTGGGCGTGGTCGAAATCGGCGCCCGCATGTCGCAGCAGCCGAAGGACATCAAGAACGCTTTCCCGGTCACTCACCTGCCGAACGGTAAGTGACCCTTAACCGCTAACAAGGACGCCCCCTCCTATGGCTGAAGTTGTTGTAGACGAAACCGAGCTGAACGCTCTTGTCGCCGGCAAGAAGCTGCTGGAGCAGATCAACAATGATCCGCGCACCCGCCCGCTTCTGACCCGCGCGATCAAGGCGCACTATCCGAACACTCGTACCGACGAGGACGTGGCTGCTGAAGTGGCCAAGCCCTACATCGAAGAGGTCCGCCAAACCAAGGCGCAGCTCGAAGAGATGTTCGGAAAGATGGCTGCGCGCGACCAGTACGAGCAGGAGCGCCAGACGCTGTCCCAGCTCGACCAGTCGTTCTCTCGGCTGAAGAAGACCTACGGCTACAACGACGAGGGCATTGACAAGATCAAGGCCCTGATGATCGACCGATCCATCCCGGATCCGGATGCTGCCGCCGCCCTGTTTGAGCGGCAGAACCCGAAGCCGACTGAAGCACGTTCTTCCTGGGAGCCCGACGCTTGGGACTTCAAGGACAACGCCGTGGAAGTGGATGTTGCTGGACTGTTTGCGGATCCCGAAAAGTGGGCCGACCGTGAAGTTGGGCGCGTTCTGGTGGATATCCGAAGCAACCAAGATTCCTAATCACGGCTAAAGGGGAGTACCTATGCCAGTCTACGGTTCCGGGGTAGTCCCCGCTAGCGGAAGTATTACAAACGAACTGACGGCCGTGATGCGCCGCGCTTTCGTTCCCAAGCTCGTTGTCCAGATCTACTCTGCGGCTCCTGTGCTGTCTCTGCTCATGCGGAACGCCCAGCGCGCTCGTGGTGGTCTGTCTCAGGTCACTGTCCCGGTCCAGGGTTCGCAGTTCGTGAACTTCAACTGGGCCGGCTATGACGGCGGCTTCCCGCAGCCTCAGGTGCTTGCTGCAACGCAACAAGCGGCCTGGAACCTGTCGGTTGGTACGGTTCCGATCCCGCTGCTGGGCATGGAAAGCCTCCTCCAGCAGACCGAGACCATCATTCCGCTGGTCAAGGCCCGTATGGCTGACGCCAAGACGGTGGCGGTGCAAGCGATCTCGACCGCCCTGTTCGGTTCGGCTGCGTCCAACTCCTTGGCCATCAACGGCTTCCAGGACATCTTTGACGACGGCACTTCGGTGGCTTCGTACGGCGGTCTGAACCGGAACAGCAACGCGTTCTGGAAATCGACCAAGATCAGCACCTCGATCACGCCGTCGCGTACCACCATGATGACCCGCATCATGCAGCTGACGAAGATTGCCGGTGGCGAAAGCCCCGACTTCGTCATCATGAGCCTGTCGGACTGGACCACGCTCCTGACCGACTTCATGAGCGTCGAGCAGTTCAATACCGACCCGGGCATCAAGTACGGCAACGACGACGCCGTGAACGCGGGCTTCCGGGCCCTGATGCTGGGCAACATCCCGATCCTCGCAGACCCGTTCTGCCCGGTCGGTACGGCCTACATCATCAACTCCAAGTACCTCGGCCTGTACATCTCGGAAGACGCGAACTTTGCGTTCTCTGGCTGGCACTCGCTGATCGCCAACAACCAGATCGCCAATGTCGGAGTGATCATCGCAGCCATGGCTCTCGTGAATACGAAGCCCTCGTCTGGGATGCAGCTTTCCGCCATTGCCGGCGCCAGCTTCTAAGGAGCCCTCACCATGGCTATCACTCCCATGCGCGGAGCCGGTATCGGGCTCCCCCTCAACCCAGGTCTTGTGACCCCGTACACCGGCCCGGTTTTCGGAAACGAAATCCAGCTGCAGGGTGGTCAGACTTTTCTGATCCCCGCTGGTCAGTGGGTCATCACGCCGGGTCCGTACACGTTCATCCAGTTCCTGGATCCGATCACGGGCATCTGGCGGAACTATCCGAACGCCGGCAACACCCCCACGGTGGTGTCGTCTGACGGGCAGAACTTCCGTCTGGCCAACGTGACCGGCCAGCCGGTTGCCGCAGTCGTGACCAACTCGGGCTCTGGTTATACCTCGACCCCGACCGTCGCGGTTTCCGGAACGGGTGGTTCGACCTGGAAGGCCATCGTTGGTGGCGCGATTTCTACCACGATCACCATCACCACGGCGGGTGCGGGCTACAACTATCCGCCGGTCGTGATCCTGTCTCCCCCGCCTGCCGGCGGCGTGCAGGCCACGGCGATCGCCACCCTGTCTTCGGGCGTTCCGTCCTTCACCGTGATTGATCAGGGTGCGGGTTACACCTCCGCTCCGACCGTGACGGTGATCCCGGATCCGCGTGAAGCCTCCGCTTCGACGCCGGGTCCGACGACTGCGGTCGTGGCCACCACTGCTCTGGTTGCCTCCGGTTCTGCCGGTGGTGCTCAGACGGTGTCGGCAGTGATCTGCACCAACCCCGGCACGGGCGTTCTGGCCGGTACGGCGATCCCGACGCTCACCTTCTCGGGTGGTGGTGGTTCGTCTGCAGCGGCGACCGTGGTGATGTGCATGTGCGCGACCCCGACCAACTCGGTGGTCACGGGCACGTACTCTGGTTTCGGCACGAACAACTTTGCGCTGCGCACCATTGGCGGTCTGAACGCGTCCAGTCCGACCGTGAAGAACCCGACCCTGGGCGCCAACGTGTTCACGCCTCGTCAGGCTCAACTGTTCAACGCGACCAATGCCGGCGCGATTGCAACGGCCCAGCTGACCGGCGCGACCGTGGTTGACGGTGGTCTGTTCCAGGCCATCCCGAGCACGGTGATCGACACGGCCATCACGGGAACCTCGACCTTCCCGACTTTTGGCACCAGCATCACGCTGGGTCTCGGTGCGTCCCCGACCGACACCAGCTTGATCCAGCCCTTCTAATCTGAACGATCTCTTCGCGTGGGGGCACGCTTAGGGCATGATGGGGGATCGGTGCGGCAACGTGCCGGTCCCCCAACTGTTTCAAGGATCTTGGCATGGCGCTGACGCAGTATCTCACCGACACAGCCTTGATGCTGAACGATCCGAACAACCTGTTCTTTTCGCAATCGACCCTGACGAACTTCATCAATCTCGCGCGGAAACGCATCTGTGAACTGACCCAATGCGTGCGTGTTCTATTGCCTTCCACGAGCTCTATCACGGCTGTGGCAGCTGGTAGCGTCGGATCTGGCTACACGGCTCCTGTCGTCACTGTGAGCCTTCCAGACGGCATCAATGGCGGCACCCAAGCGGTGGTGACCGCAAACCTGACCGGCACGACCATTTCCAGCTTCACGGTTGTGAACGGCGGATCTGGATATGTGATTACGCCCACGATCACGATCACCGATCCTACCGGCGTTGGGGCGACGGCGGGAACCATCACCCTGTCCGCAGCTGTGAAGACGATCGTCAACCAGGAAGTCTACGCCTTCTCGAGCTACATCCCGGCCCTGCAGCTGGTGCAGCCTGGGGCGTCCGAGATCATTGGCCTGCAGTCCATCTCCGCGTCCTGGGGATCGATGAAGCCCACGCTGGACTACAAGAGCTGGACGACCTTCCAGGCCCAGTACCGCGCATGGAATGTGGGCCAGCAGAACTACCCGGCCATCTGGTCTCAGTATGGTCGAGGCAGCGGCGGGCAATGTTACCTGTGGCCCATCCCGGCTGTGGTCAGCCAGATGGATTGGGACGCGTATTGTAATCCGATCCCTTTGGTCACCGACGCTACGGTCGAGGCAATCCCGGATCCGTTCACCGAGAGCGTGAAATACTATGCGGCCTATCTGGCCTATTTGAACGCCCAGCGTAAGGACGACGCCCAGTTCATGCAGGCCCTGTTCCAGCAGAACCTGATCGAGAATGGCGTTGCCACAACACCCTCCAACGCGCCTAGTGCCTATGACAGTGAGGTCTGGTGATGGGTGTCCCACGAGCAGGGAATAGCCAGGAAACGCCTATTGAAGAATGGGTGATTGAAGACTTTGGTTCATTGGACACCAAGGTTCTGCGCCCTGCGGTCAAGGACAGCGACTTCTACTGGACCCAGAACTGGATGCCGATCGCGCTGGGTAGGTACAAGACCCTATACGCTGAAGGCACAACGCTCTATACCGCGACGGGTGGAAAGACGATCGTCTACACCTACCAGTATGTGCTCAACAGCATTCCGTACTGGGCGGTGTTCCTGAACGACGGCACCGCGGTCCAGGTCAACGGCAACACGTCTGCAGTCACGACCATTAGTTCAGTGGTCGGAACATTTTACGGCTCCGCATCATTCACGGCATCGTTCTCCGGAACCACCATGACGGTCTCGTCTGTAGCAAGCGGGACACTGGCTGTTGGCCAGCTGGTGTTTGGAACGGGCGTGGCATCCGGCCAATCCATCACCGCCTTTGGCAGTGGTTCGGGAGGTACGGGCACTTATACGTTAAGCGCTTCTAACGCCACGCTTGGCGCAACATCATGTACGTCAAACAGCGCCAGCTTGCCGGCCTGCGCGCAGTTCCAGAACAAATATCTGGCGATCGTAAACACGATTTACGCGTCCAATTACTGGATCTGGGACGGCGCCTATCTGTACGGATCGGTGACCTCGGGCACCACATCAACCACGTCCTTGAGCCCCGACACCACAATCACCAATGCGGGAAGCAAATATACAAGCGTTCCCACGGTCACGGTAAGCGGCGGAAGCGGAACGGGCGCCACCGCAACGGCGACTGTGAAAAATGGTGCGGTAACCCAGATTACCATTACCAATCCAGGTTCTGGCTATCTGCTGAACGATCAACCCGTCATTAGCATTAGTGGAGGTGGATCAGATAACGCAGCAACAGCCACCGCAACTGTGTCTCAAAATACTGGTGGGATTGGTCAAGTTTACGTATTGGATGGGGGATCAAGCAATATTTCCGGAGTTACCACAATCGTAGTTTCTGGTGGGGGAGGGTCCGGTGCGGTCTTGGTTGTTACTGGATTTAATCAAGGTGGTAGCAACCAAAATGTTGTTACCAGCATTGGTATAGTAAATCCCGGAAGCGGATATACATCCGCGCCAACTATCACTTTTAGTGGTCTGACAGGCACGGCCCCAACAGTTGTGGTTAAATTGGCGTTGGGTGAGATTACTGGATTAAATGTGGTCACTGGGGGATCGGGGTATGTCGGCCCGCCTAGCGTCAGCATAATTGGGCCTGGAACAGGGGCCGTGTTTAACGCTGTAACGTCCGGAGGTGCGCTTACGGGGTTCACAAAGATCGCTGGTGGATCTGGATACGTCCAATCTTCCACGACCGTGCAGTTGTCTGGCGGCAACAATTCAGCCGCCGGCACTGTCAGCATCATGCCCTTGGGCGTTCAGGGAACCACTATCGAGACGTATCAAAACCGCGTCTGGATCGGCAACGGCATCAATTTGTACGCTAGTGTTCCTGGCACTGTGGCCAATTACGCAACGTCTGTGGGGGGCGTCACCACTCAGCTGACAGACGCCACGCTCAGGGCACAGATCACCCGTGTGATCCAGTCCAGTGGCTATCTCTATGTGTTCGGGGATTCATCAATCTCTGTCCTCTCGAACGTCACGGTCAGCGCTGCGGGCGTCACCACCTACAATCTGGTGAACGCGGATCCGCAAATGGGCACGTCCTGGCGCGACAGCATCGCGGCTCTTGGTCGAGCTCTGGTGTTTGCCAACCCGTCCGGGGTTTACACGCTCTACGGCGGCGCGGCAGAAAAGGTCTCGAACCAGCTGGACGGCTTGTTCTTGACCGGCAATTTCACCAACGTAACACCCAGCGCAGCGATCGCCACGATCTACAATGACCGCGTCTACATGCTGAATTTCAATACCGTGAACCCTTACACCGGATCCAGCCAGACCATGATGGCCATGTGGAACGGTCAGAAGTGGTTCACGTCCACACAGGTCAAGACGCCGTCTTTCATCCAGACCCAGGAGGTCAACTCGACCATTCAGGCATGGGGCACAAACGGAACAAGCCTTTATCCCATGTTCCAGACGGCATCTTCCAGTCTCACCAAGGTGCTCCAGACCAAGCTGCGCAAAACACCAAATTACACCTCTACCAAACGCGCGCTGCGGTATTTTGTTGTGGGCCAAAGCAACGGGAGCGAGACAAGCCCCACCGTCAGCGTCGGTCTGGATACCGACGCCGGCAACGGAACGCCTCAGCCCATTCCGCTTCTGCAAACCAACCTGACCATCACCGGAACCGGCATCAGTGCGTATGGAAAGATGATAGGGTTCTCTCTTTCGACAACCGCCTCCGATCTTGATATCATCTCGTTCACAACCCAGTTCGGCGAGTTTGCGCCGTTCGGCTAAGGAGCTCGCTATGTCGCGCTACAAGGAATTTACAGCCTGGAACCGCATGCCGCCCTGCGAAGTCAAGGTGGATGCTCCGGATGGCACGCTCACCGTGTTTGACACCGGCCTCAGCGAAAGCACGATGTACGACAATCTGGATCACCCGCTGATCCAATCCGGCGATTGGCAAGTGAACCACCAGCGCTATGGGCGCACCAACGAAAAGACCAGCCAGAACAAGAACGGTCGCTGATGGGTCTGGCCCAGATCATCTACCCAAGGCCCACGCCCAAGGGCTTTGACGAGTGGACCTGGGACCACTATCAGCACCACCTTGCCATCATCCATCAGGCGGCGACCGCAGGCTTCTCCCTGAACCAGTATCAAATCTGGCCGGTGACGAAGGAAAACTTCAAGGACTTCCTGCAGCAGCATCAGCAGATGCACGCCGAGATGGACGCGATCGCCGGCGTGCAGGGATCTGACCTTCAGGATCTGGACCTGAAGGACAAGAAGAAGGCGGACGCTTGGTTCTATCTCCAGTACGTGGAGCACCAGTCGGTCGCCCAGTTCCTGGGGGGTGGCATCTGATGGCTGAAACAGTCCTTCATGATGGACCGGGCCGCTGGAAAAGCCCGCAAGTGTACAAGATCCAATCGCGACAGGTGAAACTGACGGGTGCCGCGCACCCCATCCTGATGCGCCCGGTGATTGCTCCTACCGGGCTGATCGGTCAGCTATACGGCCCCAGCGTGATCGTGACCCAAGGCGGTCGCCCCCCGTACACATTCAGCATCCTGTCAGGCTCTCTCCCGCCGGGTCTGTCCATCAGCACGACCAGCGGGACCATCACCGGGACGCCTACGACTGTGGGAACCTACACCTTTGTGGTAAAGGTGATCGACACGCACCAGACGACGCAGACCACGCCCTCAATAACCATCCGCACCGGGTATGGTTTTGATTTTGCGCTCTGGGACGCTGCCTACTGGTCGTAAAATCTAAGGGGGACCGCGATGGCGCTGCCGTATATCTTCTCGTCTGGAACGATCATCGCGTCTGCACAGGTCAACGCGAACTTTGCCGCTTGTGCGCTGACGGATTTCTCCAACACCTCCAACACGGGATCAGGTCTCAACGTCTTGGGGGTCAGTCCCACACTGGTCGCGCCCGCCCTCGGGACACCGATCAGTGTCACCCTGACCAATGCCACCGGCCTTCCGCTCACATCGGGTGTCAGCGGCATTCTGCCGGTACTCAATGGCGGCACCGGCACGGCGTCTCCAAGCCTTGTGCAGGGATCGGGTATCACCATCACTGGTACGTGGCCGAACCAGACCATTTCTTCCAGTATTTCGTCTTACCCAGGCGCGGGCATCGCCAACAGCACAGGATCGGCTTGGGGAACGTCATACAGCACCACGGGAACCGGCACTGTGGTGGCGTTGGCGACCTCTCCAAGCTTGACAACGCCCGGTATCGGGGCGGGCGGCGCACTTTTCGCGGGGTCCAGCTTCACCGTTACGCTCAAGGCAAGTGCCTCTACGACGGGCAGCTACACCTTCACCTTGCCTGTGAGCGGTGGAACAACCTCCGGGTACGTGCTGACCACAGATGGTGCTGGGACGACTTCATGGTCCGCGCCCGCAAGCGGGTCTGGTCTTGTTGTTGGTGGCTCTCCCATCACCGGGGGCACGTCTGGATACATCCTGTACGTCAATGGCAGCACCCTAGGGAACATTCAGACCATCCCGACCGCTAATGGTGGCACGAACCTTACCAGCTTCACCTCTGGAGGCGCGGTATACGCGACCGCTACCAATGTCCTCACCACCGGCACACTTCCTGTCGCTTCGGGGGGCACGGGGACTGCAACGGCGTTCACGGCTGGATCGGTACACTTTTCCGGCGCGGCGGGTGTCTACAGCCAGAACAACGCCCAGTTCTTCTGGGACAACACCAACTACCGGCTGGGGGTAGGGACATCATCTCCAAATACAAGTATGCATATCCAACAGTCCGTAGACGGGGAAATTTTCCGCGTTCAAAGGTCTGGTGGAACAAACATACCAATTCTTCAATTTATTTTGAGCGAAACAAATAACGTCGCAACCATATCTGAAACTGGAGCAGCGGCGGGCGCTATTGCTTTTCAAACTAACGGCTCCGAGCGCATGCGGATCACCCCCACTGGCCTTGTCGGCATCGGCACCAACAACCCGCAGCGGATTCTCGATGTCGAGCAATCGGGCGTGGACTACCAGTTCCGGCTGGGTGATGCGGGCGGGTCGAACTATTATGACATCGGTCGGGTTCAATCCAACGGCCTACTGACCTTCTACGGCAGCCAAGCCGTTGCAAGCGGGTTTGTGTTCACCACGGTCAACGGCGAGCGCCTCCGCATTGCCAGCAGCGGCGAAATCTACATGGCCGCAGCCCAATCCCCGACGCAGATTTACGACGTGGGGTATTTGGGAATTCCGGTCAGCGGAGGCTCCACCAAGACTACCAGCTACACTGCCGTTTTGACTGACGCGGGTCAGCAACTCCAATTCGGAGCGGCGAGCCTTACGGGGACGATTCCAGCCAATGCCTCGGTCGCGTATCCGGTCGGCACAACCCTGATCTTTGTCAACCTGTACAGTGGGAACCTGACTATCGCCATCAACTCCGACACCCTCTATCTGGCCAATTCGGGATCGACCGGAAGCCGCACACTGGCTGGAAATTACGGTGTCGCCACAGCGTTGAAAATTGGTTCCACCTCATGGGTGATCTATGGCAACGGGCTTTCCTGATGGCTGGCGCGGTTGCAGGATTGCTGGCTTCGACGGCGGGGTTCCCGAAATTCAACCAGTATGTCACTGGTTCCGGCAGCATTACCGCGCCCTCGGGGTCTCGCAATGTGACCATTTACATGTGGGGCGCGGGCGGCGGCGGTGGCGTCAATGCGGGCGGCGCGGGCGGCGCGGGCGGCGGCGGCGGCGCGTATGTGACCTACACTATGAGCGTCACGGGCGGATCGACCTCGTTTACCTATTCTGTGCCCGCTTTCGGGGGTGCTGGAGCCGTTACGTTGAACACGGCGGGCAGTGCCGGTAGCGCGACCACAATAAGCTCTCCCGCCCTGTCAGCGGGCGGCGGTGGTGGTGGCGGTGTAAGTTCCGGGGGCACGGCTGGCGTTCAAAGCGGCGGTCAGGCTGGTAGCGCCAACGGCGTTGCGGGAACGTCCTCGGCCAGCGGCGGAGCGGGCGGAAATGCGGGCGGCACCGGCACCTCGGTCACAACCTCGAATCCGTCTGTGGCGACGTTCCAAGGGGGTTTGGGAGACGTCTTGGGCGGTGGCGGTGGAGCCTATGGCGGCGGCGGGGCCGGTGGCGCGCTGACCGGAACTTTTACTGGCACCAGCGGGGCCGGTGGCGCTATCGTATTTGCTTGGAGCTAAGGGAACACCATGGCCATCACCTACACTTGGACCTTTCCGCAGTTGAACGTGCAGACGAGCGCCTACGGCAAGACCAACGTGGTCTACTCGGTGAACTGGGTCTGCACTGGCGATGACGGGGAGGGCCACACCGCGCAAGCCTACGGGACTTGCACGGTTCCGTATGTGGCTGAAGACCCGTTCATCGCATATCCTGACCTGACGCAGTCTGAGGTGCTGTCGTGGACCACGGCCAATCTGGACGCGGAACAGGTCACCAACATTGAGACCTACCTCTCGACGCAGATCGCGGACCAGATTAATCCTCCGACTGCAACTCTGCCCCCACCGTGGAACTAATGGAGACCTCTATGGACACGACCGCTGAACACCGCGTCAAAATGACCATTGGTGACCTCATTTTTCAGGTCGAACTGCTGCGCGATCAGGTCTCCAGCCTGACCGCCGAACTTGAGGCCGAGAAGGCCAAGAACGCCCCTGCTGAACCGCCCGTTGAACAGGCGTGATCAGACCAGCCACTGCGGGCGATTTCGACCGTATTTTCGAGATTTCCCGCGAAGCCTACCCGCAATATCAGATCGACCAGGACGATTGCCGCCAGTGGGCTCTCAGAGCCCTCCAGAACCCCGACGTTCTCATTGCCATAGGTGAGCGCTCGTTCGGTATTTCAGGCGTCTCAGCGCCGTTTTGGGCCCCCGCCAAGCGCAGGGGTGTGATGGTGTTTCTGGCCTCGACAAGCGGGTCTGGATATGAACCGTGCGCGCTGCTCCGCTACATGGTAAAGTGGGCTCTGAAAGATCGCGGCGCGAGTACCTATCATTTTGGCGAGGACACGGGTGCCAACCTTGCACCGCTTGCCAAACGAGTTGGGGCTACGCTTGATCGGGCCAGCTATGTGGTGACCAATGGGCAAGGAACTTGATCAAGCGATCAGCATCATTTCTGATGTTGCGGGGTTCATCCCTGGATTTCAGTGGGCTCCCGTGGCCGGCAATGCAATTGCAGGCGTTGACGAGGCCAGGCGGGGAGATCTTCTGTCGGCTGCGTTGAGCACAGTTGCGGCGGGGGCTCCGGCCCTGACATCCGGCATAAGTCAGGCCGCTGGAGGCGCTGCTGAGAATGCTTTGGCACCCAGCGCGTCTACGGTGGTTGAGGGCCTCGACAATCCGGCGACAATGGCTAGCGCACAAGGGGCCGCGGACCTTGCATCTGGTGCCGGCAACGCTGTGCAGTACGGCACAAGCGCTGCAGCCAACGCGGCTCTGGGTGCCGGGGCTCAACCGCTTTTTCAATCCTTGGGACTGAGAGATGCAAGTGCGCAAGCACCGGCTTCTACGCAGCCAAGCCTGACCCCTGCGGCCAAGGGCGGGCTTGTGGGCGCCGGCGGTGGCGCGGGCCCAGGTCTTGGGGCTGGTGGTCTTGATATCCAGGGCGGCACCGCGCCGAAAATCTACCCCTACGTTCAATCCAACCAGGGCCCGCCTGTGGGCTCGTCCAGCCAGCAGGCGTCCGGGGCCGGTACGTCGGGATCGGGCATGCAATCCAGTTCGCAACCGGGCATGCAACAGCAGTCGAGGAGCATCTGATGGGACAAGACGCACTCAGTTCCTTCGGGAACATGTTCACGGGCGCGGAAAACGCGATCGGCGGCGCAGTCAACAGCGGAGCCAACGCCCTTGGCGGCATGTTTGGGGCTGGCCCTTCCGCATACGACAGCACTGCAGCTAGCGGAGCCACGACGGGATCGGGTCCTGATGCTGCTGGCGTGGCCAATGCCCTTGGCGGAACGCAAATGCCGGCAGCGCTGAACCAAGGCCTGTCTGCCGCTCAAGGAAATCTGAGCGCGGGCGCCAATACGCCTGTTACCGCACCCCAAATCCCCGGAGCAGGCGGCGCCGGAGGCATTGGAGGCATTTCCACGGCCATGGCGGACGCTCTTCCGGGTGCTGCTGGGGCCAATTCTGGCACGGGTTTTAACATCGGCTCGGTGACCGGCAGCGCCCCTTCTTATGACGCGAATGCTCCAGGCAATGTTGGACAAGTTCCTACAGTCCAGGACGCTAACCCGACGACGTATGGCGGGCAGGGGAATTACATGGCCAGCTTGAGCCCCACCGCAGCCCCAGGCGCTGCTACGGGCGCTGCGCAGCCCAACATGATGAATTCCATGGCGCAGTACCTGATGAACCCGCAGAACATTCCGCGGGAGCTGTCTCTTGGTCTGACGGGTGTGAACTTGTTCAACGCCCTGCAGCCCAATCCGCTCGAGAAGCAGATGAAGCAACAACTGAACAATGCCCAGAGCGAGCAGGCCCTGTATCAGAACCGCGTCAACACTGACCAAGCGGGTGGCGTTTCGCCGGCCCAGCAGGCCGCTCTGGATCTTGAGCGGCAACAGGCCAAGGCGCGCATCCTCAGCCAGCCTGGGGGCATCCTGAGTGCCCAGAACGCGGATCTTTCGGCTGTGGATACCGCGATCAACAAGCAGCAGTTCGACGAGGCCCAAGCCAATCTGGCGCAGGACGCAAAACTGATGGGCGGTTACGACACCGACACCCAGAACTATCTGAACAATCTGTTGAAGCTCGAGCAGCAGCAGAACGGGCAGTTCAACCAGTCTCTGGCTTCGCTGTTCCAGGCTCTGGGGATGGGCAATCCCGCGAACTACGGCAAGCAACCAAACGGGTAAGGCGCCGATATGGACGGAACAGATGATCCTCGCGTTGCGCAGCTGGCCAGCCAATATGGTGCTGACCCATCTGTCATCGCCCAGGTACTAGCCTCGAGCCCCAACGCGCAGATCACCAGCGGGAGGCGCGATCCCGCGCGCAATGCCGCGGTCAAGGGCGTTCCGGGATCAAGTCATCTGTCCGGAGAGGCCGTGGATTTTGTGGCGGGTGATCCGGCGCAGATGGAATCGCAGGCGAAAGCCTTCAACGCACCTGGATACCGCGAGATTTATGAACCCGCAGGCCCGCACAGCACGGCTCCGCATCTCCACATGGAGAAGTTGGGTGCCCAGCCCAAGCCTCCTGAACCGCCCCCCAATCTGATCCAGGGCGCGAACCCTGAATACGGCCTTGCGGGCATGACGCGCGAACAGCTTCTGGCCAACATGCAGGCGATCGAGACCGGGCCTGAAGCCCAGCGTGCCGGTGAACTCGCGAAGATGGAATCCGAGGCCTATGTCGAGGCCGCGCAAACGCGCAAGGAGCTCCTGCCTGAGTTCAAGAAGATCCAGCAGGCCAGGATCGACAATTTCAAGAACCGGCCCAACACGCCGCAGTACGATCAGGTCAAGGCCGAACAGCTGCCCGAGATCCGCGACCCTGCACGGGCCCTGACCCAGTTTCTGCCCATGCTGGCGTTGATTTCGGGGGCCTTCAACAAAAAGTACGCGCTGTCCGCCATCCAGGGCATCACTGCAGCGGCCAACGCGCAGAAGGAGGGCGACTATGAGCGCCGGCAGCAAGCGCATGAGTCCTATATGGACGATCTGAAGCGCACGCTTGAGAATAATTCGATAAAAGCCAAACAATATCAGGCCTTAATCGATAATGTTAACCTGACGGATAACGAATTTAAGGCCCAGGCCGAGGCTCTGGCCAGCCAGTGGGGCGAAAGCGAACAGCTAGCCGCCGACTACGGTAAAGGCAGAGAGGCCCTGCAGCGCCGCGTGGACATGCTCGTCAAGACGATGGCCCCGATTGCCCGTGTGGTCGAGGCAATGGACAACCATAAGGGCGATCAGGTCTTCCGTGGCCTGGATGATGGTCGGGAGTACATATACGACAAGAATGCCCGAAAATTGTGGGATCCCGAGACGCAGCAATATGTCGAGGGCAAGTGGCCCAGGCTCGCGCCGATCGCGCAACGGCCTCTGACGGCCATTCAGGACGCATACCAGAAGTACATTGCGGACAATACCAACCCCCAGCATCCTGCGGGGCCCAGCGCAGCTGAACGAGCGGCATGGATTTCGAACCAAGCAGCGCAGACTTCCGCCGATCGGTATTGGTCCGCTCAAGGGGGTGCCAAGCAGCTGCAGTCTTTCAACGCGACGATCGCTCACATCGGTCTTTTTCGCGAGGCCGTTAAGGGCCTGGAAAATGGGGACATCCCGGCGATCAATGCCAATGCTCAACGCATCGCATATGAATTAGGCAAGCCTAACGTGACCAATGTAGAGGCCATGAAGGGGATTGTGTCTGACGAAATTGCCAAGGCCGTTCTGGGTGGCCCAGGTGCTGTGGCCGACCGTGAAGAACTCAAGAAGCAGCTGGACGCGGCCAAAAGCCCTGCCCAGCTGGCCGGAGTGATCGACAGCTTCCTGAAATTGATGGCGGGTCAGGTTCGCGCGGCTCAGCAGAATTATCTGTCAAGCACGAAACAGAGCAACGACACGTTCTCGGCTCGATTGTTGCCCGAGACGATCGAGGCCATGCAGGCCGTAGGCGAGGATCCGACCCAACCGCCAACGGCCAAGCCCCCACCCCCTCCTGCGCCGGCCCCTCCGCCGGCAGCGGCCAAGGGCCCACCCAAAGCGCCTCCCCCTGAAAGGTTCAAGGGTCTGAAGCCTGGACAGGCCATCAAGGACAAGCAGGGGAACATCTGGAAGATGGGCCCCAAGGGACCGGAGCTTGTGAAACATGGCTGATACCGAAAAGGACGACTACGAGGTCGTGGATCTGCCTTCAGAGGCCTCCACACCCCCCAAAAAGCCTGTCGCGCCTCTGAAGCCTGGGCAATACCGCCTGCCTTCAGGCGAAGTGACCTATCGGAGCACGGATCCGCTGGGCGTCACTGGTGCAGCGAAGGATTACATGGCCCGGCAGAGTCAATATGGCCGTGAAGGCGTTGCAGAGGCTCAAAGAGGCCTCAGGAACTTCGGGAACATCCCCGAGTACTCCAGAACGCATGATCCGCTCAGAACGGCTCACAGAGCGGCGGAAGATGTGACCCAAACGGCTTTGGGGGGCCTGGAGTACGCTGGAGCGCCCATTTCAGCGGGTCTGGACACCATTTTTGGCCGAAATATCGACGTGCAGACGGGTGGACGCGTTCCAACCCGTGTGGGGGGTGCAATAGCCGGTATTGCGACCCCGGCGGCTGAATTTGCGGCCTCCAGGCTGGCCAAGCTGCCATCTACGCTTAAGGCGGGAACCAGCGCTGTGGAAGCCGCAGAAGCTGCCAAGATCGCAGAAGGAGCCGCGCCATCAGGCGTTGGTATCTCGATGCCCAAGACCCCGCATGTGGCATCGATCAGGCCCTCCGGTGGATCGCCCGCGTCCCTAGGCCCTACGCTCTCGGCATCGGCAGAAGCCAAGCCCAGCCAAGCCGAGCGCAAGGTGGCCCGCGTGCTGTTTGAGAAGATCCAGGACGACAACATGACCGTGGATCAGTTCCTGGCAGAGGCCGAGAAGCACCCTGACAGGCCAACCTTCATTGCCGGCGGGCCCAATATCAGAGGATCCGCAGGGGCCCTGTATCGCGTTCCGGGCAAGCACCAAGCGGTCATCCGCACTGCCGCCGAACGGTACAAGGCTGAACTGAGACCCAAGATCGAGGCCCACATTAGCGAGGCCTTGGGAGGCACTGGGGACTATCTGGCCAAGCAGGATGCCATGCTTCAGGCACGACGCCTTGAAGCAGGCCAGCAGATGGCCCAGGTGGAGAACCTTCCTGTCAGTCTTAATCCGGACACCCTGCATGCCCTGCAGAGCCCTCTGGTGAAGCCTGCCATCAAGGCGGCGATCGTGCGCAACCAGTCCTCTCTGGATCCGGCTGTCCGCATGGCTGGTCAGGGCCTCGAGCAGCTGATTGAGGGTGATGCGAGCCTTCCAGCCAGTGTGCGGGTGCGCGATGTGCAGGACATCTCGTTCGCGCTCAATTCCGCTGCGGATGAGGCCTACAAGGCCGGCAGGGGCAGTGATGGCAAGGTCTTGAAGGATCTTGCCCGAGCGCTGCGCGAGAACGCGTCAGATCCTGCCAAGGGCGGGCACGTCAAGTATGGTGAGTTCCTGACGAGATACGGTGACGCCAGCGACGAGCTCGATGCCCTTGAACTGGGCCGGGGCGCGATCAAGAAGAGCGAGACCAATACCGCGGAGCATATCGAGAAGGAGCTGTCCCAGATGGCTCCGGAAGCGCGAGATTATTACAAGAAGGGCCTCGCTGAGGCGATCTTCTACGAGGTCGATCACGCGCCTGAGGAAAACCCGACCGCAGCCCTCAAAAAGCTAAACACCCCGGCCATGCGCCGGAAGATCAAGATTGCGTTTGGCGACGAAGCCTCGGTGAATGACTTCTACACCGAAATCGCCAAGCGGATGATGGAGCGCGAGACGCTCAACAGCCTGGGTGGGTCTGTAACGACGCCCTCGAGTGAGGCGATCAAGAGCCTGACCGCAGCCGGTCGCAAGGGCGAGTACGAAAAGCGGATCCAGAAGCTTTCAGATGTGCTGAAGAAGCCGGTGGAGACCGCAGGCGCTCATGCGCTGAACCTGATGGCGGAACGCGATGCAGAGATCCTCGGGGATCCGGAGGCCGCAGAGCTCCTGGCTCGAGCCTTGGTGGACCCGAAGGAAATGGAGCGCCTGCTTCGCAACCCGCGTCTCAGGCCCCGCCGGTAGAAATCAGAGAATTTATGGTGTATTCCTGAACCATAGGAGAAATTTATGGCCATCAGAGCGATCCAGGAAAGTGAAGAGCGCCCCCCTCTTCGATTTGTGGCGCCTGATGACCCGCCAGAGGCAATCCAGCCCCCCAGGGATGAGCCTCTGGCGTCTCCTCCCCCTAAACCGCTCAAACCGGCCCGTGAGGTCCGCGTTGTGCAGTTTCCGACCGCTGAGACGGTCGCGGTCCTGTCAATCCTCATGAAGATCCTGGGAACGCGGGTGATCCTGCTGGTGGCTGGGATCGGGGCATTTGCCTTGGCCATGGTCGCGCTTGATCGGAACAGCATTCAGTCCATCATCACCAGCGCTCTGTACGACGGCCTCGTCTTCGCGCCCTGCATCTATCTGGCTCTGAGGAGAGAAGCATGAGTACGGCGTCTATGTTTTTTCTGGAGACGACGACGCCTTTGGGCGGTAGCGCGACCTATACTGGTCCTACAAGAGATGCCTACGGAGTGGGTACGGCTGGCTCTGTAAGCCAGTTCTGCTACTTCCAGGTTGTGGTCAGCACGAACCAGACCGGAACGCTGAACATCAACGCCAGCACCAATGGAACGACTTGGTCATTGGTTGCAACCGCGTCTCTGGCTGCAACGGGTGCCACTACGCTCAAGGTGCCGATCACTCAACAGTTTTATCAAGTCGTAATCACTAACGGATCAACCACTCAGACGGCCCTAAACGCGAGTTCGGCGTTTACCGTGTCTTAAGGGCAAAACATGACAACGAACGCGGTTTATCAGCTTGAGACGACCACGCCGTTGTCGGCCAGCGCCACCTTCACGGGTGCGACCAGAGACGCCTACGGGGTTGGCACACAAGGTGCTGTGTCCCCGTGGGCATTCTTCGTGGCCAGCATCTACGCGGACCAGAGCGGCACCGCCTACATCGACCTGTCGAGCGATGGCACGACGTGGGTGATTGCGGCTGTGCTGGCTGTCTCGCCCTCGACCCCCGCCACGATCTCCGCGCCTGTGATGGCCCAGTTCTGCCGGGTGCGGGTGGTCAATGGGTCCACAACCCAGACCACCTTTGCGGTACGGTCAGGATTTGCGGCCACGGGCGCGTCCCTGTCTGCTCAGGCCGGTGTGAACGCCACCGGAAGCACCCTTGTAGCGCCGTGGAACACTCAGGTATCTCGGGGTCTGGTGCCCGGTGCCTCTACGGTCTCAATACAGGGCTACACGTCGTCTATCACCGCCGGGAATTACTACCCCATGTGGGAAGGGGGGGGATATTACGTGTTCCCGCCCTCCGCGATCCAGATGCTGCTCTATAGCTCGTCTGGGTCCGACACGGCTGTGTCGATCCTGATCAGCGGGTTGGATGCCAACTACAACAATCTGTCCGAAACGCTGGTCCTGACCAACGGCACGACAGGCGTGACCACGGTCAACAGCTACCTACGGATCAACGGCATTCAGGTGACCGGCACCACCAATCCGGTGGGCGCAATTACGCTGGCAAACGCGGGCAAGACCGTCACCTACGCCCAGATCAACACCGGATCATTCAACGGATCCACGATCTCCAAGGGCAAGTCCAGCATGAGCATCTATACGGTGCCGGCTGGGTACACGTTCTACCTATATCGGGTTCAGGCGTATTGCCCGCCCCCCACAGCAACGGATATCACTTTGTATCGCGTGTATACGCAGAGCAGCACCGGCCTCACGCAGATATTCCTGCAAGCGCCGTTTCAGGGATCAGGCTATGACAGCACCCGTATTTCCCCCCGAGCCTATGCCGCAAAAACAGATGTGCAGTGGCAGTTGAACGTTACCACCGCTACTCAAGGATCCATCCAGTTGGAAGGGATCCTGATAGCTAACACGGCGGCATGACATGACCCAGGATGACTACATCTACACCCTGCCCTTCGTGGTGATTTTGGTTTGCGTGGTGTGCAAGGCCCTGGGGGGGCCTGACACTTTCCTGATGCCTGTGATCATGGGCGCGTTTGCTCTCATCCAACCTCCTAAGAAGCCGCCACAGCCATGAACCGCGCCCTTCTGGAAGACGACCTCAAGCGCGAGGAAAACTGCCGCCTGCTGGCCTACCTCGACACGGAGGGCGTCCCCACGATCGGCTGGGGGCACACCGGTCCGGAGGTCCATCTGGGGCTCGTCTGGGGTCAGGAAATGGCAGACCAGACGCTGGAGTTGGATATCGACCACGTCATCGATCAGCTTGACCAGATGCTGCCGTGGTGGCGGACGCTGGATGACATCCGCGCCAACGTGTTGGCCAAGATGGCCTACCAGATGGGGATCGGCGGGCTGCTGGGGTTCAAGCAGATGCTGGCCCACGTCAAGGCCGATGAATGGGACCTCGCCAAGGCGGCTGGCCTCGATTCCCTGTGGGCTCGCCAGACGCCCGAGCGGGCCGACCGCGAATTGACCGAACTGGACACCGGAGTTCACGCATGAACTGGATCATGGGCGTCATCGAATGGGTGTTGGGCCTGTGGCTCAAGCAGCCCCCCGCAGAGACCCAAGAGGCGGTGCAAGCCGGGAAGGCCGCAACTGCCGAAACCGAACTCAAGATCGTGGAGACCTCCAATGCTCAAGTTCAAGCCGCGAGTGTGGCCCGCGATGCTGTCACTGGCCGCTTTCTCAAGTCTGGTGGGCTGCAGCAGCTTGAAGCCAGCGACCCCAACAATCTTGACCGATAGTCACGCCGCCACGCCGGCGGATGTGTGTCTGGTGTGGAAGACGATCCAGTATCACGCCAAGACTGACGCCCCGGACACGATCGAACGGATCATGGCTAACAACGCGGCCAGAGCGAGCCTCTGCCACAAGTGATTATTCTGTGGTAAAAGTGTGGATCCGCCCCAGTGGCCCCCCACGCAGGAAACACAGATGAGCATTCTGACCGACGTTCTGGAAAAGAAGATCACCCCAGTTCAGGGAGTGGAAGAGGCGTTGCAATGGGGCCAGGCCCTTATCACGCATTCTCCTGACATGACTGCTTCGGTAAACACTGTAACCGCAGATTTAAAGCATGCGGCATCCAATGCCCTTGATCTGGCTGAAACCGACATTGGCGCGTCTGTCTCCGCGATCGTGCCGGCCATTGAGACCGCTCTGGAGGCCGAACTGGCCAAGCTCACCGGCGGCGCAAGCGTGGCCTTCAACAAGTTTATCAATGATGGCGTCGATCGCCTGGGCGCAGCCCTGCATGCCGAGATCGACGCGTATCTCCTCAAGTACAAGGCGTCCCTCACCTCCCCCCCGGCCCCATGAGCGGTGACAGGGAGCTCGTCTCCCTCCTCCGCTCACTCCTCAAAAGGATTGACACAATGTCTGCTGCCACCGACGCGCTCACCAGCGCCACCAATGCCCTCACAGGCGCTGTGCAAGCCCTCCAGGCCTCTGCTACGGCTGCTGAAGCTGCCAGAGCCGCTGCTGGCCCTCCTGAGGATACTGCGGCCATCACGGCTGCTACGTCCGCGATCGAGGCAGCTGCCACTTCGCTGAACGCCATCGCCACCTCGCTCACGCCGGTTGCCTGATTGATCTAATCCCCCCGGTTTGCGCCGGGGGGGCTGTTTTGTGGTGTGACATGGGGGGCTTAATGCCGACGTGGGCTGATATCGTAGCAATCGGAGCAGCGGTGATGAGCGGTGCTTACACATTCGGGGTTATGGGTCAGAAAGTCCGCTCCCTCGAGGAAAAGGCGATGAAGGCAGAAGACCTGGAACGCGATTTCCACGACCTGACCGATCGGTTGATCCGCCTCGAGGTCGGCATGGCCAATGTGCAGACATTGCTGACCGAGGTTCGAGACACAGTCCGCAGATCAAGCCGGCCTTGAGGTCATCATGAGCGAAGTGTGGGAACGCCCGCGGCCTAAGGGCTTGAAGTCAACCAAGCTGAGCCCAGCTGCGAAAGCTTCCGCCAAGCGCGATGCCAATCGGTCTGGATCCGTCTATCCGTCTTTGGTCGCCAACATGCGCGCGGCCCAACGTCAGAAAAAGCGGGGCAAGCGGTGAGCGGGGCCTGGAGCCGCAAGGAAGGCAAGAACCCCAGTGGTGGCCTCAATGCCAAGGGGCGGGCCTCCCTGCGGGCCCAGGGCCACAATATCAAGCCGCCGGCGCCGCATCCCAAGACCGAACGGGACGCAGGCCGGAAGGCCAGCTTTTGCGCCAGGATGAGCGGCATGCCAGGGGCCATGCGCAAACCCAATGGCGAGCCCACCCGAAAGGCGTTAAGCCTGAAGAAGTGGAACTGCCGGGGCACTCGCAAGGGTGGCCGGAATTAAACACTCTGGCCACTCTTCGGTAGGCCATTTCCACACACAATGACGCCAGCAATAGCGCACACCAGACGGTAATGCGTGCGGATCCAGATTGACGCAATTTCCGCACATCAGTCTGGAACCTTTGATTTAGCGGCCTTCGCAAGGCCTCCCAAGCGCGCGGAATCCTTGGCCAAGGTGCTGTCGAGGGCGAATGTGCGCTTCTCTGGTGGAGTACCCTTTCCGCCCTTGGACGAGATCTCCAGCAGCTGCTCGCGGGACATGGCGGCGAAGCCACGCCGGCTCTTCGGGGGTGTGTCGGTCACTGGGGCATATCCTCGTTCAGGATCAGGCGGAACGCGTTCTCGCCATCCGGGATCATGGGCAAGGACAGCCATATGCCGTCCTCGGAGACGTGCGGGATCCCGTGCTTGGGCGTGTTGGACCACCGGCCCAGCCACTTGAACAGGACACCACAGTCAGCGCAGCGCGCGGCAATGTCGGTCAGCATGACGTTCGTCCCTGGCTGGGCCAGTCCGCCAACATCATACTCGATCGACGTGTGCTTGCAGTTCGCGTCTATTTCATCAGCCATGGGGGCACCTCCTACGCTCAAGCTATATCGGAATGCTCAAGGAAAAAAGTGCAATTCCTGCCTTGACCGTAAGGGGGGGATGTGAGAGAACAAATCCGTGGCCACAAGGGCCCCAGTCAAAGGACTAAGGACATGACCACCCAGCACACCCCCGGCCCGTGGACGTTTGAAGGAGATCACACTCACCGTTCATTCAATATCCGCCAGCTTGGCCATTTGATTGGTACAAGCGATCAAGCCAAGCACATTTGCACCATTAACAATCTTCCGCCTCACGTGCTGGCAAACCGTGATCCTGGCATAGCGGAAGCCAACGCCCGCTTGATCGCCGCCGCGCCCGAACTGCTCGCCGTGCTTAAAAAGTGGGCCACATTCGCCCACGATAACTACACCGACGAGGACATTACGTGGCTGGTCGAGATGCGCGCCGCCATCGCCAAAGCGGAGGGAAAGTGATGCTTTACCAAATCAGCCGCCGCGCCTGGGGCGAATACATTCAGGTCGAACTGTTCACCGGCTCGCTCTCGGAGATGTACGATCGGTGCCGCTATTTGCAGGAAACCAACGCAGATGGAGAATATTTCGGGTGGCCAACGGCTGCGTTCAAATAGGGAGTGCGATCCGAACCCCTAGTGCTAACCTTGATACGTTTGGCTACCACTCCGGAGCAGGCTAAGGCCTGCTCCTTTCCTTTGTGCACTGCATCAAGCCCCTATGCTTACTGGTGAGGTTTGAGCGAGAGGCATAGGACCACTTCCCCTAAAAACATGCTCATTCGCACGCTCTCAGGGGGTGGTCCCACACCTCTGACGATCTCGCGCATGCTCACCGGAGCCGGCTGTCGCATCGAGGCCCTGCAGTCGCGTGAGCGCGCCACAGGTCAGCGGCAACTTTGCAGAGCGCCTCACGCTCCTCACCAACGGGTCCGCCTGTCAGGACACCCGCGCCGGCTTGGGGTGTTCCACGGTAGCCGGCCAGACCGGAGCGCGCCGCCCAAGAGTAAGGACCACGATCCGGGGGCGAGCAGTGTGCGATGACTTGATCTGGTGGGGGACCTTGGCTATGCTTAAGCCAGTGGCCATCCTCCCCAGCGTGGTCATAGGAACGCCCTGATCGCCCAGGTCGCGTTCCAGGGGGTGAGTTGAGCCTTCCGAGCTCCTCACCCCCGCCCTCCTAAAAAACACCCGTTGTTTTCTCCCGTCAAGGGAGGTGCTATTTTAAGTTGGTGCACACCGCCAACCCCTAGCTAGGAGAACTATCCATGGAAGGTCATCCCACCGACAAGGTCCGTTCCTACAATCCTGACAAGCGCCCTAGGACGCCTGCCAAGCTTCACAAGGCCAAGTCCGCCCTGAAGCGCAACGCCAAGCGCGCCGACAACCGCGCCTGATCCTCTCCTGCGGGGTTGCTCCCACCCGCAGGATCCCGGAGACAACACATGCCCCTCCGTCGTGGAAAAAGCCCCGAGGTCGTGAGCGCGAACATCCGCACCGAAATCCGCGCTGGAAAGCCTCAAAAACAAGCTGTGGCGATCGCACTGTCCAAGGCTCGTGGAAGCAAGCGCTCCAAGCGCAAATAAGAGATTCATATGGCTGACGATCAATCCTTGGAATCGATGCTCAGCCCGCTGGCAGCGCTGCGCGCGCGCTTGCCGGATCAACCGAAGCTCACGCCTGATGAGATGCGTGCAGCCTCTAATTTCGCAGCCCCCACTGGCCCCGCCCCCACGCTCCGACCCTCGACAGGCCCGCATCGCACCTTGGGCGAACGCCTGGGCCAAAACGCCACAAACGCGGTGCAGAACAGCCCTACGGGTGCTGCAATGCTTGGGGCCTTGATCCAGACCCTCAAGGCGTCTGGGCCTGACGTGTACGGCAAGAACCCGGGTCAGGATCTGGCTGGGGCGGTCAAACGCTCGAACGAACAATATGAGGCCCAGAGCCAAGCTGATCCTTTCTACTCGGCCCCAGGCGGCATGTTTGACAAGACCCTTGCGGGTGGCGCGACCCTGGCCGGGAATCTGGTAGGCCTGGGAGATCCGCTTTTTGCTGCTGCCACTCCCCTGACAGAGGGGGCAGCCGCGGCCAACGCCGGCAAGAAGACCCTGGCTCAACTGGCCAAGGAATTCGCCGCGCGCAGTGGCAAGATGGGCGCCCTCAACGCTGGCGCCGATACCGCGACCCAGCTGGCACAGCTGGCCGGTGGAACGCGTGACAAATACGACCCCACGCAGACCGGCGAGGCCTTCGCTATGGGCCCCGCGTTCGAGGTCGGCAAGGAGGCCCTCGTAGGCGGTGCTCGCGGCTTGCTGAGCCTTCTGAAGCCCGGTGACCGCAAGTTGCTTGACACCATGCGGTTGTCGGCAGATGACACGCTCAAGGCAAAGGGACAATCTGATGACACGCGAAGAGATGCTGGCGAGCTATCCTCAACTGAGGCCGGGAGAGCACCCGGAAAACCTGGAACTGCGCCAGGAACAATGGCGCAGGACGGTGGGCCGCAATTTGGGGCAGATGGGCGCTCTGGAGCGCCACGGCCTCCGCTCCCCGGCCACCCCGGCACCTTCACCGTTGGCGGCGTCCCCAGGACCATCCTCCCCCACGAACCCGCTCGCATCGCTGCTGAATCTTATAAAGCCCAACGCGGGCTAACCACGCCCTCACCGTCCGAATACGTGCCCCTTGACAAGGACCGAGGTGTCCGGATTGCGCAAGCTTACGGGGCGATGGAAGACAACCCGCGAGATCCCAAGGTCCAGCGTGCATACAGTGCACTCGCAAACGAGACCCTGGCGCAATGGGAGGCCATGAAGCGCTCCGGTATCACGGTGGAGTTCAACCCGCCCAACGAGTACCCTTACGAACTGCCGCACGATGCCCTGGACGACATTTCCAGGAACAATCACCTGTTCATATTCCCCACCGACGAGGGATATGGGGAGAGCCCGATCACGGCAGAGGCTGAGGCCATAAATCCAATGCTGCAGATCGTCCCGGGCGAGACCTGGAACGGTCGCCCCGTACGGGTGAACGATATCTTCCGCGCCGTGCACGACTATTTTGGCCACGCCTCCGAAGGATCCGTCTTCCGCGCACAAGGCGAGGAAAACGCGTTCCGGTCCCACCTCCACATGTTCAGCCCAGACGCTCAACGCGCTTTGGCGACTGAAACACGGGGGCAGAACAGCTTCGTGAATTTCGGACCCGAAGCTGCAGCCAACAAGGGCGCATCTCAGGCTGAAACGCGATACGCCCCGCAGAAGATCGGGCTCCTGCCTGACTGGGCCGTGTTCGAGGGAACAGACTTCGACCCTGCCAGAGGCTCGAGGAAGGCCGCTGGAGCCGATCGCGCGCCCGCAAGCGCCCAGGACATGCAAGGCCACGTAGACCGCCTCACAGAGAGCTGGAAGAGCGGCACGAAGGCCAAGGTGGTTGCCAGCGAGGATCAGCTCCCGCCGGAGGTTGCAGCCCAGCTGAAGCGCGACGGCATGTCTGGCAAAACGGGTGCGCTGGTGGGCCCGGATGGCAAGGTCTATCTGATCGCGGACCAGATCGGATCTCCCGAGAACGCGACCTCAGCCCTCTATCACGAGACGCTGGGCCACCTTGGCCTGAACGCCAAGTACGGAGAGCAGCTGGATCAAGCGCTGGGCCGGATCTACCAGTCCAGCCCTACCGTACAGCGCGAGGCCGAAGAATGGCTCCGAGCGCACCCAGAGGCCTACCCAGACGACCCCAACAAGCAGATGCGCGCCGTTGAGGAAGTGCTCGCCGCCAAGGCCGAGAACGGCGTTCTGGACGCTTCCATCAAGTCCCAGCTTACCGCGATGATCCGGCAGTTCGGGCGCATGATGGGCATGAACCTCGAGATGTCCGACAAGGAACTCGCGGCCATCCTGCGATCGGCGCAACGCAAGATCACCCATGGTCAAGGCACAGCGGATGGCGCCGGGGCCAACCGCTACATCTTCGTTGGTCAGAAGGCCTACGAGAACCTGAAGAAACAGGATCCGCGTAAGCTGTTCCCCGAGAACCAGAACCTGATCGCGAACTGGGAAGAGGGCCAACGCATGATGGCGCAGGGCTTCACCCCGGAGCAGATCTTCGACAAGACCGGCGTCTTCATCAATCCGTCCGACCAGATGCCGCGGTATGAGCTCTCCGACGTGCCCGCTGTGTTGAACCAGGACTTTAGAACTTGGCAGCTTGGGCAAGAGGCCCCGCTCAACCAGATGCTGACGCACCCGACCCTGATGCAGGCCTATCCTGACAAGGTGAAACAATGGACGATCGGCAGGTCTGACAACCCGGACTACTCGGGCTCCTTCGATGCCAACAAGAACCGCATCGAGATCACCGATAAGTCCCAGGATCCGCGCAGTACCGCACTGCATGAAATCCAACACGGCATCCAGTTCCACGAAGGATTTGACACTGGCAATAACCCTGAATCCGTCTTGGCGTCCGCAACGCCGGAACAAGTGGAACGGTACGCCACCGAGCTTCTGCCTGCCTTTGAGCGCAAAGCCCAGGGTGCCGAAATTGATGCAATGATCATCAGGGAAATGAAAGACGATCCCCGCATGATCGAGTATCTGCAGCTCAACAGCATGAAGGCGGCATCGCTGCGTGCTGGCGTCCCGCTTGCACAACTGGCCCCGCTTGAAGCTCAGATCAAAGCCTCTGAAGGCCCTGCGTTGCAAGCTGTTTATGACGCAACACAAGATCAAAGCAGAGCAAACGACGAGTGGAGAAAAATATCATCCACCGTACTTGGTAATGCAATCAAAAGAATAGAGACAACTCCCAATGACATATTTTTTGGACCGTTATCAAAGGCAAATATAGAAGCAGAAAAATATCAACAAGTTGTTGATGATATTAAGTCAAAAGACAAATGGGGAATGAGAGATGCCATTGCATGGGGCGACACTGTCCCGGAAGCGGCATCTATGCGTCTGCGTATGTACAAGAACGTCTCCGGAGAAATGGAATCGCGAGACGTTGAGGCGAGAAAAAACCTCCCTGAGTATGCTCTCCGCACCATCCGGCCTTTGAGCACCACAAACGACACGGCGCTGGTCAAGCCGGAAGACGTGATCCGGACCCAACGAAAGGGCATGAGCAATCCTGCCATCGAGGGGGGCCTGTCAGATCGCGACCGTGAACTTGCAGGCCTGATGGCGTCGGTTGAGGACGGCAACAAGCACGGGGTAGAGCCCTCCCTGCGCGTCGAGGTTCCCAATCCGCCCCCACCCGGAACCAAGGCAAAGTTCACGCAGACGACCAACAACAAGAATGCGCCCAAGCAGCTGGAGAACATCACGCCGGTTCTCGAGGCTCACCCTGACGCGACCAAGAGCACTGACGCTTGGGAAAACATGATGGGCGATGCGCTGGGCTTCAGCGAGGTTCCGATCCCCCCCTACGCGTTCATTCGCGATATCAACGGTCAAGGATCGATTGAGAAGCTACAGACCCTCAAGCCTGGGCAGATCGCTGACGCTGACCACGGGTTCGAGCAGGCGAAGCTTTTCCGCCAGAAGTACGAAGCCGGTGAAATGTCGATCGGAACCACAGGCGAGCTCCTGATGTGGTCGTTCCTGTCGCGTGGCGTGTCGCCCTACGCGCAGGAAGGCCTGTTCATCGACTCGATCGACGGCATCGAACCTTTCATTCGCATGGCGGCGGACGGTAATTTCACCAAGGATCAATTCCCGGCCTACGAGGAATGGGTCAAACAGCAAGCCCCCAAGGGATCAGGCCAGCCTGGAGCCGGCGCGATCCACAACCTTGGAGCCTATGGCAGAGACTTCCTCTACAAAATGGGCCAGGAAGGCGAGGACGGCGTAACGCACCTCCAGCGGCTGCACGACATGCTGTCTGACCCGAAGATGACCGGAAAGCAGATCCGCCGGGAGTTTGCGAAGTTCAGCGAGGGTGTCGGCATTGACAACAAGGTGATGTCTTTCACGCTTCTTGTCGCCGGTCATCCTGACGTGATGGTCTTGGATCGCGTCCAGATCCGCCAGCTGTGGGACGATGGCCGCTTTGGCGATCGCAACCTGTACGACGGGCGGAAGGACGAGAACGGCAAACAAGTGGCCGGCACCCGTCTGTCAGATCTGACTTACGGCGCCCGCGGTATCCTTGTGTACGAAGCAATCGAACGCGGGATTGAAGAGCAGTTGCCGCGGATCTACGGCGCGTTGGGCCGTCCCGAGGACGCCAGCGTCGGACGCTACCACTGGGAGACCTGGGTCGCAGACAGCGGCCAGGAGGCCTCCCACGGCACCCTGACGGGCATTCTGAACAAGGCCCAGCGCAAGAACGCGCCTATGGCTGACATTCGCGCCAAGCAGGGAGAGTACGGAGCCTACGAGTACGGCGCGGAGTATGGGCGTGACCACGAAGGCATCCCGTATTATAGATACAAGCTCCCGTCAGGCGACTTCGTGGAGTTTTCCGTTCCGGCGTACAGACGCTTCATGGAAGACATCAAGAAGCAGGGGAAGAAAGTAGTCCCCAAAGACTTCAAAGTTACGGAGAGTGGCAATGCCCCCTGGTACGAAAGACCCCAAGTCAACAAAGAGCGCCTCGAAATCCTTGCCCGACTATACGCAGACCGTGCAATCCGAGAGTGAGCGTCAGCTGCTGCGGCAATTCTACGCGATGAAGACCAAGCCGATTGATCTGCGAGATTCGATCGACGAACCCTGAAAGAGAGCGCATGGCCTACGACCCGTCCGACGACCAGAAGACAGATCCGCTGAAATACGTGTCTGACACAGTCCTCGGGCGGGCGGATGCCAAGCCGACCTCAACCAAGCCGAAAACGTACCAACAATCCAATCGCGCGCCTGGGCAGACAGACGGCTTCTCGCTGCAGGACATTACAGCCAAAGCCCAACAACGCCTTGCACCCTTGGCGCAAAGCGTTGGTGATTATGCCCAAACCATACCTGGGAAAGCAGCAGATATGGCAAGCGCGCTCCAGTCCAAAGCCCAGCCATATGTTGATCAGGCCGGAAAAGACCTCGACGTGGAAATGTACGAACGGGGCATGGAGCAACTCAGCCCCGAGGACCGTATGGCCTCGATGCATACGTACATGAAAGGCGCGGCTCCGAGTGATGTCTACGCGCACATGGACCCGGCCACCGTCCGCCGCATGTATCCCAACATGTCTCCCGATCAGGCCGCAGCGTACACTCGCGCCGCCAAAGGTCCGGTTCCTCAAGGGCCACATGCGCCTGTTTTGAAACCCGGCCAACGCGTGGACGCGGCATTGACGATGCCGCAAACGCACCGGCAGGAACTGGACTACCTCGAGAACCAGATCCGCGCCTTGCGTGCACAGAACACGCCTCAAGCCCGCCAACAGGCCGAGCAGCTGGCTGAAATGTACCAGCAATATGTGGGCCGTGAGGCAAGAACGAATAATATCCAGGCCGTTCAACAACGGGCCAAAGCAGCAGAAGATCAAGCCCGTGCGCAACTCGCTGCTCAAGAAACCCAACACACCGAACAGGTTGAGCAAGCTAAAAAACAGAACCTGACCGCTGAACAAACGATGGACGAACGCATTGATCCGTTCATCTTTGCCCAAGAAGGCACCGCCAGAACGAAGAAGAAGGGTCAGACTGCCGGCGGTGTTGGCGGCATGACCAATCGAAGCTTTGCCGGCGCGATGCACGATCTGATGCGTCGGGACGAGACCAGTCCTGCTTTGCAGGATCTGGCAAAGATTCTCGGCCCTGATGTCATGGATCATGTACGCCGAGAAGATCCAACCAAGCTGCAAAATGATCGTTTGGTCACGTCCGCAATTGACAAGATCAAGACGCCCAAGGATCCCGAGCTGCGGGAACGCGTTTTCAAAGACGAGGTGGCCCTGAACCACGAACTGACGGGCGAAGGCATCCAATATCTGAAGAACCACAAGGTTCCTGCTACGCTGGGCAATATCTATGTGACCCACTTCATGGGCACAGGGCCTGGGGGGGCAAAATTCATTCAAGCCGCCATGAACCCGAAACTAGCTCAACAAAATGCCGCCAAGGCCTTTCCAGCCGAAGCAAAGGCAAACCCTGAATTTTTCAAAAAAGGCGCAACGGTCAAACAGGTTTACGACGCAGTAACCAACACCATGCGCAAGCGTGTGATGGAAGAGGGCGTGAAGAACCCGGACGATTATCTGAAAAAAGATTACTCCGATCTGCAGCTGAAGGACTTGCCGAAAAAGACCAGCGCCTTGACGCAGGCAGAGCAACACGTCGGTGATGCTGCACGACCCGTGTACGATCTGCTGCGCCTTGTATCGGGCATGAAGGACAAACCTCCGCAGATGGAGTCCGAGCCCGTTACGGTGACTGCGCGCAAGCCAGCAGCGCCTATGTACAAAAAGGCTGCCGCAAAAAACACGATCAAGGCCCTCAGCGCACAGAGAGCCCGGAACAAAACCCGCCGGGACTAGACAGACCGCTCCGACTCTCGGAACCGGCGATCGTCGTTGCAGTACTCCATCAGCACGCCCCCAGGCCTGCCGATCTCTTCCCAGTACCGGGACTTCAGCACCTCGACCAACGAGGTGTCCTGATCGACCTTGTGCACGACGATGCCCACGTCGGTCTTGTTGGCGAAGTTGGCTGAGCCGGCGATGTCGTAAAGCGTGGGCTTCTGGTACTCGCCATTGATCCGCTGCATCTTCGTCGGGTGCGCTACCAGGATGACGTGCACCTGGAAACGCTTGGCGAAGCGCTTGAGCTGGCGCAGAGCGCGGGATGTGTAGTCGGTTTCGGTCTCGCGCGATCCCCTGGACTGCACAATCTCGTTCCAGGGGTCCAGACAGATGATCTTCGCTTCGTAGCGCACCACCGCGGCCTCCATGCAATCCAGCAGCCACTCGAGATCCGCGTCCACCTCCTCGTCCGGGATGATGAAGACGTGCCGATCGTCAATCCACTCGTCGGCCTGACTGATCTCCATAGGCGTCTGGTTGCGCGGGAGCGCTTTCAGATACCAAGATCTCAGCGCCCTCCGGTGATCGCGCTGTGGCAGCTGCTCGAACGACGCCCACGCAACCCGGACCTTGTATTTGTCCGCAACCCGGCAGCACACGTCGTTCAGCCAAGTGCTTTTGCCCGATCCCGGCGTGCCGGTGATCACAGCCAGATCTCCGCAGCGCATCCGATAATTGTCGCCTAAAAGATTGAACCCGATCTCGAACGTCTCAGGGTTCGATATGGGCGGCAGATCGCCCATCAGGGCCACGCCCCTCATCGCGATCCATTCAGAACCCTGCAGCGTCTTCTGCACGCCCTTGACGCCATACTCGACCAGAACCTCGTTTAGATCCTTGCAGCGCTCTCTCTCGAGCTCCAGCCGGCGGGTCTTGGGATACTGAACGAACTTGCATCGAGCGCGGCCCAGCTGGCTGGCGAGCTCCTGCAGCAGCTTCGCCCCGGCATCATCCCCATCCACCGCCAAGATGATCTCAGAGACCCTGGAGAGCGTCAGGAAGGGCCCCAGAGCCCTCAACCAGTCATAGGCCTTGGCTTCCCCCAGTTCGGCCTCAGAGCGCTCTGTAGAGGCTCCCGCACATCCGTTCGGAACCGAGATCACCCTCTGGTATCCAGCCTCGATCACCGACTCGCAGTCGATCTCGCCCTCGGTGATGATCAGAGGCCTGCCGATCAGTTTGTCGTCGCGCAGGCAGTCGGCGTTGTAAGCCACCGGGCCGTTGTCCCATGACGCGTGCCATTTGCGTTCGGGGTGGGTAAACCACCTGAACTTCGTGCCTACGGTCTTGCCCTGTTGGACAAACGGGATTTGCAGCGCCTCACCACCAGCGAGGCTTGAAACGGACCACTTCTGGCTTAGCCGCTCCACGTCCAGGCCGCGGGCCTCGATCGTTTCCCAGATTTCCATCGAAGAATGCTCCCTGCCATCCGCAATGATGGCACTTGAAGACCACCTTTCCTGTCTCGCACTTCACGCTGAGACACGGGGCCCGCTTGTGCTTCCTCGCCTCGGAGCACTTCGGACAGGTGGTATATTGATCCGACGCGCGGTCGCTCCGTATCCGAATCCCGATCGCGCGAGCTTGTTGGACGGCGTCCATGTCCACCCCTCGGGGCTTGTCGTTAATATTTGGTAATCGAGACCTCGACGCGCGGGTTGTCGCCTAAGTTAGAAGCGTCGGTATTTTTTTATGATTCCCATCCAGGGATGATGTGCTTGATGCTTTTGGCTAGGGCTTTGTAATCACCGCTTGCCACCAGTTCGACGTGGACTTCGGGGTGATAGATTCGCATCCGTTTCAGTTTGGTCAGGGATCTTGCGTCCATGTACCCCTTCAGTTCGATAAAGTAGGGTTCGCCCTGCAATGGGTAAATTTTGAAGTCTGGCGTGTAACTACGCACGCCGCGCTTGATCTTCAAAAACCAAAAAGTCTCAGCCTCATATTCCCACCGCGCGATCTCGCCTTGTTTGACGCGCCAGTTCAGATAACGCGCGTAGTTGGCCTCCCACCGCGACCGGAACCGAACGCCCGGAAACTCTGGTCGGTCGGGTTGGGGATAGCGACTCTGTCCCTTACCCTGCAAATTGATAACAGCGCGCTGATGCACCTCTTCCACCGCGGGTCGGTTGCGGTCGGTCAGGTTCATTTCTCGCGCCGTGCGACTGATCAGGTTCCGGGTACGCCCAAGTGATTTTGCCAGCGCCTTGAGATCGATCGCCCCGTCTCCAGCCTGTTCGTAATACGCGCGAATGACGGCCCTATCGCGGTCTGTAATCGTGTTCTTGGGGACATTAGCTCCCAACTTCACCAATCGCTCATGTAAGCTTGTCCCCCGCATGCCCAAAAGTGCGCCCGCTTTGTGGACGCTTCCCGTTTTCCGGTAGGCCTCCAATACCTCGGAGTCTGTCGCTTTACCGCGGAATGACATTTAGACAACCCTCATATTGTCGCTGTCTGGCATTGGCTCACAAAATGCGGTTTTAGGATAGGTGAATCTATGCATTCGTCTCGTCACTCATCTGCTTCCCCGTAAATCGTGCCGAACCGACCCTGTTTGGGCTTGGCTACTTTCTTGCGGTACCGATAAAATACCACCTTCTCCAGACCCATTGCTTGCAGAATGTTCTGCGCGGGGGGTCTCTCTCCATACAAAAAACGCCGGATATTTGTTTCGTTCACGCCGATCTTCCTGGCATAGGTCGGAATGTCTTTCACGCGCTCGATACGCTTTATCAACAGGTGTTTGACTCGCTCTTCGTCCAAGGCCGGTCCTCCTTGGCCCGAACTTACGTGTGTTTGGAGAAATGACAAGACCGCCGATCACGCTTGACCGCGCATCAAATCACTGTACCTTGAGCATGACCTCACAGGAGGCAAGGAGACAGACATGATAGCCAGCCGCGCAAACATGCACGCGGAACGCCAGTTAGAAAAAGTGCTGGACGAGGTCCACCACCTGATCAACACGCCGCAGCCTGAGCACGGGCACGACTTCGTAGCGCTGATGGGCGCGATCCGCGATTACGTTCAAGCCGAAGTCAAACACACACTGGGAGATCTCTGCTCATGATCGAGTTCGTAAACGACACCGTGGTCCCGATCGTCGGGATCCTTATTCTCGCCAGCATTGGCGTGAGCTCCATCTCGGCATCGATCGCGTTTGCGTGGATCATGCTCAAAATCGCACTGAGGAAAAAATGATCATCTGGGACGGAACCAAGATCGACACGGCGGGGATGTATGAAGGCATCCCCATGGACGACTTTTTCGAGAGGTATGCGAGCAAGATTGACCGAAATGCGCCGAGCGGTTGTTGGCTCTGGATGGGCGCGACCAATCGAACCGTCAACGGCTATGGCATGTTTCGCGTGAAGAGGGTCGCCCATTACGCGCACCGAGCGGCATATGCGGCGACCCACGGAGAGTTGCCCAAAGGGGCAATCGTGATGCATCGCTGCGACACACCTCTTTGCTGCAATCCGGCCCACCTGTGCATTGGGTCGCAGGCTGACAACCTGAAAGACATGGCCAATAAAGGGCGCAATTTTTCTAACGGCCTCAGCAAAAATGCCAAGCTGTCAAAAAATCAGGCGGAAATGGCGCGGTTGATGTTGAAACTTGGTGTGTCTCAAAAAGATGTCGCGAGTGTATTAGGCGTGACGCAAGGCACGATTTCAAGACTCGCAAGCGGAAAGGTTCAGTCATATGTTTGATAATGTTAAAAAGTGGGATGGAGCTCCCATTTCAGAACCGGGGCTCTACAGCCACATCCCGATGGAGGCGTATCACGCTCAATTAACGGTGGGCCCGAGCATTTCATCGGGGGGCTTAAGGACCATGTGGGAGCGGAGCCCAGCTCATTATTTCTCGGGCAGCTATCTTAACCCAGACCGCGTGAGCAACGACAACCCAGCCTTTGCCTTTGGCCGCGCAGCCCACAAATTGCTGATCGAGGGCCTGGACGGGTTTGAGAGCGAGTATGCCATCCGCCCCGACGAGTATCCGGACTTCAGGTCCAAAGCGGCCCAGCAGTGGCGCGCGGACCAGATCGAACGGGGTCTGACGGTGTTAACGCCGGAGGACATCTTCCACATCAAGGGAATGGCTGCGTCTCTCGGAGCGCATCCTATGGTGAAGACCGGGATCCTTGATGGGATGATCGAACGCAGTCTGATCTGGAAGAACGAGGACACCGGCATCTGGATCAAAGCCAGACCCGACGTGATCCCTGGCGATTGCACCGACATCGCAGATCTCAAGACCACGGGGTCCGTCGATGACGACAGCATACAGAAGAGCATCACGTCGTTCGGTTATCACGTTCAGGCCGCTGTGGCGTGTGCGGGGGTCAAGGCGGTCATGAACATCGACGTGGAAAGCTTCACTCTCGTGTTCGCTGAGAAGCTTCCGCCCTACGCAGTCCGCGTGGTCACCATACCCGCCGAGGACATCGTCAGGGGCGCGAGCCAGATGAAGTGGGCCGTCCGGGAGTTCGCCAAGTGCCTGAAGACCGGCGTCTGGCCGGGGCCCGGGGGCGGCGCGGAAGACGCAGAGTTCATGGGTATGTCCCAATGGGCCCGAGACAAGATTGATCGCCGGTTGGGTATCCTCCTGCCGGCGCAGGAACTGGAAGCGTACGAGAGCACGTACAGCTGGGAGATTGAAGAATGAGTGAGAACTTACCCGCCAACGTGGCGCACTATCGCCACTCCACCGACGCGGCCTCGATCTGCAAAGGGATCGTTGTGGCCAGCGCCATGACCATTCAGAACCGCCGGTACGTACAGGTCGAGGGATGGCAAGCCATCGCGGTAGCTCATGGTTGCACGGCTTCGGCCTGCAACGTGGAGCGTGTCGAGGGTGGCTACCGGGCGATCGGCCAAATCCGCCGCATGGCTGATGGCGTAGTCATTGCCGAAGCAGAAGGCTTCGTCGGTGAGGACGAGCCTACGTGGTTCGGGGGCGAGGTCACGACCAAGTGGGGCGCCAAGCAGCTGCCCAAGCGGTCGGACTACGCCATCCGCGCCATGGCCCAGACGCGGGCCATCAGCCGCGCCTGCCGATCGGCATTTGCGCATGTCATCGTCATGATGAACGCGGGGCTTGAGACCACGCCGGCTGAAGAGATGATGCAGCAGGCGTTCGATCCTCCCCAGGAGCCCACCAACAAGACGCTGACCAAGCGCCTGACCGACAACCCCAAGGGCCAGGAAGGCTTCAACAAGGTCACCGGGGAGATCATCGACGTGGCGCCGGAACAGGCCTCACAGGAGATCCCTGAGGGCGAAGGGCCCCATTGGCTGATCGGCTGGGCTGACACGTCCCAAGCGCATCTGGACAAACTGATGACCAAGGCCGACGTGAAGGCGTTCTGGGCCCAGCCTGATGTGATCGATCGCACCGAGGAGCTCAAGCGCATTGACCTGAACCGCGCCAAGCTGCTGCACTTCGCGGTCACCAAGCGCCTGAAGGAGGTTCCTGATGAGTAAGGAAACCAAGGACAAGATGCCCGACGAATGGGAGCGCGCGTACGCGGAGGCTTATCCAGACCGCGTGCCCCCGTATGTGCAGAAGGCCGTCAGCGGGGTTGCTGAGACCATTGAGCCTGACCGCCCCCAGCGCGGGCCTGACGGGCGCTACGTGAAGCGGGGGGCGTGATGACCCCCCTACAGGAGACTACACCGTGAGAGTGCTTGTCGCTTGCGAATATTCTGCGACCGTCCGCGATGCGTTTCGACGCCGGGGTCATGACGCCTGGTCCTGTGATCTGCTGCCGACCGAGGGCGACCCGCGCTGGCACTTGGAAGCGGATGCGTTGCACACCGCCTTTCTCATGCCATGGGATTTGATGATAGCACACCCGCCCTGCACCCACTTGGCTGTGAGCGGAGCGCGTTGGTTCAAGGACAAGAAGACCGAACAGGAAGACGCCCTGTTTTTCGTTCGTCAGCTTCTAAGAGCACCCATCGCTCGCATTGCGTTGGAAAACCCGGTCAGCATCATTTCAAGCCGCATCCGCAAACCGGATCAGATCATCCAGCCTTGGCAATTCGGACACGGCGAGACCAAGGCCACATGCCTGTGGCTGAAGGGCCTGCCGAAACTGAAACCCACGAACATCGTGGAGGGACGCGAAGCCCGAGTGCATCGGATGCCGCCTGGACCGGATCGGTGGAAGGAACGCAGCCGCACATTCGCCGGCATTGCCGAAGCGATGGCCGACCAATGGGGAAACCTGGACAAGCTGGAATTGGTCTCATGCCCCCTACAGGAGACTACACCGTGAGCCTGCGCGATGAATTTCTAAAAGCGACTGACACACCAGAAGCCACGGCCCGCGCTTTGCACGGTGCGGAAATGGAAATGCGCCGCCTTGATGAAAAAATCGCAGAGCTAGAGGCCCAGCTTGCGGCCGAACGCGCCCTGTCTAAGCGGATGCGGGAAGCGATGACAGCCGCTCGGAATCAATTTCGCTTTTACGAGAGCGAGTACCTGAAAGTCGGAATGACGGCGCAGGCGGCGACCAACGCCGGGCACGCCTACCGGCTAGACAGGCTTTTGCAGGGAGACACCGAATGAACACCGAAGCTATCAACCAACTCGTCGCCCGCTGGTCTGAACCTGACGGCATCCCTTTCAAGGGGTCGCTGATCTCAGACGACGGCTGCATGTGCGCCCAGGGCCAAGCCCTGCACTATGTGGGCGGCTGGGATGCTGATCGGCTGAGGAGCACGGCTCAAGAAGAAGCAGATCGAGAGACGGCCAGATTGCTGGGCATCAGCATTGCTCACGCGATTCTGCTGCGTCGGATCAACGACAGCAAGCCCGGTGCTCCGTCCGTTGTGCTAACCGACCCGGCCCAAGTTCTGGGCGACCAAGCGCATATCGTGCTGGCGTTTTGGCGGCATCTGGACCGCATGGCGCCTGCACAGTGGATTGCCGTTAGGGATGCCGTGCATGTCGCCGCTTGGCACGCCGCTTGGCACGCCGCTGGGGTCGTCGCTGGGACCGTCGCTCGACGCGCCGCTGTGGTCGCCTCTGGAGACGCCGGTTGGGCAACAAATGAAATCCAAGGCGCGGCGGTGATGCGAGCCAAGGGGCAGGCGTTCTACTTCCTGCCGCTGTTCGGCTTTGCCGATCCCGAGGCCGTGCTGGCGGGAGACATGAAGGAGACTACACCGTGAACCTTCGCGATCAAGCCATTGCCGTTCTGCGCCAACACGGCGCGTCGTACCATTTCATGAACGTGGATGAAGCCGCCGACGCCATCTTGGCGCTGGTCCGGGCGCACCTGACCTCGGAGGAGGCGGTTAAGCGGATGCTGGACGCTTACGTGAACGAGCCGCCGCGGGGGAATGTTCATAACCTATTCCACGCCGCTATCCTCGCAGCCCTAGGAGACACCCATGACTGAC